>Ga0123355_10017417_pt1 | contig 11354 bp, 9 predicted proteins | sample TergutEmb28metaG_3_FD_89872 | JGI IMG/M metagenome (GOLD analysis project Ga0123355, IMG submission 89872) | Embiratermes neotenicus P1 segment gut microbial communities from Petit-Saut dam, French Guiana - Emb289 P1 | ecosystem: Host-associated > Arthropoda: Insects > Digestive system > Gut ...
AGCCGGTGAACAATCCCCGGACGCTTGGCTCCGCCGATCCCCGAAAGTCCCTCCCCGCAGTGATAAAGCAATGCGTTGACAAGAGTACCGTCCTCATTGCCCGGAGCAGGGTGTACCACCAGCCCGCGCGCCTTGTTCACAACGATTATGCTCTCGTCCTCATAAACAATGTCCAGTTTGATTTCCTGAGCGGGCAGCTCCAGCTCACGCGGCTCGGGGATGACGACAGTTACCGCTTCCCCGCCTTTAAGCCGAAAGTTTTTTTCGCATACTTTGCCCTTTATCAGAACACGCCCTTCCCCGCAAAGCCTTTGAGCTGCGTTGCGGGTTAGTTCAGGTATCTTTTCGCTCACAAAAAGGTCAATACGCTGCCCGGCGTGCTCAGGCAGCGCATCTATTTCAATGATTCTCACTGGTCTTTCCGCCCTCGTTTAGATCTTGATCTTTATCCGATCCGCTGCCACCCGGCGCGTTTTTTTTGCCCTCTAAAAAAATCAGATATACCATAATCAGCCCGGAGCCAACTACCACGAAGCAATCGGCCAGATTAAAAACCGGGAACCCAAACAGCGCGGAAAAATCCAGATAGTCTATGACAAAACCCCGCGCCAGCCGGTCGATGCAGTTGCCTACGCCTCCAGCCAAAACGAGCGCGCATCCCCATATGAGAATGCGTTCCTTGATTTTTCCGGTCAGCAGCAAAACAAGCATGACGCTCAATATCACCAAGGAGATGATTGCCAAAGCGAACGCGTTACCTTGAAAAAGCCCAAACGCCGCCCCGGTGTTCTCAAGATAAGTCAGATAAAAAAGGCCGGGAATAACAGTAATCTGCTGCGAAAGCCCGGTCAGCGCCCAGGCTTTAACCCACTGATCCAGCCCTACCAGCAAGGCGGCCACAGCTAAAGCAATATATTTCATTTAGCCAGTTACCACTTCCGCACAACGTTTGCAAATTGTCTTGTGATCTTCACGCTCGCCCACGGTTGTGCTGAAAATCCAACACCGCTCGCACTTCGCACCCTGTGCCGGAAGAATCTCCAAGCTAAGACCTTCTACTTCACCCTTAAACGAACCCTCGCCCTCGCTACGCAACTCCACCTGAGAAACGATAAACAACGTGTCAAGCTCACTCTCATGCGCTTTCAGGAAGTCAAGCAATTCACCTTTACAGTAAATCGCCGCCTTGGCCTCAAGCGATTTGCCGATTTGCTTTCCAGCGCGGGCAAATTCCAACGCTTTGTTCACATCATCGCGAACGGCGATAAGCTTATCCCACCGCTCCATGAAACCATCATCCCACGCAAAAGTGGGCTTTGGAATATCGTTAAACATAACCGATCCCTTATTGTAGCCAGCGCTTTCAGGTATATAGCTCCAAATTTCTTCCGCCGTAAACGGGATAATAGGCGCTACAATTGTGGTAAGCGCGCGCAAAATGCGATACATAACCGTCTGTGCCGCACGGCGGGGAATTCCTTCCGCTTTGCTCACATACAGCCTGTCTTTGATTACGTCCAAGTAGAAATTGGACATGTCAATAGTACAGAAGTTATGCACCGCGTGAAATATAACATGAAACTCAAATTTATCATATGCCCGTAGCGTGCGATCAAGCAAGGCGTCCAATCTGGCAAGCGCCCATTTGTCCAAATCGAGCAGCTCACCATCGCTTACGCAGTCAAGGTCAGGATCAAACCCCTCCAGATTGCCAAGGATGAAACGCGCGGTATTGCGTATTTTGCGATAAATTTCCGAGAGCTGTTTGAGTATATCTTTGCTGATGCGAATATCCGCGTGATAATCGGAAGATACCACCCACAGCCGCAAAATATCGGCGCCAAACTCTTTTATAATTTCAGCCGGCTCAATACCGTTGCCCAACGATTTGCTCATCTTGCGGCCTTCGCCGTCAACTACCCAGCCATGAGAACAAACAGCTTTGTAAGGCGCTTGCCCTTTCCAGGCAACCGCGGTAAGCAGCGCCGACTGAAACCAGCCCCGGTACTGATCGGTACCCTCAAGATAAAGATCAGCCGGCCAAGTCTGATCCGGCCAGCGGCCTGTAAGGGTAGCCGCGTGGGATACCCCGGAATCAAACCAGACGTCCATGATATCGGTTTCTTTTGTGAAGCCGGATGATTTGCCGCACTGCGGACAGGCAAACCCGTCAGGAAGAATTTCCCCGGCTTCTTTAATATACCAGGCGTCGGAGCCCTCATTGCGGAAAAGATCAGCTATTGCCTTGGTAGTTTCGGCATTTATGATGTGCTGCCCGCAGTCTTTGCAATAGAACGCCGGAATCGGCACTCCCCAAGTACGCTGACGGGAAAGACACCAGGCGTTGCGGTCTTCCACCATTCCCTGCATACGGCCACGGCCCCATTCGGGAATAAAGTGTACCTTTCCGATTTCCTCAACGGTTTCCTTTTTGAAGTCGTCCACATTGCAAAACCACTGCTCGGTGGCCCGATATAGCACCGGAGCCTTGCAGCGCCAGCAATGGGGATACTGATGAACCATCGGCTTGACCGCAAAGAGCATACCGTCTTTTTTCAGGCGCTCCGCAATTAACCCATTTGCTTTTCCCGTAGGAAGTCCCGCGATAAAATCTCCCGCTTCAGCTGTCATTTTGCCGTGTTCGTCCACCGGCACAAGGCATCCAAGCTGCGGATATTTCCCAGTTATAAGGTCAAAGTCCTCGACGCCGTGGCCGGGGGCGGTGTGAACGCATCCGGTTCCCGATTCCAAGGTGACGTGATCGCCCACCACAACCAGCGAATCCCGGTCAAGGAATGGGTGACGGCAAAGGACGTATTCAAGCTCTTTGCCCTTAACGCTGCCCAGCCGCTCATAATCCTTGATACCGGCAACCTGCATTATAACAGCTTCCACAAGCTCTTTTGCGATAATATAATATTCGTCGCCGACACGTACTGCGCTGTATTCAAACTCGGGCCCTAAGCAAACGGCCAAGTTAGCAGGCAAAGTCCAGTTGGTGGTTGTCCAAATGATTATATGAGCATTACTTATATCCTCAACGCCCATTTTGGAGAGCGCTCCGTTTTTGTCTTCCTTTATGGGGAACTTGACATAAATGGAATCGCAGGGGTCTTCCTGGTATTCGATTTCGGCCTCAGCCAAGGCGGTGGTGCATTCTGGGCACCAGTGAACAGACTTGAGATCTTTATAGATATATCCCTTTTCAGCCATCGCTCCAAAAATCTCGATCTGCAAGGCTTCATATTCGGGGGCAAGGGTAAGATAAGGGTCGTCATAATGGGCGATTGTACCTAGTCGTTTAAATTGCTTCTTTTGGTTTTCCACATGAAACAAAGCAAAATCCCTGCAATGCCTGCGCAATTTGACAGGATCGGCAGCTTCCTTCAGGCCGATTTCCTTCATGGCCTTTAATTCAATGGGAAGGCCGTGGGTATCCCAACCCGGGATATAATTGCATTTGTAGCCGGAAATGTTTTTAAAACGCACGATCACGTCTTTGAGAATTTTGTTAAGCGCGGTACCCAAATGAATATCCGCGTTGGCGTAAGGGGGCCCGTCGTGGAATACGTACAAGGGCTTTGAGGCGTTGTTCTCTATCATTTTGTAATAAAGCCCCTGCTCTTCCCACTGTTCCAACATCAGTGGTTCCCGCTGGGGCAGACTGGCGCGCATGGGAAAATCAGTTTTTGGCAATTTTAAGGTCTGGTTGTAATCCAAGGACATCGTCAGATTTCTCTCCTTTGCAGAGGTAAAAAATGAGAGGACAAAAGCAGGAATAACTCTGGTCAGCGTACTCCCAATTTATGTCCTCTCGTTTCTTAATTTATTACTTTGTAGGTCGCTAAACGGACTATTCTCTTCGTGTCACTTTGTATTCATCTCCAAAGAGCAGCTTTCCAAACTTGGAATGGCCTTTCCTGGAATCTTCGGCCTCTATAACATCGCCGTCATCTTCCTCATCCAGCTCTTCATCGCTGAAATTCAACATACCGTCCTTCTCCGGGATTTCCGACTCGAATTTTAGCTCAGCCTTGTTATTAACAGCGCCTTCCCCGCTCTGTGAGGAAACCTCGACAGTTTCGCCAATGTTGGCGACAAACTGAATATCGCTGCTTTCCGGGTTCGGTATGTCCGCTTCATCGAAAGGAATCTCTTGAATAATTTCAATATGTTTTTTGTAACGAGCAAGAAGTTCGGATTTTAACTTGGCTGCTTCCTTTTGTATTTTATTAAGGGCCATTGATTCCCGGTTAATACTGGCCTGAGCGTCGGCGACTATTTCTTCGGATTTCCGTGTGGCCTGCGCTATAATAGCCTCGGCTTTGCGCTTGGACTCGCGCACAACACTTTCTTTCATTTTTTCCGCATTGATTAGAGCCGACCGAACGTAGTCCTCATCTTCTTTATACTTCTCAATCTTATCAGCCAGAATTTCCAGCTTCTTGTACAAATCGGCTTTTTCACTTTGCAAAGCGTCCACATAAGACGCTATTTCATTTAGAAAAGGCTGCACTTCTTCGATTGAGTAGCCGTTACGAACCTTCTCAAAAGATTTATCGCGAATATCGCCAGGTGTCAACATAACCCAGATCCCCCCCTTTAAACTTTTACAATCGACAATATGACAATGTACATTGTCAATTGTACATTGTCAATTGCATATTGTCAATTCTTCAGCCGACCACTCAGGAAAACAACCCTAGATTGCTTTCCAGCTCATCGAGCAGGTCTCCCATGATGCCGACGTTGAAAGGCGTGATGATATATGTGCTGTTGGCTACCCGCTTTATCTGGCCATTGTTGGCATATGCCACTCCGCTGAGAAAATCAATAAGCCGGCGCGTGATGTCTTTGGTGGCGGATTCCAGATTGAGAACAATCGTGCGCTTGGCGTTGAGATGATCAGCAATACCGCTGGCATCTTCAAAGCGTTCAGGCTTGACAAGTACAACCTGAAGCTGTGTAGTGGCATTGATATTAACCACATTGTTGAAGCGTTTGTCATCCCAAGAGGAGGGAAATTCCGCTGCTCTTTTCGTTCCGGTAACATCAGGGGTTTCCTCATCATCATAGTAATCATCGTCAGGATATCCAATGAAGTTTTTGAATTTATCAACTATTCCCATAAACAACCTCCATCCGCCGGCTAGACGCCGGCATCTCTTTTTTCTGCGGTTTCCAATACTTTTACTCTATAGTTAAAGCATCAATCTTAATGCCTTTGGCCAAATATGGCGCTTCCCAAACGCACCAGCGTTGATCCGTGCTTAATTGCCGGCGCAAAATCATCCGACATTCCCATAGACAGGATTTCCATACTGATATTATCTATCTTTTTTTCCCGTATGTCAACAAACTTTTCTTCCATTTGAGCGAAAAATCGCTCATTATCCTCACTTCCGCGCCAAACGGGAGGTATTGCCATCAAACCGCGCAGCTTAACATTTGGCAAAACCGCAATCTGTCGGATAAGATCTTCGGCTTCATCCGGGGCGATTCCGGATTTATTTTCTTCCTGCCCAATGTTGATTTCAAGCAGCAAATCAGTCGTAACTCCAAGCTTTGCCCCCTGACCCGAAATTTCCTTTGCAAGTTTAAAGGAATCCACGCTTTGGATTGCGCTCACTTTTCCAAGCACCATTTTAACCTTGTTGGTTTGCAAATGACCGATAAAGTGAATCTCAACGTCTCCGCGCCTGTCATACTCATCATATTTTTCGCGGAACTCCTGCGCTCTATTCTCTCCCAAAAGCGTTATTCCTCCGGCTATTGCCTCATTGACCAACCGGGCGGGCTGCGTTTTTGTCACCGCCATTATACTTACCCGAGCGGGGTCACGTCCCGCTTTTATCGCAACTTCGGCAACGCGCTCCTGCAAACGCTTTATGTTTTCGGCTACCATGCTCAATGGCAACACTTCCTCTCAATTGACTAAATTTGTCAATTATCCAAGAACTCTTCCATCTTCCAAATCGACGCCGCGGATAATGATTTGGTCATACTTGCGCAGCGTAAAAGTATCGTGCGGATCTAAAGGCGGCCTGGATAAAAGGAATCCCGATTCCTCGTAAACAGGATCAACTCTTTTAAATCTGACCACATTATTCGTCAGCGTAAATACACCGCGTTCCCCATCAACAAAGCGAAGGGCCTGTGCGTCAACCCGAATGCCCTCATGCTGGCGAAAATCCAGGCGAACATCAGAAACGCGCAAGTTGACGGTTTCTTCCGACACATGATTAGAGTGGAAAATCAAAACGGCTTTATCTTCCGCGTTGTCTGAAAGAATGCGTCTTAAAGTGGCCGGCACCCGTGTTCCGGTTGCTTCGAAAACGATATCCAGATTTTGTCCGCGGCGCATCCCCTGGATTTCGTACTGATAAACAACGACCGCTACATACCAGTTATGGCTGGTGATGATCCGCCCCGCTCTGCTTTGCACTTCAGATGCGGAGGTGTTTTCGACAAGAGATTTAAGTTCTGAAAGCCCACCGGTTCTTGCAACATTCAAAGTAAGGACGCTTTCCAAACCGTCAACCGACCTTGCGTAAAAACCCGACCTTGGCGCGTTAACTACACCGGTTGCCCCTCTTGCGGCGTCTAAAAGCAGCCTGTCTCGTTCACTGGATAACGTGCTAATGCGCTCCTGAAAGTTTTGCTCCTTACCGGTAGCGATTTGCCGCTGATTTAAAAGAGACGTAAGGTTGGAACGCAACGCTCCGGCGTCTTCATATTGGCCGGTAGCAGACATTTGTACCAACAAACCAAGCTGACTTTGAATATCGCGCCCCAAGATATCGGTATTGGCAATATGGTTAATGGAGGTGTCCTGCGCATGTTCAAGCATGTCGATTTCCCACTGCGTCTGCCTGAGGCGCCCACGGTTGCCCACATACGTGCCGGGGGGAAGCAACTCAACAATAGGCTCGCCCACAAGCACCCGCTGCGCATCGTCAAAAAGGGAGCTGACCATGCTTGCGCCGCTTTCCTCAAGCAATATCTCGTCCCTGAAAACAAGCCCCGGCCCGCTGGCGCTCTGAAAAATAGTAGTCAGATGCGCTGTCTGGGTTCTCACGGGCGTGGAAAAAAATCTTGTTGCCTGTACCGTTACTGTTAAAAGCAAAAACAGAATCAACATGTATTTGACAAGGGTTTCGATAAACTTGGTGTTCATTTTTTAATCCCTTAAAACTTTTGTAATTGCTGCTTTGCAAGCTCTAACGCGCATTCAAACAACGCCTGATAACTCTCAAATGTATCCGGCTCAAGCCATTTCATACGAGAATCCCGCCGCAGCCATGTAAGCTGCCTTTTCGCATAACGCCGCGTTTGCCGCTGCAAATGTTCGGTAGCTTCAACCAAAGTCTGCTCCCCGCGCAAATACGCCGAAAGTTCCTTGTAACCGATCGCCTGCATGGACGTGCCTTCGCATCCACTGGCCAAAAGCGCCCTGACTTCATTCAATAGCCCCTGCTCCAGCATAAGTTCCACCCGCCGGTCAATCCGCCGGTAAAGCAGTTCGCGATCCGCGTAGCGCAACGCCAAAAAACATACATTATAGGGGCTTTCACGCGAGGCCGCCCGCCTTTGCCATTCGCTCATGGGAGTATCGCCCAGCTCGCACACCTCAATGGCGCGTATGACCCTGCCCAAATTGTTTGGATGAAGATTTTCCGCCAGCTCGGGGTCGTAGTCTTTGAGTATTTCCCACAAGTGCGCAGGGCCTTTTTCGTCGGCAAGCGCGCGAAGCTGAACTCTTCTTTCCGGGTTCCCGCTGATAAGCGGGTCAAAATCCATGCCGTCGATCAAACAGGAGATGTAAAGCCCGGTTCCCCCGCACAAAACGGGAAGCGCGCCCCGCTCTGAAATCTCCCTCACAGCTTGCCCGGCAAGTTCAAGATAACGGGCCACCGAGAAGCTTTCTTCCGGTTCCATTATGCCGAACAAGTGATGGGGAATTTTCCGGCGTTCTTCGGGGGTGGGCGCGGCGGTTCCGATTTCCATACCTCTGTAAACCTGCATGGAATCGGCGCAAATGATTTCGCCGCCCAGCTCAACAGCAAGGTCGATTGCAAGCCTCGTTTTTCCCGAAGCGGTGGGCCCGCCCACCACCAGCAGCGGAAGCTTGGAACCTGTATTCATCCCTGCCTCCCGAACAGCTTTTCAATCTCGTTGGCGCTTAAAGTCGCCTGCACCGGTCTTCCGTGCGGGCAGCGAATGATCCCAGGGCTTTCCCGCAGCATCTGGGCGATCGCTTCCAGTTCAGGCAGAGTATTTTTATCCTTTGCCCGAAAAGCCCCTTTGCAGGCAATGCTAAAATAAAGCCTGTCCATAACGTCCGGGGTAAGGTCGTGGTTGCCGGTTCTCAGCTTACCCGCGACGTCTTCTAAAATAAAAGCGATATCCCGTTCTCCCATCTCAATGGGTATCTCCCGCACCAGCAGAGAAGTTCCGCCAAAATCTTCCAGCATAAATCCCAATTCTTCAAGCTGCTGTGGATTTTCGGTAAGCGCCTCGTGGTCTTCGCGAGAGAGGGTCAATGTCAGCGGCGACAACAGCAGTTGCCGGTTTCCGTATGACAGATCTTTTTTGAGCCGCTCATAAATAATGCGCTCATGCGCGGCGTGTTTGTCCACAATGACAAGGTTCCCGGCATGTTCAAGCAGAATGTAAACACCCGCAAGTTCTCCGATTATTCGCTGTGTATTCGAGCTGTAAGGGCGCTCGAAAACGGTATTTTGTTGCGGCGGATCCGGATGAACAATGTCCATGTCTGTAACATTAGTGTCGTTTTTTTGCTCAATTGATGCGTTTTCCCTGCTTATTATATCTTGAGAAGGAGTAAAAATCTTATCGTAAAGCGGCGCCGGAGATATTTTTTTCACCGGATGCGCTGGATTCTCCTCATTTAAGTCCACTGAAATGTCCAACGACGGAGCATTCATAGACAAGGGCTTGTTGAAGATGGATTCTTGCCCCCAGTTGCCGCGTGGGGTATAAAGCGCCTTGAACTGGCTGGCGTTCATCCTGCCTTGCGTGGCGCCGGGCGAAGAATTATAAACTTTTCCGCGCAGGGGTTCGCCCTGCCATATCTGGGATGGCTGTTCATATTTATCTTGGACTGATCCTGGGGAAAGCGCATTCCTGACCGCGAAATATACACAGTGAAACACCGGTTTTTCGTTCGCGAAGCGCACCTCAATCTTGGCGGGATGAACGTTTACATCCACCAATGAGGGTGTAATGCCGATATGCAAAACGCACCCCGGATACTTTCCCGGGCCGATGTATGTCTTAAAAGCTTCCTCCAGCGCCGCCGCGCCGGTGCGGGTGCGCACATAGCGGCTGTTTAGAAAGAAGTTCTGGTAAATGCGGCTTGACTTTGCGCCCTGCGGAGAAGTGACATATCCCTTAACCCGCACGCCTTCCTGGGGGATTTCATGCTCGACAGCGCACATGACGGCAGCCAGTTCCTTGCCGTAAACCGCCCGGATAACCGGAAGCAGCTCCCCGCCGCCCGAAGTTTGCAGCCTTAACTTGCCGTCCCTGATAAACTTAAACGCCACATTTGGGTACGCAAGCGCACATTTATCTACCATGCCGGCAACTGCGTTGCCTTCCCCCACATCCTTTTTGAGAAATTTCATCCGTGCGGGAGTGTTGTAAAAAACGTCCCTAACCGTAACAATCGTGCCGTTTGGGCATCCGGCGGGGATCATTTCCAATGCGTGTCCCCCTTCTATGCGAAAGAGGGTACCCTCGCTTTCCTGCGCGGTCTTGGAGAGCATTTCAACCTTTGCCATAGCGGCGACAGAAGCAAGCGCCTCCCCGCGAAAGCCCAAAGTTAAAATCGCCTCCAAATCGTCCGGCGTTGCGATTTTACTTGTGGCGTGACGCAAAAATGCGGTGGGAATCTCATCCCGGGCTATCCCGCTTCCGTTGTCCGAAGCCCGCAAAAGGGCGGTTCCCCCGCCCTCAATCTCCACCGTGACAGACGTAGCCCCGGCGTCAACTGCGTTTTCGATCAATTCTTTCGCAATTGAAGCGGGGCGCTCAACTACCTCGCCGGCAGCGATCAGCTCGGCGAGGGCCTTATCTAGCACCTTAATTTTAGACATTTTCGTCCCCTTCCGGGAGTTCTGCATCCGGCCTCCCGATTAAGTCCTTAATATGTTCAAGTGTTTGCTCTTCAAATTTTCCTCCATGCAAACCACCAATTATAAATTGCGCAATAAAAAGTAATGAAAACATAATAGTATTGGATATAAAGTATTGAGGGGCGGGAATAAAACTTCTAGAAAAAAATATGATGCAAACCATATACAAATACAAAATATAGTATTTAGGATGGAATCTAAATTTACCTACAATCATCGTCCCATTATCTGTAGGTATAATTTTTGCAAAGAAAAATCTATACGGAAAAATCCTCCACATAGACCAATCAGGCACAACTACCCAAAATTTATTATTTTTTATTTCTCCCACAAGAGAAAGCCCTACTAAATCTCTATTATATGGAAAAAATAAGCCCCATGAATCATCCCATGATCTAACTGACGTGAATAATAAGCGTAATAAACTTATGCTTTTTACTTGTTTCTTTAGCAAATCATTTACTTGTTCATATGTTTTGTCTGTGTGCAATGTAATCACAGCAAGCTCCTTTCCCTGCAGACTCCCTGTAAAATTATTTTTGGGCAGCGGTCATTCTTTTAACATCTCTTTCAGCTTGTATAGTGTTGTTAAAGCCTCTATCGGCGTAACCGTGTTCAAGTCAATATCACGCAATTCTTTCTCCACCTCAGACACACGCAAATCCATCATATGAACCTGATCTTCCGATTCCCGCTCCTCCCGGAGCTTCTTGCCTTTCCCCTTCACACGCACCGGCTGCGCGCTCTCCAAGTCACTAAGGATTTCGTACGCACGCTTTATAATAGAATCGGGAATGCCGGCCAGCTTGCCGACTTCGATCCCGTAGCTCTCATCCGCCGCCCCGCGCACGATTTTGCGCAGAAAAGTGATCTCCTCCCCGCGCTTCTTAACAGCCACGCTGTAGTTCTTGACCGAGTTTAAAACTTCTTCCATCTCGGCCAGCTCACGGTAATGAGTGGCAAACATCGTTCTGGCCCCAAGAGCCTTGCGCTGTGCTATATACTCAAGCACCGCTCGCGCGATGCTCATGCCGTCATAGGTTGAGGTTCCGCGGCCGATCTCATCCAAAATCAGCAAAGATTTGGAGGTGGCCGTTGCCAGAATATCCGAAAGCTCAAGCATTTCCACCATAAATGTGCTCTGCCCTGTACTCAGGTCATCGCTGGCTCCTATGCGGGTGAAAATTCCGTCCA
>Ga0123355_10017418_pt1 | contig 11354 bp, 9 predicted proteins | sample TergutEmb28metaG_3_FD_89872 | JGI IMG/M metagenome (GOLD analysis project Ga0123355, IMG submission 89872) | Embiratermes neotenicus P1 segment gut microbial communities from Petit-Saut dam, French Guiana - Emb289 P1 | ecosystem: Host-associated > Arthropoda: Insects > Digestive system > Gut ...
CGGCCGGTGCTTGTTGTCGAACTATCTCGCGGGGCGCGACGCCAACCGGGGCGAGTGCGCGCAGCCGTGCCGGTGGAAATACCATTTGGTCGAAGAGCGGCGGCCCGGCGAATTTTTGGAAATCATCGAAGACAACGGAACGTACATAATGAACTCTCGCGACCTGTGCATGATCGACCATATCGGCGAGCTGACCGCCGCCGGGGTGACGAGCCTTAAAATCGAGGGCCGGATGAAGTCCGCATATTACGCCGCGGTCGTGACAAACGCGTACCGCCGGGCGATCGACTTCGCGGCCGCCGGGACGCCGCTGCCGGAGGTATGGCGCGAGGAAGTGCATAAAGTTAGTCACCGCGAGTATTCAACCGGGTTTTATTTCGACGCCGCTGGCCCCGGCGAGTATAGCGGACACTCGATGTACCATTCGCTGTGCGACGTCGCCGCTGTAGTCGAGAACTGCGACGACGATGGCAACGCCGTACTCACACAGCGTAATAAGTTCATTCTAGGCGACACGCTGGAGCTGCTAACCCCGTCGGGAAAACCCGTAACGTTCACGGTAGACGCCATCAGAGACCGCGATGACCGCGAGATCGAGTCTGCGCCGCACCCGATGATGGAGCTTCGGCTGAAACTACCGATCCCTGCGCCGCGCTATTCGCTTTTGCGTAAATACAAGGAGTAAGGCATTGGAGACTAAACTCAAATTAAGCATAGAAGAAGCGGCGAGCTTGCTTCAAAATAAGCAGACCGTCGCGTTTCCGACCGAGACGGTCTACGGCCTGGGGGCCGACGCGACGAGCGATGAGGCGGTTTCGGCGATTTTCGCCGCGAAAGGCCGCCCGGGCGACAATCCGCTGATTGTGCATATCGGATCGGTCGAGCAGCTGCCGCAAGTTGTAGCGGAGGTTTCGGACGCGGCGAAAATGCTTATCGACGCGTTTTGGCCGGGGTCGCTCACAATTATTTTGCCCAAACAAGCGAACCTGTCAGACCTCGTCACGGCGGGGCTTTCAACCGTCGGCGTGCGCATACCGTCGCATCCAGTCGCTCTGGAACTGCTAAAAAAAGTCAACCTGCCGATCGCCGCGCCGAGCGCGAACGTATCAGGAAGACCTAGTCCCACGACGGCGCAACACGTCGCCGATGATCTCCGGGGCAAAATCGCCGGGATCGTTGACGGCGGGGAGACGCAGATCGGCCTTGAGTCCACGGTGATCGACTGCACCGCGACGATCCCGGTCATACTGCGGCCGGGCGGCGTCACGAAAGAGGAAATCGAAGCCGTTATCGGCAAGGTTTACGTGTATGAGGCACCAAAGACCGAGCATAGGCGTCCGCGTTCGCCGGGGATGAAATATAAGCATTACGCGCCGGCGGCGCCGATGACGATTGTGCGGGGTGACGCTGGATTTTTCCAGCAGGTTATAGACGAGGCCCAGTCAGACGGGAAAAAGGTTGGCATACTTGTCTCGGAGGAAAATGCGTCGAAATTTGACGCGGACGTCGTTGTCACCTGCGGGACGAGAAGTGATTTCTCGTCGGTCGCCAAAAGGTTGTACGACGCCCTGCGGGAGTTTGATCAGCACGATATAGACGTGATCTATTGCGAAAGTTTTGACGATAGCGGCCTCGGCGAGGCGATTATGAATCGATTGCTCAAGGCGAGTAGTCATAGGGTGATGGCGCAGTCAGGGGGTGACGTGTGAAAAGAGCGATAGTGACTTTTTGCGTTATACTCATTTTGCTTTTGGCGGCCTGCGGCGGTCAATCTGCGGATTATGTTTTGACCGAAGATACAGAACCCGAAATTGAAGCTAACGCATACAAGACTACCGAACCAGACACAGCGACAGTCCCGACCGCCGATACTGAGCCGGTCGAGCCTACCCGGGAGGCATTCGAGGCTTGGCAATACGCCTATGCGGAGTTGCTGCGGGAGTACGCTATGCTAATTTTAGGCCACTCTCCTTGTGGCTACTTTCCTAACGAACCCGGCGGCTTTTTTATCTTGTATGATATTGATACCGACGGTGTTCCGGAATTGATTGTTGCAGATAGATTCCATTTTACCAGTTATTTTGCTGCTTATACTTTTTCAGACGGCAGTATAATGCCCCTTGAAGCCGAGTACTTTTATGACTATGGAACAAGGTTCTTTGCGTTGCCAGACAATAACGCAGGAATTGGAATGGAATCTAACGAAGGGGTATTTAATAGCGCGGCTCTATTGGTAATTGATGGTCACAGACTGATTCCAAAATTTAGATTATCACGATGGGAAAGCTGGGAGGCTTCTCGGACTTTATGGAGTATAAACGGCGATGAAGTTACAGAAATAGAACATGATGAGATGTATGATAAATTATTCGGCCGTTGGTACGAAAGAGATTTGATTTTCCACCATGAGATCACCGAAGCCAACATACAGGACATAGTCTTCGGCTGGGAAGCGCCCATGCCCACACCGGAGCCGTGGCAATACGCATATGTGGAGTTGCTGCGGGAGTATGCGGAGCGGGAGATCGGTGAGTATGCTTATGAATACATGCCGTCCGCGGCGTCCGGGATGTTCACTTTACACGACATTGACAAAGACGGCATCCCTGAATTAATTATTTGGGAGTTTAGTCAAGGCGGTTACTTTCTCGCTTACGCCGCCTATACTTTTACAGACGGCAATATCGCGCCCCTTGATATAGGCCGTGGAGTTGGCGGCCGCGGACATGCGATTTTCCCGACGCCGGACAATATGCCGGGAATTATTCTAACCAGCGGCGGGAGCGGGTACAATCTCTATACGTTTGTCCGAATGGACGGTCATAGCTTGGTCGTTGAAGTCAGCGCTTTTGTAAACTGGTCTTCATGGCAAAGCGGGTATGAATATTCTTTGCACTACATAAGAGGCATGGATATCTCCCCTGTGGAATTTCCCGAATCGCTTGATTGGATAGAATATGAACATCATAGGGAACGGCTTTCCTTCGGTTATACACTTGTCTCCGAGGAAGAATTTAATCGAGTGCTTGATGATGTATTCGGAGATTTGAGCGCGGACTTGGGTTTATGGCCGCCCGAAATCAACGAAGCCAACATCCAGCACGTAATCTTCGGCTGGCAATCGCACGAATAAAAATTACAGGGGCGGCAAATGCCGCCCCTAATCTTTCATAAACTCCGCCACGCGGCTGTACATATCAGTGCTAATCAACGCGTCAAGCTCGATGCAGTCGTCCAAATACCGCACCTCGGTGACCGCGCCCTGACTGTGCAGCGTTTCTACCAGCGCGCCCTGGTCATATGGCAGTCGGAGCGTGACGCGTTCCTTCGCGGATGATAAAATCTCCTCAATCTTCTCTAAAAGCTGGTCAATCCCCTGCCCGGTTTTGGCCGATATCTCTACAATCTGCTCGCCGCGCGGACGGATATCGGCGGATAACATATCGCACTTGTTAAACGCCTCAAGCCGGGGCGTTTTATCTGCGCCCAGCTCCGTTATCAAATCGTCCACCACGCGGACCTGCTCTTCCCACTCAGGGCTTGATGCGTCGATGACGTGTATCAACAGGTCGGCGTACCTAAGTTCTTCCAGCGTCGCCTTGAATGCGTCGATCAGATGGTGCGGCAGTTTTCGGATAAACCCGACCGTGTCGGAGAGCAGTACCGTGAGCGTGTCGCTGACTTTGAGCCGGCGCGTTGTTGTGTCAAGCGTGTCGAAAAGCCTGTTTTGCGCCGCTAACCCTGCGCCGGTCAATGTGTTTAGCAGCGTGGATTTCCCCGCGTTGGTGTACCCCACCAGCGCGACAACCGGCATTTTGTTTTTCTCGCGCAGCCTGCGCTGTGTTGCGCGAGTACGGATAACTGTGTCCAGCTCTTCCTCAAGTTGCGTTATCTTGCGCCGGATATGGCGTCGGTCAGTCTCAAGCTGCGTTTCGCCTGGTCCGCGCGTGCCGATCGGCGCACTCGACCCCGTTTGGCTGACAAGATGTTTCCACATGCCGGTAAGGCGCGGAAGTAGGTATTTATACTGCGCAAGTTCGACTTGAAGCCGACCCTCGCGCGTCCTTGCGCGGCCGGCGAAAATGTCCAGGATCAGCGACGAGCGGTCGATCACCCGCATGTCGAGCGTCTCGGTAAGCGCCCGCATCTGCGATGGGGACAGCTCGTTGTCAAACACGGCGAGCGTACATCCGTTCGCCTGGGCAAGTTCCTTCAGCTCTTTCACTTTGCCTTCGCCGATGAACGTGCGTGGCTCCGGCTTGCGCCGGTTTTGAAGCGTACGCGCAAGGCAGACGCCGCCGGCAGTTTCGAGCAACGCCTCAAGCTCGTCAAGGCTCTCTTCGGTTGAGCGGTCGCGCGGGGCCATGCTGTCGGCCGCGAGACCGGCGATAACGGCCTTTTCCGGCTCGTTAGTCTTTATCGTTTTTTCCAAATCAGATTCTCCATCTGTATTTTTAATAGTCTGTGCTTTTTAGCAAAAGAAAAACCCGCGCTTTAAGAGCGCGGGTTTCGAGTTACTTATTCAGGCCGAACTTTTTGTTGAATTTATCAACGCGTCCACTGGTGTCAACCAGCTTTTGCTTGCCTGTATAAAAGGGGTGACACTTAGAGCAGATTTCCACTTTGATGTCTTTCTTTGTGCTCCCCGTTTCAATAACTTCCCCGCAAGCGCACTTAATAGTCGTCTGCTGATAATCGGGATGAATCCCTTCTTTCACTGTGTTCACCTCTTTCCAAAACGTCGTATCCAAAGTATTATAGCATAAGCTGCGCTCAATTGCAACTATTTTTTTGTTACGCTTGTGCCAGCCACTGCCCAAGCTCAAACGCCTTTTCGCACTCCTGTGGGAACACCTCGTCGCGACGGCGGCGGCGGTCCTCCGGGTTGAAAATCGCCATGTGGTACTTGCTATAGTCGTTTGTCTGCATCGTTTCGCCGACGGCAAGGGTTTTGCAATGGCCGAACATCCTTGCAAACAAGTCTTCATAACCTTTAAACAGCCTGATATACCCCACGTCTTCGTACCTGCTCTCGGGGCAGTTTGTCGTAAAGACAAACGCCATTTTTTTCTCGCCTTCGAACAGCCTCTTGCCGTATTCATCATACGATATGTACGGGAACACCAGCCGCTCAATAAACGACCGCAACGCTCCTGTTACCTCATTTAAATAGATTGGCGAACCCATAACGATCGCATCAATCTGCTCCATGCTTTGCAGAATTGGCGTAAGGTCGTCTTTGAGCGCGCATTGTGTGACATTGCCGCCCTTGAGTTTGCACGCGAGGCATCCGATGCAGCCTTTGAAGTTGAGGTCAAAGAGGTTTAGCATCTGAACCTCCGCACCGTTTGCCTTTGCGCCCTCAAGCGCTTTTTCCAGAAGCATATGTGTGTTCCAGCCTTTACGCGGGCTGCCGTTGATTGCAATTACTTTCATTGTTCTTCCCCCTGTTATTCTAATATTATACCGTGTTTCGCGGTTTCGGCGCAACGCGCCGAGAGCGAAACGGCATCATCAAATTAGCGTAATAGCCGCTTGCGGCTATTATACCACAGGCGCTTGCACCGTTGTGGTGAATTTCCTGCGTTTAAACTCTCTTCCACTTAACACCCTGCGGGGTGTCTTCCAGAACTATGCCCAACTCAGTCAGCTTATCGCGGATTTCATCGGCTTTTGCCCAGTTTTTCTCTTTTCTTGCGGCGGCGCGCGCCTCGATTAACGCCTCGACCTCTTCATCAATTTCTCCCGCGCCCCCGTCGCCATAGATGAGTCCGAGTACACCGATAAGCTCGTTTAAAACTTCAAGCGCTGCTTTCGCAAACTTCTTCGACGGCTCTGCCCCGGCGGCAACGCTGTTACACTCACGAACCAGCTCAAATATAACCGACACCGCGTCCGCCGTGTTAAAATCATCGTCCATCGCCTCGATAAATCGCTCGCGGAATTTCGGCAGCGTCTCGACGAACTCATTTTCCGTAAAATTGTCAGACCCATTTTCGGCGATAAATTCCAGATTACTTTTTGCAGTTTTGATCCGCTCGAGCGCGCTTTTGGCCTGCAATAGAATATCGCCGGAGTAATTTAACGGACTTCTGTAATGGCTCATCAGCATAAACATGCGTATATTCTCATACCCGTAAGCCGCGGCCGCGTCACGCACCGTGAAGAAATTGCCAAGCGACTTTGACATCTTTTTGTCATCGACGCTGATAAACCCGTTGTGTACCCAATAGCGGACGAACTGGCAGCCGTTGTGACCCTCAGACTGTGCGATTTCATTCTCGTGGTGCGGGAAGACGAGATCCTGCCCGCCGCAGTGTATGTCGATCGTCTCGCCCAGATACCGGTTCGCCATCGCGCTGCATTCGATATGCCAGCCGGGCCGCCCGTTGCCCCACGGCGACTCCCAATACGGTTCACCCGGTTTCGCGCCTTTCCACAGTGCGAAATCCATAGGGTTTTCTTTTATCTCGGTCGTATCAACGCGCGCGCCGGCCATCAGGTCATCCAGCGGCTGATGCGACAGCTTGCCGTAATCCTTGAAATTCGCCGTCCTGTAATACACATCGCCGCCGCGCTGGTACGCGAATCCTTTTTCGATCAGCTTCGATATCATGTCTATGATCTGCGGTATGTTCTCCGTCGCTTTCGGGTGCGCAGTCGCGTCGAGTACGCCGAGACCGCGCGCATCGGTCAAATACTCCGCGATATATTTTTCCGCGATGGCCTCGCTGGTAAGGCCCTCTTCATTCGCGCGGTTTATTATCTTATCGTCAATATCGGTAAAATTCTGCACGAAATCAACCGCATACCCGCGGTACTCAAGGTACCGGCGCAAAACGTCGAACATGATGAGCGGCCGCGCGTTGCCGATGTGGATGTAGTTATAAACCGTCGGCCCGCAGGCGTAGATCGAGACCCTGCCTGGTTTGAGCGGCACAAACTCTTCTTTTTGCATCGTCATTGTGTTGTATAGTTTCATAATGCCCTCCTAGACTGCTAAAATCTGTACCACGCCGTCTTTCGCCGTCAGCCCGACCTTCGTCACAGGCCGCGCGAAGTTCGCGATCATCTCCGCCGCGATTTTATCCTCAATCTCTTTTTGGATAAGCCTACGCAAATTCCTCGCGCCGTATGTGTGTGAATACGACTTCTCAGTCAGATAATCGAGCAGAGCGTCGTCGTAACGCAATTCGATCGGCTTTTCCGCCATCGCGTCGCGCAGTTCTTCGAGCATAAGACGCGCGATCTGCCGGAAATTTTCTTCTGAGAGGTGGCTGAAATAGATAATCTCGTCCACGCGGTTGATAAACTCCGGGCGCAGAAAGTCGTTAAGCGCCTTTGTCGCTTTTTCTTTACCCTGTTCATTCGCCGTGCGATTGAAGCCAACCGCGCCTGATTTCTTATCGCTGCCGGCGTTTGTGGTCATTATAATAACCGTGTTTTCAAAATTCACCGTGCGCCCATGCGCGTCGGTAATGCGCCCGTCGTCGAGAATTTGCAGCAGGATGTTCATAACATCCGGGTGCGCCTTTTCGATCTCGTCGAACAACACGACGCTGTACGGCTTGCGGCGGATCTTCTCAGTCAACTGACCCGCTTCGTCGTATCCGACATAACCCGGGGGCGAGCCGATAATGCGCGACACGGCGTGCTTTTCCATAAACTCCGACATGTCGAGCCTTATTAGCGACTCCGGCGAGTCGAACAGGTCAGACGCGAGCCTTTTGACAAGCTCAGTCTTGCCGACCCCGGTCGAACCGATAAAGATAAACGACACCGGCTTGTGCTTTGGCGAAATGCCGACGCGGTTGCGCCGAATCGCCGCGCACACGTTGTCGACCGCCTCATCCTGCCCTATGATATGGGCTTTAAGCCGTTTGTCAAGCTCGCTCAGGCGCTTGTACTCATCTTCGCGGATACTGCTTGCCGGAATTTTCGTCCAAAGCTCAATAACGCGCGCGAGATTGTCAAGCCCCAGCTCCGGCGTACCTTCTTTTGCGAGTTCGTCGAGTTCATCTGTAAGTCGCAGTTCTAAACTGCGTATTTCGGCCAGGCGCTCATAGTCATCATTGCCCTGCGGTGCGGCTAGTAACATCTCGCGCTCTTTTTGCAGGTCGGCCCGCTCTTTATTGATCGTGTCGCGTCTCGCGATAACTTCGCTTTTAAGGTTCATGTCGGAACACGCTTCGTCGATCAGGTCGATAGCTTTGTCAGGCAAAAATCGGTCGGTTATATACCGTTCTGAGAGTATAACCGCCTGCCGGGTCATCTCGTCCGGGATCGAAACACCGTGAAAATCCTCGTAATAGTGCTTAATGCCCCTTATGATCTCGATCGACTCCGCGATCGACGGCTCAGAGACGATGACAGGCTGAAACCTCCGCTCAAGCGCGGAGTCTTTTTCGATATGTTTTCTATATTCTGTGAATGTAGTCGCGCCGATTACCTGAATCTCCCCGCGCGAGAGCGCCGGTTTGAGGATATTCGCCGCGTTCATTGAGCCTTCCGCGTCACCCGCGCCGACGAGATTGTGAACCTCGTCTATAACCAAAATGACGTTGCCGTGGCTTTTTATCTCCTCGACAAGACCTTTCATCCGGCTTTCAAACTGCCCGCGAAACTGCGTCCCGGCGACCAGCGCCGTAAGGTCGAGCAAAAAGACCTCTTTGTCGCGCAGTTTGTACGGAACATTGCCTTCAAAAATCCGCTGGGCCAGTCCTTCGGCAATCGCCGTTTTGCCGACGCCGGGTTCGCCGATGAGACAGGGGTTGTTCTTCTGCCTGCGGTTAAGGATCTGCACGACGCGCTCGGTCTCAGTCTCGCGCCCGACTATTTTGTCGAGCTTGCCGTCTTTGGCGCGGCGCGTCAGTGATATGCAGTAGCTCTCAAGATATTTGCGTTTTTTCTGCCCCTGCCCCTGCCCTTTGGGTTCGCGGCCAGGCCGCGGTGATTCGCGATGGTGCGGCACGTCGTCGGGTCCGCCGAACAGTCTGTTGAGAAACGGGAACGTGGCCGTTTTGCCATCTTCCGTGTTGTCCTCATGCTCCACAAGGCTCTCGAACCCGCTCATCGCTTCCATCATCTCGTCGGTGATCCCGTCTAAGTCCTCATCGGTCAAACCCATCTTTTTTATGATATCCTCAACGGGCTTGATATTTAAATCTCGCGCGCACTTTAGGCATATCCCCTCGTTTGTTGAGACGCCGTTTTCGATTTTCGTAATGAAAATCACCGCCGCGTTTTTTTTGCATTTTGCACAAATTGTTGGTTGCATATTGAAATTACCTACCTTACATCGCACCGCCGCGCGATAACTCAATTGGCGAAAAACTTGTTTTTCGCCAGGCGCTAGCCTTTATTTTTGTTTCTCATCACAGAAAAGAACGTGTTGGCATAACTCACAAGCGCGAAGAACGTCAAAGCTATCGCCACAGAGATCATCGCGATCGCCGCGGTGCGCGGGATATCCCTAAATAGCATAAGCGCCACACACACCAAAAAGAACACAACGGTAGACACTTTGCCGATTATGTTCGACGGCGGTATCTCCGCCCCAGCCTTTTTGTGAACAACAAAACCGCCCGTCGCCATAAGCAGCTCTTTAACGCCGACCGCGATCACCGCCCAAACCGGGATAAGCCGGTCGATCGTAATGCTCGCCATAACGGCGATTATCATCAGCTTATCGCCAAGCGGGTCGAGTACTTTGCCGAGATTCGACGACGCCGAGTATTTCCTCGCCAGAAACCCGTCTAAAAAATCGCTCAGCGTCGCGACCGCGTAGATAATCGCCGCGTATACCTTTGAATCGCGCATGTCGGAAAAATAGGTTACGATAAATATCGGCACAAGGCAGATGCGAAACGCTGAAATTATATTTGGAACCGCCTTCACCCCGTGTCACCTCTCTTTGTGTTGTGTTGTATTAAATACCAAGTATGTCCGCAATCGGGTTATTGTTAACTATGTAATAAAGAACGGATGTCCCCTCAAGCCGCTCCGGGGCGAATATGCCCATGTATCTTACTATAACGCCAAGCGCGAAAATGATAAGCAGTCCTTTTGCCAGCCCCAACGCTGTACCTGCGATCATGTCAACCATGCGCAAACCCGGCAGCGAGAACACGAGGTTTATAAGATTCCCTATCACGGCAAAGATTATCGAAATCAGCAAAAACGCAATCCCAAACACGGCAACATACGCAAAAGTTGCGGACAGCCTGTCGGTTATCACATCTGAGAGAAGCCCTGTCGATTCGTCGTCAGTCGCGCGTTCGGCGACGCTATCGGCGGCTGATACCGGCAGACCGATCCGCCGGAGAGTGTAAAATATAGTGTCACGCGCGCCGGCCACAGTCACTGTAAGCGCGGGGTACGCAACGGTCTCGCCAGGTTCATCGACGCTTTCTTCCATCATTTCCATAAGTTCCGAATCAACGCGCCCGCCGATGAACGGGTTTAACATTCCCGTAAACTCACTCGAGTATGCCGACGCAACGATATTCGCGATAAAAATCGCGGCAATGAGCGCAACGACCCCAAAAGCGCCGCGAACTAGTCCGCTTTTAAAACCGCGCCAGCCGCAAAACGCGACAACCGCGACAATCGCGAGGTCGATCAGAACATTCAAAATCCCAGTTCCCCTTTCATAGCCGAGGGCCTCACCCGCTTATATTCAGCACCACTGCCGAAAAATCCCCGGCCGCCAGAGCCGCGCCGCCGTGCAGCGTAAGTACCCGGCTTGCCCCTGCCCCAGCGTGAGACGCCCCTTCTCCATACGGAACAATCTCATCGAGTTCACGATCATAGAACATAAGTCCATCGCTCCACAACACGGTCAGATACCTGCCGCCGGCGGACATGGAGATGACCTCGCGGCTTGTATCCATCTCGCCGAGAGAACGCCCCTGCTGATCTAGCGTAATGATCTGCCCGCTGTAGCCAACAGTGTACTCCAGCAGATGCAGCGCGATAAAGTCACCATTTAAACAGTGTCCTCTTAAATGACGTCCGTCGAACCCGAAAAGTTCCGTGCCGCGTCCGTTTGTATCGATAATGAGCAGAGAATGCGTCGAAACCGCGAGGACATTGCCGCCGGGCAAAAAGGTTATGTCAATAATCACTTCGTCAGGAAGAAGAAAATAACCAACAGGATCCGGCGCGTCGAGCCTAAAGAACCAGACCCGGCTACCCTCTTGCGTCAGCGTCAGAAGCGCCATGTGCCTGTTATCCGGCGAAAGCGCGGCCGAGAGCGCAAACCCTCTATCAAACGTGAACACCTCGTACACATACGCGCCTCTTTCGTTATATACAGTCACAAGCCCGCGGTACCCTCCGCCCGGCTGTGTGAC
>Ga0123355_10017419_pt1 | contig 11354 bp, 8 predicted proteins | sample TergutEmb28metaG_3_FD_89872 | JGI IMG/M metagenome (GOLD analysis project Ga0123355, IMG submission 89872) | Embiratermes neotenicus P1 segment gut microbial communities from Petit-Saut dam, French Guiana - Emb289 P1 | ecosystem: Host-associated > Arthropoda: Insects > Digestive system > Gut ...
CACAGCCGCAACTGTTGCCCAGGCAATAAATTTCATAGAAGAAAAAGACGACAAATTTGAAGCGTCAATCTCCCAAGGCGGCAGCAATGTATCCGGCGGCCAGCGCCAAAGGCTTTCCATAGCGCGTGCGCTTGCCAAAAACCCCGAAATATTGGTTTTTGACGACAGTTTCTCGGCCCTGGATTTCCAAACAGATGCCAAGCTTCGTAAGGCGCTTAAAGAGCATACGGCTGAAGCTACGGTAATTGTCATAGCCCAGCGCGTAGGCACGATTATGAATGCCGAGCAGATTTTGGTTCTGGACGAAGGTCGGATTGTCGGGCGCGGCACCCACGCAGAGTTGCTGGTGTCTTGTCCGGCGTATCATGAGATTGCGTCCAGTCAGGGGACGGTTTAGGAAAGCCTTCGGCAAAATTGACAAAACCCGGAGAAAATCGCCTTCGGCAAAATTGACAAAAGATTGACGTTGTGGACTTCACACCACATACAATAACACCGACGTAGGAGGCATAAATTCCATGTCTGATCAAAATCGCAGAGAACGCCGCCAAGACCGCCCAATAACTTTCGGGCGCCGCCCGGGTATGCCGGTGGAAAAGGCCAAGGATTTCAGAGGCAGTATGCGGCAGTTAATAAAGTATCTTGGCGCAGAAAAACCGGTAATAGCCCTAATAACCGTTGTTGCGATAATCTCAACAGTACTATTTGTAATAGGGCCCAGGATTTTAGGCGAGGCAACCGATGAGGTTTTCGCCGGGATGATGCTACAAATGGAGGGTATCGGCGGCATTGATTTCAGCCGCGTAGCCACAATTTTGCTGACTTTGGTGGTCTTGCATATTATCGGTGTCATATTCGACTACACTCAAGGCTTTATCATGGCCGGGGTAAGCGCACGCATAACCTACCGCCTACGCACCCAGATGAGCGAGAAGATACACCGCCTCCCTTTCAAGTATTTTGATAAAAACACCCATGGCGACGTGCTTTCGCGTATTTCCAACGATGTGGATACCATCAGCAATACCCTAAGCCAGGGTATGGGACAGATGGTTATGAGCTTCACGCAAGTAATCGGCATAATTATCATGATGCTTTTGATAAGCCCGATGCTTACGTTGGTTGCGATGGGTATCCTGCCGCTTTCTGGTATATGTATGGCCTTTATCGTCAAGCGGTCGCAGAAACATTTCAAAATCCAGCAAAAAAGTTTAGGCGAACTTAACGGCCATATAGAGGAAATGTTCACCAGTCACGCCGTAGTAAAGGCCTTTAACGGGGAAAAAGCCTCCGTTGAGGCATTCGATGTGCATAATAAGGAGCTGTATCAATCCGGCTGGAAGGCCAATTTTCTTTCCGGCTTGATGATGCCTATTATCGGGTTTATTGGCAATTTGGGGTATGTAGGCATAGTTGTTGTGGGCGGGGCGCTTGCCGTAAGCGGGCGCATCTCTCTTGGCGGGATACAGGCGTTTATCCAATACTCCAGAAGGTTTGGACAACCTGTGGCCCAGCTTTCCGGTGTAGCCAATATCCTGCAACAAACCGCCGCCGCCGCCGAGCGCGTGTTTGCGTTTTTAAACGAGGAAGAGGAATCCCCGGAGCACTCGATGCCAGTTTCTACCAAGCAAATTAAGGGGCATGTACGTTTCGAAAATGTACATTTTGGCTATGACCCTGAGATACAGGTAATACGCGACTTTACGGCGGAGGTTAAGCCCGGCCAAAAAATCGCTATTGTAGGCCATACCGGGGCCGGAAAAACCACAATTGTTAAACTATTGATGCGCTTCTACGACGTAAACGAAGGCAGTATTTCCGTAGACGGCATAGATATCCGCGAGTATACCCGCGACGGACTAAGGTCACATTTTGGCATGGTATTGCAAGACACTTGGCTGTTTAACGGCACAATTGAAGAAAATATCCGCTACGGTCGCCTTAACGCCACCGACGATGAGTTAAAGCAAGCCGCGCGTGCGGCCCAGGTTCACCACTTTGTGCGGGCGTTGCCGGACGGGTACCAGATGATGATAAACGAGGAAGCCGACAACATCTCTGCCGGGCAAAAGCAACTCTTGACCATAGCGCGTACAATTTTGGCGGACCCAGACATTTTGATACTGGATGAAGCCACCAGCAATGTCGATACCCGTACGGAAGTGATGATACAAAAGGCCATGGATAACTTGATGAAGGGCCGCACAAGCTTTGTTATAGCGCACAGGCTTTCAACCATTCGCAGTGCGGATTTGATTTTGGTTATGCAAGAAGGCGATATTGTAGAGCAGGGCAACCATGATGAACTTTTAACGCAAGGCGGGGTATACTCGGCGCTGTATAACAGCCAGTTTGATGTGGTGGAGTGACGGAGGTGCAAGATGAAGCAATCTGTTGAAACTGATATTGTTTGCATTGAAAGGATACTCAAGTATGTGGATTTAATAAGTGATGCTTATTCTATGTTTAATATCGGGAGCGAAACCGATCTAAAAAACAGCCATGTTTGCCAGCTTGCTGTTGCCCAAGCTATAACAAATATAAACGAATTGCGGAAAAAATTACGGGATGAAACCGTTAAAAAGATGCCTTTGTTTGGTAGCGTACGTTTAAAAGCCGCAAGAAATATAGCAAGCCATGACTACGACAGTTTGGATTTCGACATAATATACAAACGGACACAACAGATTCTAAACCCGGAAGTGAATAGTGAACTGGAGGCGATGAAAAATGCTTTCGAAAGCAGTAATACAAACGATGTCAAACGCTAGACAATACCCTTACATCACTAAAATTGGCGTTTTTGGATCATATGCCCGTAGCGAGCAATCCGATACAAGCGACTTGGACATTCTGCTGGACTATGATAATAGTTCCGACGACTTCCTTGATAATCTGGATGATTTCATGGAAGACATGGAACTAGTATTCAAAGGCAAGATTGACTATGTAACAATCCCAGGCCTTATGGGCTCAGACGATGAGAATTTTAGGCGCAACGTCTTGCGGGATGTAAAATGGGTTTACAACGCGGAACTTGATGTGGCGGATTAACCGCGAAACATCATATTCAATTATAAATCAAACTTATTATAGCAACATAATAGCGGCTATGCTATGCTATCCGGCGGCTGTTGCGTATTGTCAATTAGTGAGGGGATTTCCTGTGTATACCCCAGCAACCATGCTTGACAGCGCTATATTACGGATGTGGTGTGTTAATGAAACTTGGTATTAACCGCGGGTATCTATGTGCCTTTCTGGCTCTATCAGTCATGATTGTGCTAATTGCGGTGTTTGGCACAAGCGGTTTTATCAGGTACCATTTCGGCGATATTTTGATAGTCATCCTGATTTATTGCTTTGTTAAATCATTTGTCAGAAACCGTATGAAATGGCTACCCTTTGCAGTCTTTACTTTTTCTGTTTTAGTGGAAATAGGGCAGTATTTTGACATGGTCGAGCGCCTTGGGCTGGCCGATATCGCAATTGCGAGGATTGCTATCGGCATGACCTTTGACCCATGGGATATCCTTATGTATTTTATCGGCTGTGTGATGCTGTACATGTACGAGTTTTTTAAGTATCGCGATTTCATTTGAGATTATTGGAGGAATTATTTTGCAGATATACAAGCAACTAAATAACGGTATAAAAATTATAGAGTATGACCCAACTTACGCCCAGGCCATTTGCGATATGTGGGCCAAAAGCGGCGACGATTGGGGCGGAGACTCGGGCATACGCACGCCCCAGCAAATCATAGACGAGCATTCCGGCGCCGCCAATTTTAATGTATACCTAGCCCTGGACGGGGACGCGGTAGTTGGCTATTGCAGTCTTTCCAGATACTTCTACGACGCGAACACGGCGTACATCCCACTATTAAACGTGCAATCAGATTACCAAGGCAAGGGCATTGGCAAGGCGCTGGTACTGCAATGTGTAGAGCGTACGATAGAGCTGGGCTACCCACGTATAGACCTATATACCTGGCCGGGCAATACCGCCGCGGTGCCGCTGTATAAAAAATGCGGATACCTGTGGGAAGACAGGCCTAACAGTACTCATCTTACAAATTTTATCCCAACACTACTAAAACTTTTCCCGGATTTTTTCCAAAAAGCAGACTGGTATACCGACTCAACACGGGTTATAGAAACCAAACCCGACGGTGTAATGGTTAACGAGTTTGAGTGCTTTGGTTATTCATGGGCCAAGGACGATAATATGCTGGCCGTAGGCTTTGAGCGTAGCGGCAAGCGCATCCGTATGGTGGAAACACAGGACTATATAGTCGAGTTTATGGCGGAAAATCACAAGCTGGCCTTCGGTCTGGACTATAATTGTACGTTTGTAGTGGAAAACAAAACAGATAAGCCGCTAAACGTAAAAATTACCGGTCTTAATGAAGAAAACATCAATTTCGGATACAATCTAAACGAAGACGTTGCCCCGGGGCGGCATGAATACTCAGCCCGCTTCCATGTAGGCGCAATCAAAGAGCCGCAGGATGTATGGCGCGTTCATCCATGCTTACGGGCTGACGTGGTGGTTGGCGGCCACATGTTACCCTTCGGCTTAGGCATAGAAAGCCGCTTCCCCCTTGCCGTGGATATCCATGACGAATGTCAAGTCAGTCAATTGGGCATGACAAAGGACTGCTACATTAATATCACAAGCACGTTGCCCAAAGATGCCACGGTGCAGTTTACTCTGGCCGATAATCCATTGTTAGGCTTTGCGACCGCAACCCACACCGTTCAGGTAAAAGAGCGCGGCAAGGCCTCGGTAAAACTATCAGCCGTGACACAAGGCATTGGCTACCACCCGCTACCTGTCAAATATGCAATTACGCTTTCAGATGGCACAAGCCTGTCATTCGAAAAACCCCTGCATATCGTCAACCAAGATCTAACCCACGCATTTGGCTTTGAAAAAGACACAGAAAGCGGTATAGCAAACGGCCCATGGTATCTTAAGTTGGACAAACACGACAATAACGAAGTCCACTTATATCACATCGTGGGCATGGCCCCGGAGGCAATAAGCCAAGACGCAGGCATTACTTTCGACCCGCCCAGATTTGGCAAGCCCTACGACGATGAGTTCAACCTGATAAAGCCCACCATACGCTCATATCAAAGCGGCCCCGAAATGGTAATGGAAGCGGAGTTTGTATCGGAAAAATTCCCGGGAATGGTACTAATCCAGCTGATTACCCTAACCGCGTCCGGAGTAGTGGCACGCCGGTTTCGCGTAGAAAACCGCGCCGCCGCCCCCAGAGGCATAATGGTTAGTACCCCTATGTGGCTACCTCTTGGGCGCGACACGCATTTCTGCTACAACGGTAAAATTACAACTACCAAGCAGAGCTTGTATGTTGACGAGACAATAACAGATTTAGATGATATTGACACGGAGAAATGGAGCGAAAACTGGATATTCGAGGCCAACCAGCGTATCCCCAGAGGCATATGCTGGCCGCCCGAGTATAAGCGTTCCATTAAATGGGGAAGCGGCCTCTCCCTTGAAATCGAAGTGAGCGAGCTTGCCCCCGGTCAAATATTTGAGGCAAAGCCGGTTATTATTGCCTATGGTTTGTTCAGCCGGGCCAATGATTTTAGGAATTACGCAATGCAAATATACAATAGGAAACCACTGGAAATGGAATACCCGCTGGAGGTAAAAACCAACAGTTACAACCCATTTGTGACAGGCCAAAACCTAACCATGGAGCTTGTAAATAACCGATCCACAGTGTTGGAAGGGAAAGTGCGTGTTGATTCGCCCGACGGTATATTTGAACCCCACTGCCAAACCAATACAGATGACGGTGAAGTTACTATAGGGAATACTTTCGAATTGCCGTTAAACGGCACAGCATGTAATTCCGCCAACGGTGCCATAGCTCTGGCTCAGCTGTCTTTAGATTTCGCAATGTATCAAAAGACATACACGCGCGCGCTGTTTTTCCCACATGGCGAAATAACCCGGCGTATGGAAGGCGATGCGCATGTTGTGTCCAATGGTAGCATAACATTCAAAGCATCGGCGGCTTACGCAAGCGCGATGTATTCACTCACCACCGGCCCGGAGGCTACACCGGTAGAATGGCTGGAATCCCGCTATCCAAACCACGAGCCATACGCTTGGTTTAACCCCTTCATAGGCGGCATTCAAATGAACCCGGACGATATGAACCCCCTGACGGCGATGAAAGAAAAGGTAACGGCCGAGTTCGTCCAAAAGACCGACAACCGCGGCAACCTATGGCAGGGCATATGCACCACCATGACCGTTTCGGAGTTTGAAGACCTAAAAGGCGCGATATACGAATCGTATTACCTCACCCTCCCCGGCCTGCCGCTTGTATGCCACTTCTTCCGTTTTATTAACCAAACCGGCGTATTTAAAGAGTCTACGGAAAACACCATAGCCTACCTACGGGCAAGCGAAGAACTTGAGGACGTGCGAATCGAATGCATAAACCCCGAATATCGCAGGCATAACCAAAAAGCGGGCGAAGCATGGCAACGAGCCGGGTTTATAAACATGATTAAATTCTCAGGCGGCCGCGCGGAAAGTATATATGTATTCCATGGCAATAAAATGACCGGTAATAATAACCGCGCTTTCAGCGATAATAAGGTCATTTCCGTTTATACAGACCATAAAATCGGTATTGCCCACGGGGATGGCTTTACCTCCCGGCCTACGTTCTACCTAATTACGGAGAGGGACTTGCCGGAAGGTGCGCTGGATGATTTGGAAAGGGTTATATTTGAGTAATTGATTTGCAACCCCATTTAACCACGAAGAACACGAACGCAATCCACCGTTTGGCTTGCCGAACCCATGAATTTGCTATTTCGTGTTTTTCGTGGTATTTTTTTGCCCCTTTAGCGGGAACAGGCCCTAATAAGCGCAATTTCTACTGGCTTTATTGCGACAGCCCCGCTTTTTAGCGAAACAGAAAGTGGTTTTGGCTGGGGCAGGCTTCATGGTATTGCGGCCAGGATCGGGCTGGTACTGGTAATTATTCATGTTATTCAGCATATCCCTCAAATCAAGTCGTATCTGGGAATTAAGAAGAAGCTTAAAGATAAGAAGCAGATGCATGAGATAGCGGAGACATAAAAAACGCGAAAGGATAACATACCTTTTCGCGTTTTTTTTATGCCGTCCGTTCCAGCTATTTATTTCGCAGATATAACAACCTCGTCAAGCATAACATAGGGAAGAAGCGCCGGTGCTCCGGCCATCGTTTGCACATGCTCTTGTTCTGCCGAGCAGGCCATAAAATGCTTGGCAAGATGTTCAAACGCGTTAACGGTAAACATGCAATCCTTTACACGCCCTACTATCTCGCCTTTTACGACTTTAAGCCCCATGGATATTGTACCGGTAACTATACCGGCATATGGGTTGCCGGACCACGCACCCATAGAGCCATCTATTATCATGCCGTATTCGATAGATTTAACCATCTCGTCAAAGGTTTTATCGCCTGCGTCCATTATTAAATGATTGGCGGCAGGCCCCATTGCGCTTGCGTTGCCTGTACTTTTCTTGCCTAACTGCGCGGCTACTTTGCGGTCTAGCAGGATGTCATTGGCGCGGCCGCTTTCAACCAAAATGCTCCGTTGTGTAGGCGTGCCTTCCGTGTCAAACGGCTTCGAAGTCCAGGAGTTGTCCAACGAGCCATCGTCGGTTAGAGTAACCCGCGAGTCTAAAATCTCTTGTCCCAGCTTGTCACTCCAAGGGGATACTTTTCTTTGTATAGCCATGCCGTTTAAGGACTGTACTACCGGGTTAAGGATATATGTCATTTCACCGGGAGTAAATATTACCGGGTACGCACCAGCCTCAAAGGGCACAATATTTTTGGCCCACTCCAGCTTTTGCGCCAGTTCGTCCTTAATTTTTTTCATGTCAATGTCAGGACGCATGGAAATATCGCCTGCCCGCAAACGGAGCCTGTCATCACCCTGCACTAAGCCGATGTATGCCCCGCAAGACCATGCAGACTTACGATAACTATGGTTGAAACCATTGCTGGTTTGCAAAGCCGTTTCGGTAACGGTGCGGGTCAAACCACCGCCTACAACAAGGCGGCTGTCTATCGCTTGCAATTCGGCTACAAGCTTACCCATCGCATCAATCATTTGTTCCGCGCTCATATCCGCTTCATCATAGAGGTTAAGCGGCTTGATATCGGCCTTTTCCGCAAAGCACTCATCGTATGTGGAACCATACCGTACTGTTTCTACGGCTTGCTTCATCATATCGTCTGTACTGCCCGGCTTTGTGCTAGCAACAGTGCTTATCTTGCCTTCATGCAACAGGCGCAGGGTTTGGGCGGCATTGTCGGTACTGCTTATGCGCTCAAATTTATTGCCTGCGTATTGCACGCTACTGCTTTTTGTACGCTCGCTACGCAGTTCATAGCTGGCCCCTTTGGGCATGTGATTGGTTATACTCATTCTTTCACGCCTCCCACTACTACGTTTTGTATACGAATATGCGGGCAATAGCCACCTGTCGGTAGCGGCGCTTGCGCGCCCTTGCCGCAACCGCCAAGGCCTTTGTCTCCTCCCGGGTCATTGCCAATCATGTCGATATTTTCCATAGTTGTAAACACATTGCCCATCAACTTTACATCACGTACAAGCTCGGCAAGTTTGCCGTCCCTAATCATATACCCGTAGCTTGCGGCAAAATTAAACATCTCACCGTTGGTTTGGCCGCCGCCGCTACCTATGGCATATACGCCCAGCCTTATGCCTTTTAGCATATCTTCGAAGTTGCTTTTGCCGTGCTCGATGCTTGTGTTACGCATACGAACAATAGGCGGGAAAATATACGTTAGCGCCCTGGCAGAGCCGGTAACTTCCTCTCCAAGCCGCGCCGCGGACCAGCGGTTATTTAATCGGCCTACGAGTTTGCCTTCCTTTACCAGTTCGGCACGGCGGCATTTCACTCCTTCATCATCGTAGATAAGGCCTCCGCGGCTGGTCATTGCGTCGCCCGTATCGTAGATATTCAAAATAGGGCGGCCCAGCACACGGCCCAGAGTCATTGCCTTTAGGAAATCCGGGTCTTTACAAAGGTCATCCGCTTCACTTAAGTGACCGAAGGCTTCATGTACAAACAAGTTAGTAAGATACGGGTCGCAGATAGTCGTATAAACACCCGCAGTTACAGACGGGGAATCCAATAGTTTTTGCGTGCGTTCACACATCTCCTTGATTTTTTCTTCCTGCCCTTTTAGCTTGTCTATGCCGATAGAAGAACCAATCCCAACCATCTGGCTGACAGAAACATCGCCCTTACGCCCGGTAGCGCCTATGCCTGCGGCAAAATCAAGCTTTTCCTGACGAATGAATGTGCCTTCGCTGTTGGCAAAGTACAATGTAGTACACCGCTCCTGATACTGGACGGTTGACGCAAGGATATTATCGTAGCTGAGCACCAGCTTATGATAATCACCCAGGATACGGATTTTTTCGTCAAGCGATACAGCCTCCGGGTGTATTGTCCATGCCGGGCATACATCTTCTACTACAACAGGTACTGCCGCCAATCTGCTTTCCTCGTTAACGACCTTGCCGGCCGCCTTTGCTTGTTCACATGCCAATACAAGGTTGGCTTCTAAATCGTCCAGCCCGTTAAAACTGGCAAATCCCCAGCCGCCTTTGTACAGGGCTCGCACATTACCACCGTAAAGATTACTTTTGCGCACTTGCTCTAAAGCCGTGCCTTGGAACTGGATTAGCGTGTCTCGGCTGTCTTCCAACCGTATTTCGCTGTAATCCACATCGGCCTTTTTGAGTACAGAGCGCAAACGCGATTTCATTTCTTCAAACATAGTACACCTCCTTTTAAATGTTTGTATTTTAAACGCATATAGTGGGGATATGCAAGGTTGCGCGGATATGTGTAGCCAACCTGCGTTTTTAACGTATATAATATGCATGTGTAAGGGATACCTCATACATTTTAAATGATTATGGAGGATAAAATGAAAATCATTGACGCGCACACGCATTTTTCCAATGTACAGCCTTTTCATGGGGCGGCGGACGATTCCGACGTAGATTTTTCCTACGAAGGCATTATAAAAGAGCAGGCTGAATGCGGGATTGTGGCATCTGTATGTATGGGTCTGGTGGAGACTTCACCCTGGGCGTTTCCCGACGCGGCCGCACCGGCATTTATGTGTGCCAATCCGCCGCATAATGTAGGCAGTACATCTGTTGCGCATGTCGGCTACAAAGCGGACACCGCAACCGGGCGCGCAGATGACGGCGGGCCTTTGCACCGGGACTGTCCGCCTACTATGCACATATGCATGGGCATAAACCCTCACACCCTAAGTGATGAAAAAGTTGCCGCGTTTGCTAAATTTCTTAAGGCTAACGCAACCAAAAGCCGGATCGTAGGCTTTAAAATCTACGCAGGGTACTATCATTTCAATATTAATGACCCTGTTTACACCTCTGTTTACAAACTGGCGGCAGAGCATGGCCTAACCGTTGCCATACACACCGGTGACACCTACGCCGAAACGGGTCTGCTGGAATACTCCCACCCCCTAGCCGCCGACCGGCTGGCCGTAAACTTCCGCGATGTAAACTTCATGCTATGCCATATGGGCGACCCATGGATTATGGACGCCTGCGAAATTGCGTACAAAAACCGCAATGTTTATGTAGACATCTCCGGCCTGCAAGCCGGGGACGCGGCCCATCTTGCCGCTACGGAAGCGCGACCCCATGTTATGCATCACTACACCACGGGGCTCTCCTATCTCAATAACTACGAAAAAGTACTGTTTGGCACAGACTGGCCGCTGGTGCCGCTTGGGGCTTATATTGAGTTTTGCAAGAAGCTGGTGCCGGCCACGGATTACGATGATGTGTTTTACAACAATGCCGTGAAATTGTTTAAGCTGGGATAGAGGCTTCCGAGGACTGGCAGGTACCCTTTTCCCATTTCTATGACCGGTATGTAAGCAACCCGGCCCGTGATGTAGAATTTACGAGAGCGATTCTGGCTTTTCTTGAAGGATTTATTAATTAACATACTGGACATATAATATCCTTATTGTAAAAGAACCCCATAAAACTGGATTTATACCAGCATTTTTTATGGGGTTTTCTCTATACCCGCCCATATAAGCTCAAAACATCTAAAAAATACAAGCTTGACTGTATAACTTCACAAATATACAATGGTTGGAATTACATAAAAAGCGACAGCTAAAATTTTCCGCTGAGGCTTGAAATGTAATAAAAATTATTTTGAATGGAGAGTGTAATCAAAATGAAAAAAGTACTGGGAATCGTAAC
>Ga0123355_10017420_pt1 | contig 11353 bp, 5 predicted proteins | sample TergutEmb28metaG_3_FD_89872 | JGI IMG/M metagenome (GOLD analysis project Ga0123355, IMG submission 89872) | Embiratermes neotenicus P1 segment gut microbial communities from Petit-Saut dam, French Guiana - Emb289 P1 | ecosystem: Host-associated > Arthropoda: Insects > Digestive system > Gut ...
AACCTAACCTAACCTAACCCAACCCAACCTAACCTAACCTAACTTAACCTAACCCAACCCAACCCAACCCAACCAACCTAACCTAACCTAACCTAACCTAACCTGTCCCTAACCCTAACCGTAAACCTAAATCTAAACCTAAACTTAAATCTAAACCTAAACCTAAACAACCCAACCCAACCTAACCTAACCCATCCCAACCCAACCCAACCTAACCCAACCTAACCGAACCTAACCCAACCCAACCCAACCCAACTTAATCTAACCTAACCGAACCTGACCTAACCCAACCCAACCCAACCCATCCTAACCTAACCTAACCCAACCCAACCCAAACTAACCTCACCTAACCCAACCCAACGTAACCCAAACCAACCCAACGTAACCCAACCCAACCCTACCCAAGGTAACCCAACCTAACCCAACCTAACCTAACCTTACCTAACCTAACCCAAGCCAACGTAACGTAACCTAACCCAACCTAACCTAACCTACCCTAGCCTAACTTAACCTAACCTAACCCAACCTAACCTACCCTAAACTAACCCTAACCAAACCTAATCTAACCTTACCTAACATAACCTAATCTTCCCTACCCTAACCCTAACCTATCCTAACCCTAATCTAACCAAACTTCACCAAACCTAACCCTACCCTACCCTAACCTAACCTAAACTAACCTAACCCTAACCTAACCTAACCCAAACCAACCCAACCTAACCTAATCTAACTTAACCTAAACTAACCTAACCTAACCCAAACCAACCCAACCTAATCCAACCTAACCTAACCCAACCCAACCTAACCTAAGCTAAGCTAACCTAACTAAATATAGACTATTTTAGCCCCTGGCTGTTTAGTCCAAAGATGGCTGTTTAGGCGTGTAAACAGTTCCAACGCAGTCTGCATTAGTGATTTTTATCCACGTAACTGTGTCGAACTTCACGCCCCATCAGATTTATTCCACAGGAACCTACTGTACCCATCGGTGGAAGAATTTGGGGGCCCCACATGCTGTCAGACGTCCAGCCTCTAGCGTTATACTTGTGTATACACGTGGAAATGACGGAAGACTGCGTGTGTGCTTGCGGATAGAACACAGCTAACGTCACGACGTTATTTATCGGCTCAGTGCACCTATCAGGCGATGGGCGGAGCGACCAGTGAGTTTGGACTTCATCCCCAATGAAGGCAAAGATTCCTCTTCGCAAGAGTGTCGGACCTGGCTCTGGCGTCCACCAAGCTGCCTAGCCGGTAGGTACCAGGGGCATTTGTCCTCGACGTAAAACGGCCTGGTGTGAAGCTGACAACCATCTAGTGCCAGTGTTAAGCATATGTGGAGCTGGACCTCCACCCCCGCTTGACATGACGGGACACCTTAGGCACTGCCCTACTTTGCCGAAACAGCTTCCAGTTGTAGGGCGATCAGATGTGGAAGTGGTCGTCGCCTACTTGAAGGTTAGCCTGATATCACAGCAGTCCCTGCAGGGACTGTAAGCCAGGGACAAATTTACGAGTCGGTGATCGGGGGGTTGAGATATGAAAGAAGAACCTGCAGAAACAAAGCAGTAGCGGTGCTGGCTGGAAGCGAGGGGCAAGGTGTTTGGAATGCAAAGTGCAGTTCTGCTGTAGACCACAGGAAATATTTTCATTCCTGCAGTTTGCTACAGACCTAAGGAAATAACAGAAGACTGTGCAGTACGTCATGCATTTGTAGGCCCAGAACAAACGAACTGACGTTATGTCGTGCCTGTGGAGTTAACTTAGAAGCTCGTCGTGTGTGTGTGTGTGTGTGTGTGTCAGTGTGTGCGTCAGTGCGTGTGTCATTGGTTGGGTCTCTTATCAGGTAACCGTACTGGAATGCTGCGGAGTTCGGTTGGTGAGAGGTAGACGCAAAGGTATTGATCTTTCTTGACACGAAAGGGCACCTCTGCTGTAAGAGTAAACGGCATTAGTGCGCGGGTGTTTGTAATGGGCAATGAGTTCACGGTAAGGCCGGAACTCAATTTTTGTACAGCATACCAGTTTGGACGAAGTCAGAGTATAAACATTGATAATAGTTTCTGTCAAAGGGTGGAACAAGTCAAATATTTGGGAACCATAACAAATCAAAATTCTATTCAGGAAGAAATTAAGGGCAGAATGAAGTCAGGGGATGCTTGCTTTCATTCGGTGCAGAACATCTGTCTTCCAGGTTTCTATCCAAAAATTGAAAGATATACAGAACTATAATTTTGCTTGTTGTTTTTTATGAGTGTAAAACTTGGTCGCTCACACTGGGGGAGGAACATACGCCGCGGGTGGTTGAGAATAGGGTGTTAGGGAGAGCATTTGGGTTCGAAAAGGACGAGGTGACAGGGGAGATGAGGAAACTACACAATGAGGAATTTTATGAAATGTTCTGCTCACACAATATTGTTCGATCAAAAAGACCGAGATGGGCGGGACATGTAGTTTGTATGGGGGAGAGGAGAGGCGTATACAGGGTTTTGGTTGGGAAACGTGAGGGGAATGAGACCACTTGGGAGACCCATGCGTAGATGGAAGGATAATATAAAGATGGATCTTCAGGCAGTGAAATGTGGGGCTATGGACTAAATCGAGTTGGATCAGGATAGGGACAGGTGGCGGGCACTTGTGAATGAGGTAATGAACTTTAGGGTTCCATAAAATGCGGGGAATTTCTCGACTAGCTGAGAAACTGTTAGCTTCTGCAGAAGGACTCTGCTCCGTGGAGTAAGTAAAGAACTGCGTAGTTAGTGCTTTTACAATTGTATTACGATTACATTAACGTGGGTACGACAGTTCGAAGGGGACAGAAATGAGGGGATGCAATTTATTTTTATTTATATCACTCTATGTCTGAAATACCACAGAAACTTAACGTAGATGCTGTTTCAACCGCTTATAGTCTTCTGGTAAATATATGAACCGTATTTCATACGATTCCCGCAATCGCGCTCTTTTTTTTTCATGGTACGACGAACAGCAGTGGGCCAGACCTCATCATTATCGAGGCTTCACAATCACACACACACACACATACACACACTCGGTAGTATTCCTCTGGACGAGTGATCAGCCCGTCGCAGGGACCTCTACCTGACAACACTCACAACAGCCACCCATGACCCCGGCGGGATTCGAACCCGCAACCCCAACAAGCGAGCGGCCGCAGACGCACGCCTTACAACGCGCGGCCAATGGGACCGGCAGTTACTTGCGCGTTAGGAATGGCAAATGTGCAAAAATGTAGGTGACGTGTCTTATTTGGTTTCGTGTTTTGATTTGATAAGAAAAACGTGTCTGAGATGTGGCAGCGTGGGACGGCACGGGGCCACTGGAGTCAGGGTTTCAAATGGCACTGAAATCACTGACCTTTCCGCGTTCAGGTTTTCGTTGTGTCTGTAGAAACGAAGGCGGAAATTGGAACTGGGGATACTGGACAGGTACCGTTGCAAACTGACACTTCACCTGGCGTTTAACAACGAACTGCTCGCCTGTAGGAACATCCGAAACCAAAGAATCCGACGCCTGTTTAACTGGTATCTTTTGCGAAGTCTACATTAGCCCGCCCCACACTACGCCATGTGATTCTGCTCTCTGTTCCACTGTGCAGTTGCATCTAGTAAGGGCCGCTTTCATTTGTCTCTGATGTTTCTTTGTGCTTGTCCCAAAGCAATCGGAATCTTATAATTTTTGTTCCTTAAGGACGTCTTCCTGCCTTAACAGAAGACACAATGGACGAGGAACTCTTTATCTTTTAACTGCGGGGGTCCGGATAGCTCAGCCGGTATAGCGACTGGCTTCGGGCTGGAAAAGCGATCTTCCCTTCCCGAAAACCGGCCAGACCGACTCTGGTGCCGACGCATCCGTCATGTGGGTGCCGGGGTTCTTTCCGGGGGTTAAGTGGCAGGTGCGTGAAGCTAATTGCTCAGCTCCATTTCGTGCAGAGATTAAGAATGACTGAGCTGTACCTCTACTCCCTCTTTATACCTTCATCACGTGGATAGTCACAACATTCCCTTTGTGTATTTTTCTGTTATGCATGAGGCCCATCCCAAGCTGTCACAATAGTACTGTTTATTTTGTAATTAAATATTCGCTGAAAGCGTCAATCAAATTTATCTTCCCCTGTAGGTTAAGAAATACGCGACTGTCAATTACGAATGACAACACTGCATCAAGCACTGTAAACTATTAATGACTCTAGTTAGAATCTGTCAGCAAACGCAACACCGCTGTTTCGATAATGACATAAATTGTTTAATCGCCAACTTGCTTGTCTGTTTCAAGAGACTGCGGTTCAGGAAATTAGTACTGTCAATTATGCTGAGTTTGGGGCAGGTCCGTCGGTCCTGAATCACGCGTCCTGCAGTCGAGAAACTTCACTTAGATGCGGCGCTCGATGCCGCGGACGGCGTGAATACAACAGGCTAACTTGTTAAAGTGTGGTAATTCTTACACCCTAACTTAGGCACTGGGTCCGTGCATGTTGCAGCTGAAGAAGCCTTTGTGCCGGCTGAATCCTCGAACTCGTTGAAGTTTCTCATATTCGCAATCTTATCCGCAATCTGCGTTTACATACGATGTTTATCCGCCTTTAGAGTATCGGCGCGGATAACCACGGGTATGCGCGCCGATACTCTAAATGGTATCTGATCTGGGGTCTTGACTGCTGTTCCCTTTTCAATTTTGTTTATGTGGGGGAAGCTGTGGATCCTCACGCCAGAAAGATTATGGGCACTAAGAGTAAAACAGCAGTAACTTCTGCTTTGCTTGCGGAATACAGAATTAGTACCACATGACTTGTACAGTGCCAATTCTTTATCCCCAGCTTCTGTTCAGCCATTCAGCACAACAATTTATAGAAATTAATTCCTAAGAAGCTGCCCATAATGGCTTTCTTCTTATAAAAAATGTTTTCATATTGAATAATATAAAATCACTCCACTTTTCATCAGGGGATGGTGGTTCTTGGTTACAAACTCAGGCTGCCCTGCTACAAGCTCATAACATTGTAATGGTTGATACTTGGTAAGTTAACATTTTTTATTTAAAATGGCTGATACAAGAGCATCCTGCAGTTTGGCATACCTCATACAGAATGCCCTCTATACATAAAAAAATATATCATATTTAGTACTGTTGGATTTGCATGGTTTTAAAAAGAAAGCCTTCAGAATGAATTAACTGTTAATTCGGAGGTGTAATGTAGGAAGTTCCATATTTCTGTATTATTCAATTTAGAATGGTCATAGTAATGTGATTCAGCACCTGCAGATGAGATGTACATCCACTGATGTATTGTGCAACACAAAATTGCACATTCTGCAATTACATTTATTTTAAAATAATATATTAAAAAATCATAAATACAAAATATGTAACAACAGGTCATGCCATACCAGCATGGCAGCATGCTGTACTTACAGACACATGAGAGGAAAAACGTACAATATTACAAGGTTTATGTGTTGACAAAGTAATGTACACATACATAATTTGGCACATAAATACAAAAAAATGTCTTAACATGAACAGAACTCAGCAAAACCAGTTACAACATGAAATGTACTGATATGGCACCTGTTTGTGAAATGCAACTGTGCTGAAGGAGTTCATAAAGAATGTTACAGCAAGTTTCCCATCTCTGTACAGGACAAAAGCTTGCCTTATTTGTCAGAAGTTCTGCTCTGTCATATATATCAGCATAGTTCCTGCAGTCAGGGTACAAGTCTTTTACAGCTGCAACTTCACCTGGGTTCTCTGAGATGTGAGTCTGAAATAGTTTGGTGTCACATTCAAGTTTCCATAAATAGCCACATGCAGTAGAGTCCTTCTTTAAAATCTACAGTTCCTCAGCTATTCGAAAAATGCCCTGCAGCTTATGGACCCCAAAGGTTTATTAGTGTGTTCATATCCTGAGACAGTTTAGTCCAGTCCACACCAACCCACCAAGTTTGTTCTACAATAAATTTTAATATTATCATTCCAAACACAACTATATCTTGAAAGTGATCTCTTCCTACCAAAACACTGTATGATCATGTTCCCATTAATTTACCTTCTAGCCACTAAAGAAAGAATTTCAGTTAATGTATATTCCTGCAAAGTATCATCTATCTTTGTGGGTTCTGTGTTTTATGCAGTGGTATAGTTGAGAATTTCACTCTACTGGGATATAACACTGTCTCACTGGATTATCAGGTCCCATTACCCAGTGACGCAGCATTATAACCCCAAAGAGCAGAATCCTCATTTCTCTCTCATTTAGGTGCACTGTTTAACAATGCCTTGAATTCCTGAAATTATGTAACATCATGGATGAATGAATGGAAGTATGGAGCATTTGTGGAATGACAAGGGCAGGAGAATAAAGTAGTACTCAAAGAAAAACTTGTCCCAGTGCCACTCTGTGCACCATAAAGCACATAGACTGGATAACGATGAAATGCAGGCCTAGGCTAGTGACTAACAGCCAGAACCATGGAAATGCCCTTTCTTTGCTGTCATACAAGCCTTACACAACAAATAAAACAATTTTTATCTTAACAGCAATTTTCTTGTTTTACTACACTTTGATGAAACAGGAAAATTACCTTCTGCTGCTGTGTGCAGTGCCACAGATCACCTTTACCTGCCACTGCCTACATACAACTAATCAACTTCAACTGGAAATTGATCGTTGAATGTCAACCCACTACCTAATAACCTTACCATATTTCTGCATAAATAAGAAACTGCCTTCCCTTTCCTATAGCAATGTCAGTTGCAAAAGAAGCTGGTAACTTAACAGCACCAATGATCATTCAATGTTTAGAACCCCCACTACTCACATGTAACTCTAAAACAGTTCACACTTGGCATGCACAAACTTGCAATGATGAACAATAAAACATCAACTCTGTGCACCTGTATACTGCCAACCACCAACAGATATAGCAATCCTCAAAGGTACAACTGTCAGCATAATAATCCTAAATCCTGACTGTATATCCTTGACACACCCCCTCATCATCACTTGCAACAGCAATAGAAGAAACAAAAGCACTACACACTGATGGCGTGCAACACATTGCAGTTGAAGAGAATTTTTGAAATTAGAAAAAAGAAAACAAAAGACACCTAGATTATAAGTTAAATCTAAGGGCTGATTTAATATCATACAAAACTTGTCACAGTAAAAATAGAGCATTATTTTATGGTAAATTAGCACACTGAATGACATGTACCCATTTTGACCATTTTAAATTTATCAAAGCCTATTCTTCACATTAAATACACTGAACTAACCGTGATGCTTAATCACATGGGTTTCTCAAATGTCTCCTCAACATTAATGCAGGTTGTACAGTACACTTGTAAAGCCAGCAGTAATTCCCCCTGTTGTAAAGGATGTCCCTTGCAAGTCACAACCCAAACAGCAGACATGAATACATAATGAACCAAGCATATTAGAAGCTGTCCCCTCATTGTATTGGACCCTTCCAACATTGGCTAGTCATTTAGCATGGGTTCACTATCTTGTTTCAGTACTGTTGGCTACCAGTTGATGGTAATTCTGTAATTGACAATATGGTTTGTTCACAGGAAGAACCTGGGTTTATTCTTGAACATTACATTCATTACAAAATCTTTTACTGCAGGCTGTGAAGCATTTCACGACATGCATCCTGATAAAGAAGTTCCAAACAAGACAACATTCAGACTAATGGAACAACTCGGCAAAACAGGGTATGTTGGCAACAGTAAACATGTTAGGACTGTGCCACATTTAACACATGACACAGTACACAGTGTTGAAGAAACATTAACCCAATCACCATGCAAATATCTGAGAATATTGTCAAAGGGAAATGTCTATCTAAGACAAGTTGTCATAAGTTATCTAAACAGCTAAAACTATGGCCATTTTGATTCCAGTCAGTGCATCAGCTTCAAGTCTGTGCTATAGCTGCTACTGCCATTTGTTTCACGATTTTGTGCATGAACGAGTTCATGTGTTGGACACTTTGTGTTTCATGGACAAAGCACAGTTTCACTGGAGTGGATTCATGAACAGCCACAACAGTAGAAGAGAAGATGGCAATTGCAGGAGTTGATACCTGTTTTTGTGAGACAGGAAGTGTACAGGACAAGAAAAAGAGTGGGTGACAATCTGTGTTGACTGAAGAAAAACTTGAAGATGTGTGGGTGTGGCTGCAATATTTGCATGACAGGTACTGTACCATGTGCTACTCCAGTACTCAGATGGCTGTCAGAAAACTTCATCTGTCTCCTTACTTCATTAGGGGTGTCCAAGAACTAAAAGGTCCAGATTCTGTATTGCACATTGTTTCAATCTGCCCTTGAGGAAAATGGAATAAACACGTTCAATTTGGTGTCAAAGGATTAAGATGATATCAAAGCCTTGCAAAGTTTGGAAAGTGCTTCTTTTTTGTGGGTTCTCTTACAGCAATTAACACTATGCACCACTGAAAGGTAGAATGGTTTATGAATGATGAATGTGAAAGTATTTGAAAAAAGGCAAACATGGCCTGCACAAAATGCTATTAAAGCATTTGGCTGAAGGTGACCATGGCCTGCATAATATGCTACCAAAGGAGCTGGATGGAGGCAGCCATGGCCTGAATAAGATGCTAAGTAAGCGTGTGGATGGAGATGCCTATGGCCTGAACAACAGGAAGCAAGAATTTGGATGGACAGTCAAGAGATCCACAAAAAAACCTGCGTGAAGATTCAAACCAAGCACCTCCCAAATTCAAATCTACAGCATTACACCTATGTCATGACCAGTCAGAACATAAGGAATCTGAGACTCTGTCTAATGATTTAACTAACTCTATGAAGCCAAGAGTCCTTCTTCAGAAACAGTTCCTCAGCTTGTCAAAACACTTCCTCTACATTACTGAACTCCAGAGTTCATTCCCATTTTCACAACAGCCTCCACTATTCTCATGCAGATCAATCAACTTTAGTATTTTCTCCCCAACTATGACTGTCTTTCAAGTGGCCTCATTCCTTCAAATTTCTCCACCAAAACCCTGTATGCATCTCTCTTTTACCCCACACATGCCACATTCCTTGCCCATCACATTTACTTTAAGTGTTTGCCACCTATTAAAACAAAATTTGCAGAAAAATTTGTGATACTGTATTGAAAGGTATACAATAAAATAAATTACCTGAATATGCACATTACAGTGTGGTACTAGCTCACCCAGCCTTGTCATTAGTGGCATGTCACAACACAGTGCTAATCGTGGAGTTATAATAGGCTTGACCAAATTATTCTGCAAGATAAAGTGTTGTACACAGACAGTCATTAACGGAATTTCAAACAATGTAGAATTTTATATCTTATATGCAGTTGGACACTTACCTTTTACTTACTTTTTGAGTGGTGTTCCTTCCCGTTATAGTACAATGAGTAAAGTCTACACACAAACTTTTCAGCAAAATAAACTGAGAGCAGTTTGTATACATGCATTTTTCATAATTCAAATACTGGTAGAAGGCCTTGCACCATTGCTCAAGATTCACAGTAGGCAACACCGCAGAAAAAGTGATGTTTTGCAATTAAGGAACTCAGAGAAAGTAGCAAAAAGTTATGTGGATTGCAGTATACAAGCCACTTCCATTTCCTTACTGCTAATGAGTCCACATTGGACTCAGTTCTGCTATAAGGTTTCAATATTGGCTGCTGCCTTCAATTAGGCAGCTGTACCAGCATACGATTACACATGTCCATTGTCTGCAATAAAACACATACTAATGAACCCTAGCATTCTCTCCACCAAGCCTGACAAGTCCTAATCCTGCGCAGCACCGTTACTGAAGATATGGCACCCATACCCATTGAACAAGTGGCACTTGATGCAATAAAAAAAAGGTACATGTAATGGTACACAATTTAACAGTACCAGTGATTGGATCGCCATCACTCATAATTCACCATCGCTGTCAATTATGAAAACTCTTCAGTTACTGTGTTGACTGGAGTCATTGTTAAGATCTCACTGCTTAGCCAGTAATGGTTCAGGTGCTAAAATGATCCAAATCACTGCCATAAGTGGTACCGTTCAACACAACCAGAGCACATTTTCTGTTGTCATATCAGTTTTCAGAAGCTTTAAGCAACCAGCCATCCAGACCTGTGCACAAAGTGCGACTGGTCATGTTTGGGGATCTTTGGACAATTAAGTGACATTTTTAATGTTCAAAATTACAGGCTTTATGAATTTGAATGAAACTTCCTGTACCTTAATTGCAATAATTATACAATAAAATTTCCTACATTCCAAAACAACATTGTCAAAATATGAACTTGTGACAAAGGAGCATCACTAGTGCCACTTACTTGACAGTCATAATGAGATTTAAATATTAAGAGACACTGGTTAAGGTGATATGTTTGTTACATGTAACATAACATGGTGATCATTCGCAAATTATATTAAGCTTCAAATTTCATGGTGACCATCAATTAACCACTGCAGCTAGGCCATACACTAAGTGTTAAATACTGACTGTAAAGCAACAATAATAAATGAAGTACAGTCTCAGTGTTCATGATTAACTCAATAGTTTTGTAATTTTTAAAATGCATACAAGGGTAATTTGGATAATGAAGGGTTGTATGTATAGAGAGTCTAAGCTGAGAATTATTCAAGGAATTAAAAATATTACCACTATCTTCACAGTATATATTCTCTTTATGAATGTTCATTGTAAATAATAGGAATTATTTTCTTTCAAATAGTGTACATCCCAGCAATAATACCAGACAAAGAAATGATTTACATTTTACTCAGGCAACTCTGACCATGTATCAGAAGGGAGTTTATCATTCAGGCATCAAAATTTTTAACGGTCGTCCCAAGGCAAATAAGGACATCTCCATAAAGCCTACTAAGTTTAAAATTCCTCTTAAGCACTTTCTTCATACATACACTCTCATACTACACTGTAGATGAATTTTTTAACAAACAGAAATATTTTACTTTTATTGTGTTTATATTATTCTTTCTTCTTACACTGTACAATTATTTTAACTTTCTCTGCACTTATTCATGTGGGGACACCCACATGTCACTCCAGCTCCCCACTGCTCTCCTTCCTCTGTCCGTACACCCACATGTCACTCCAGCTCCTCACTGCTCTCCTTCCTCTGTCCGTACACCCACATGTCACTCCAGCTCCTCACTGCTCTCCTTCCTCTGTCCGCACAACCATCAACACACCGAACCAGCTGACAGCATCTTAACCGCTCTCTCACTCACTCCTTCTCTGTCTATTGCAAACAATGAAAACGGCCCCCAGCAAGCGGAACTTCATGAGGGACGCCACA
>Ga0123355_10017421_pt1 | contig 11353 bp, 5 predicted proteins | sample TergutEmb28metaG_3_FD_89872 | JGI IMG/M metagenome (GOLD analysis project Ga0123355, IMG submission 89872) | Embiratermes neotenicus P1 segment gut microbial communities from Petit-Saut dam, French Guiana - Emb289 P1 | ecosystem: Host-associated > Arthropoda: Insects > Digestive system > Gut ...
GGCCATTATCTCCGTAACCGTTCAACTTTGGATATAGGTGTTTTGGGTTATATCGGTATAGTTTGACCTAAGGAACACTCTCCCGAAGTCTGGCACATTCCTCCTGGGACACCCTGTATATGTAAGACTGATGAGATACATGGCGCCACCACCCACATGGATATACACCCACCCAGGGGTAAAACCGGAGCGAGCTGGGAACACACTAACACCCAGAGCATAAGTAAGTACTAAGCTATTTAAGTTTTCCTCCAATACAGCAAATTTTCCAATGTATAATTAGGCCAGATTAATTCACCACCCTTCTCACACACATCTCTGTCCCCACAGGCAAGGGACCATACATCCAAGGTCATTTTTGGGCCTCCCCTGCAACACGACCCCAATTAAGAGGAAGGAAGAGGAACACACCTCTTCATAATACCAGTGCACCAAGGAACTTCAAAATTAGACAGTAGCCACCAGTCCCTATCGTGCCTCTAGCCAGAGCACACCACCGCTTATAGAAATTACATTACACAATAAAGCCCATATGTAGAGATCTCTGCATCATGTGCACGCACAATGTATATAGTAGGACCTTAAGTTCTCTTGAAGACAACCTGAAGATGGCCAGTAAAGGCTGAAACATGTAGTTGTCTAGTATAGTCATTAAAACGTCTTAATTGACATAGTTGTGTTTGACTACATACCCTTTCCAATTTTCACACACACAACGGGGATGACACACTTCCAAGCTTGTAGAGCTCAACCGAAGTTAGCCACTGGCTTGCCAGCATAAAGGAAGTGACAGTAGCAGAAAGTTATAAAGAAGATGTGCAGTATTTCAAAATACATCCTCCAGAAGATTATGATGCCATTTATCTTTGTATGATACAAGAATAGTTAGTGGCTGTGCAAGGGACAAGAGAGATGGTGGGCAAGACTGGTGACATGCATGTGGGTGTGAATTATTTCACTGCAGCAAAGTGTCATTAGTGATATGCTTAAGCAATAAGGAGGCCTTTCCTAAAGAATTTGACGTTAGTTGTCTAAACAGCTTTTCCCACAAACTTCTACACAGTACACACAAAACAGATTCTAATAACCATTAACACTGCAACTAATTACAGTTCATTTATTAGAATTTTTGGCTCTATAATAGATTATATCAGCACTCTACAAACACACCTATCACAAACCTGTTCCTACTTGATAGGAACATTTCATACTAACATCAGTCTATATCACATAATACATAATTATAGAGTACATTTCATTTTGTACCATGCTTGGTATGATACACTACTTAAAAATACAGTGTAGTCCAGTCTTAACAAATCACAGCATGGTTTTAATATCAAGTTTCTTGTGAAACTTACAAGATGACAGTTCGTATGATATAGAAAGACATGCTGTGTTTGTCATAAATTGGCTGCAATGTATCAAACATTAATTCCATATTAATAATCACTAGTCTGTCTAGGGTATACTTTCCTTGCTTAGTGGTGTGAGCATCACAGTCAACTGCAAATTGTCTATAATCAATTGTACATAAATATATTACTGAGCTACAATGTACATATACACACAATGGAAAGGTGTGGAGTAATAATTTACTAATGTGTGACATTCATTTTCATTACTCAGGCATATATACAAATGGAAGTAACAACAGATATCAATAGATCAATAAATAATGATATACATATTTTACAGTAATGGAAATGGAGCAGAATTGTGCATAGGTATTATTAACAAACTTCGAACTAAAGTACGCTATGCTTTAATACTTATTATTTCATACTACAAGTCCCACAATATTATCATAAAATAGATTTTATGTGTTCACTACCTACAACGTTGATGATATGAGTTATTTTGAAATACAATTTGACAAAGATTAGAAGGAAAACATATCACAGTGCTCAGAAGGAAGACTTAAGGGAAAACTTCAAAGCCCTCCTGCATTGAGCTGCCTATTGTTCATCACACACATTGAGACATATTTACATCTAAGTAGTAAAATGAGGACTCAGGTGTTCTCAGATATTACAGTGTGTGTCTTTGGGTCAGCAGTCAGCGGTTCCTCATGTCTTGAAGGAAGTAACTTCATCCTTGAAGGTCCAGAGGCCCACTGAAGATTTGGCATTGGATTCCTTTAAAATATCTGGAATCACTCATCAAAGACACAGAGTCACAACCCGAAGACAAGAACACTCAGAAACATCGCTATGAGACCTCATATCTCACATGGTCAGATGATGTCATAACATCAGGATGTGAAATGGAAGGTTAAGGAGAAGGCAGTAAAAAGGTGCATAGGGATAAAACTTGAATCCCAATTTTTTAAGTGCATTATTTAATGGTGCTACCAATTTCTAACGTTACATAGTACTGGTGGAACTTCACATGTTGTAAGAACAACACGATGGCCAAATTTTATTTAATGAGTATACACAAATATCAGAACTTCCAGTCTCTTAGCAATGAGATATCCTATATATCTGAGAGACAAGTCATACAGATGCTTTAAGTTGTACGATATGCCACTATTTTCCGTGCTTTTTAATTCATAAATGCCATGAAAAAAAGCTTCATAACATGTTTCGAATCACTTTTCAGAATCTGAACACATGTCGATCTTTGTATTCTGAATAATTCTGCAGCGACTACTGCCTAAAATATGTTCAAATTACAACCCTGTTAAGTGCTCAGAATCTTGGAATTTGAAATTGGAAATGATACTTCCATAACCAATGCAAAGAAAATTTTATCCTTCACTGTGTCTAATAGAACAAACTGCAAGGATGTTTATTCTTATCCCTGTGAGTACGAGTAGCTGGGTAATGGATGAGGAAAACATCAATCACTTCATAGCTACATTTACTGATGGATACTCATTACAATATTTTAAAGAGATCTGTTGTACCTTCATGTATCCTGAGGTAATTTTACGGCATTCATAAAGACCTGTACCTACTTATATTTAGGATGTCCGATAAACTTAGGATTACCAGTCTACAAAAGTTTTCAGATTACAGTTCCTTCTAACCCTTATCAGTTCACTATTCACAATTCTAACAGTGCATGTTATTGCTTGATAGATTCTTTGGCTAGTAAATGATGGAATTCAGTTGTGTGTGTATGTGTGTTGTGCAATGTAACAACATCAAGTATTATTTGTTGTCAATTCTGAATGTTATTGAATACTTGTTCCTCACATGTAGATATCTAATATAAATTACTAATCACACAAAGTATGTACAATATTCACAGGACATGCAATATACCACTTAAATTTACCAACATTATGTTTGACAATATTGATCATCTGAAGTATACACATGACATTTTTCTAGCTGACTCTACTCCCATTTTCAGGTGAATGGTAAAATAGATGTCAGTATAATGATAACCATTAACCTGCAGACAGGTTCAGAGACAATTTTCTGAAGCATCCTGTATGATAATATTGACACAAACCTTTACAGATCAAACAATAATAATCCCAATAAATGGATAAATATATCCTCCATTCCATTTCCATCACTGCAATTGTGACCTGAGTCATATGATACACATGAATGAGGAAGGCTTTGACTAGTTAAGGAAGAGCAGATAAAAATGGAACCTTTACAGCCACTTCCAAAGACTTGTGAAGAATGGGAATGTAGACACTGAGAAGAATAGAGAAAACTAACAGCAGGACTCACCTACCATCAACAGATAAAATACTTCAGAGGGGTAATGTGTTAAAATCAAGGAATTTGTACTCTCTTGGTACATTAATTTAAATGTTTAGTGCTTCTTAATATAAAGATGCAACAAAGCATGGGAATTTAAAATTATTTTTCACCAGTATATCCTTTACAGAAGATGGAAATAAACAACCCTGTCACACATAAGCTCTATGTTCCAAGTATGGGCAACACATTCCTTACCCCATGTAACTGATTCACCTCTCCCATTGACACTAATATTTTATTACTAATGTAATCTGTAATTGCATTTCAGTTAGCCCATCAACTGTGCTGCACCATTATCAGATTTAATATGAGTCTCAGATTATATATACTGTATATGTATGTATGTATGTATGTATATATATATATATATATATATGTGTGTGTGTGTGTGTGTATAAAAGGACAGGCAGGAAAAAGGAAAGAATTCAGATGTTAACTAATATAAGCAGACATTAGGGCTCTGAATTAACTAATACTTTTAATTAAATAATTTTTTACTACCAATAAATACTAATAAATAAATCAGCTAACAGAAACACATTTCATTACAAAAAATAATTTAACTTCTAGGAGATGGATGTAGCTGCTGATTTCATCTTTTGACAGTCTGACCTTTGTGGCTTAGAATGGACATTTAAATTAATAACAAGTATACAGGCAGAGACAAGCATATGGTTTCAAAGGAAAATAAAGGAAAAAACAGAATCTGTTTTTAACACATTAAAAATATTTCTTTTAAAAATAAATTTAAATGATGGTAAAAGAATTGACAGTTTCAAAACTTAGATATAAAGTGAGTGAAAACAGAAAAAATACACATTAAAAACATCAGTACAAATAATATCAAGCTAAAAGTTTCAGTCTGTGATATATATATGCCCATCGATCACTCTATGGCAAACAACTGGTGAATACTAACTGATAAAGACAGATGCAGCAGAAATGCAGAAGATGTAAAGGCCCTGAACATAGGAAAAGAACACAACAGATAACAAAGTGGAATTTACCATTGCTCACAAGCAGAATTTTTAGTACATCTGGACAATGAAGCTCGTGTTATGTCCGTGACTGGCTTCTACTCATTATTTCCAAGGAACACAGTCATTCTTGAAAAGCTAACAGTTCCTCAATTTGTCAACAAATTCCTTGCATTTTATGGAACTTGAAGGTTCATTACCGTATTCACAACAGCCCACCACTTGTCCCTCCCCATCCATCCCAGTTCTTTCGAACTTATTTTTAGCCCTTTAAATGCCGAATTAAATTCCACCTGCAATTTGCTGGTATTATTAGGAGCTCACCACATTCACCATGTTAGCACAATAAGGGTTAAAAGTTCACTCCCAACTATGCCTTTCTTTTCCAAGCGATCTCTTTTCTTGAGGTTTTATCACCAAAACCCCATATGCAATATTTTTCTTCCCCTCACATGCCACAAGTCCTGCACAAGTTGCTCTCCTTGGTTTGATCATCTGGATAAAATATTTGGTGAGGAACACAATCGTAGAGCTCTTCATCAAGCAATTTTCTCACATCTCCTGTTATTTCCTCTCTCTTAGGCAAAAGCACTTTCCTCAGGACTGGCTTTTATTATGTTCATTTTATAGCCCATAAACATGAAGAAAATTCTTCTTTGTATTTCTGGATTGTGTTATACGTTAATTGTTTAAGCAGATGGAAATTCCATGTAAATATACTGTACTGCATAATGCAGAGACTAAAGATTGTTACATGAAAGCTTATCGTATGGAAGTTTTGTGTGTTTGAAAGTGTAAGCAAGGACTTTTAGAGACTCAACATTAGCATACAGTACAAGCTCTTCTATTTCTCACATTTCTATTTGAAGAAGCTTTTACATGAATTTCATTTTACACATACTAACACTGCAGTCCAATAAAGATACAAATGGTATTTTTAAGGAAGTTTAAAATAAATAGTGAAAGAAACATGTCTCTTACATATGTACTGAACAGAGGCCATTTTTTATACCATTATAAAGGGAAATGAAGTCCTTCCTGTCTAAGCACAAAGCCAGGAAAAGGAATTACTGGGAATGGTGTTAACCTCAATGCAGACTTCACACTTGGAGTTTAGTGGTTTTCTTCAGGAATCAGTACTTCTAAACACAGCCAATTTATATATTTTACAAATGACTTTTACCGTAGGTTCAACATCAAGCATATAATAAATACACCAATCCATTCATTCACATATATCCAAAGCACATTACATGCAAATGATTATGCTTCCTCCCTGTGGCTCTTCAGCCAGTTTCTTGGCCAAGGCCTCTTGTTTTCTTCCTCCTATCACTCACATGTCTTGCTGGTGCAATCCATTGTTTTGTAATGAGCAATTTTATAACTAACTTTCCTCCACACTTCATCTTCACATCTATTCCTTGGCTTTCCAACAGGCCCCCTTCCTCTGAGACTTCCTTTCAGAATTTGTTTTGTAATTCTGTTTTTGAGCATCCTTATAACAAGTACAGCCCACTTTCACCTTTTAACGGACATGCATGTTACCAAACAGATTATAGCTTTCCACAGATCCGTTTAGTAAGGTTTACTGTGAATTGTTTTACTTTTGAACCACAATTTCATCAACTTGTCTCAGTTCTCTTTCAACCACCCACAACTCTACAGAGGGTAGCATCAACATACACTATACCAGTTGTAATGATAATTCACAAACTTTATCCTACCTGGGTGGGTTATTAAATTTTAGCACACTATTTACGAGAAATGTATTATTTGAAAAGTAAATGATAATTAGAAAATAAACAGCATTTTTTGGAAAATAAAACAGAGATGATCCTACATGTCTTAAAATGCAGTAATTTTTGTTGCTGCCTAAGTCTATAAAATTATCTATGGGGTTTTCCTACATACATTCACATGTGCGAATGCTGGTCTTTAAAACATTAAAGGAATTTCATATCGTTCTTAATAACATGTTTCTGTGGATCCCCTGGGAACCCCACATACCACAGCTTCAGAATTCCCAGTGAACATCCTAAGATTCTCCTTATCTGAAAGTTTTCCTACTATGTATTAATTCCTGTGTATCACTGACAATACTATGTGCAAATGACCTGTCCTTTCACTTCTGCAAATTATTAGTGGTCAACTAATTCCATATTCATATCCATTTCCTCAGGCTCTCTTCTCTAGACATGTCTGAAATGCCCTCTTCAGAATACATTCTCGTTTATCTTCTACTTGTGCCATTCATTCCAGCTGAAGCTCACATTTCAACATATTGTTAAGAACATTAGAATTAAAATTATTGTAATCACAGACAAACATGTACGTACATAAGAAAAAGTGTCAAACTCAAAAGAAACAAAAAATACAAAAAATAAATAGTGGCAGGTCACTATAGTAGTGAGCATGCCAAATTAAAATAGCCATTTGGGATATCAGTTTTGGGGTTCTGCCTATTTAGTAATGTTCTGTGTTTTGATATTATATCAATTTGAAAGTTTATAACATTTACAAAAAAATGTGGAAGATTACCCTGTTTTTACTGTCCAGAGATGGTCTGTATCCTGTGTAAATTTGGCGCCAAAGTACTACATTAGTGACCATTTCCTGATTAAATTAACTCTCATGCTTTTACTCTCTGTACTGAGTTACTTTTGAAATCCAAATAAACTGTTATGGTGGAAATGGTAAGTGTAGCAATGAAATGTTTTTTAAAATGTATACAGTGTTAATGTTATCAATAAAATTAATAAAACAGTGTACAAACTTTTGTAAAATTTCAACATAATGGTGACCCCATAAAATACCTTCACACAGCAATGGAGTTAACATGTTCGGAACACAGGTATATTTTACCCATCATGATGGACCTGAATTTTAAATGCACTGTGACACACCTGGCAGCAAGTGGTTTGAGGCAGCAATGAATGTGAATTAAAAGTATCTGGAAGGAATAAACACTGCAGTCAAGTGATTATCATTCCTGAGGTTTCTTGTAATTTTTCTGCCTCTCCAAGTGAATACCACACTAGTACCTTAAATTAGGCCATGAACCTTCCTTCCACCTTGTTTCCAATTCATTATTTCCAGCATTCCATCTTTCCATACTATATAGCTTACTAATTTAAAGTAAATTAAATAAACTAATACAAAGTAAAAGAAAGCTCACATACCTGATTTGGTCCTGTACAAACTGATTAAAAAGCTTACACATATCAAGAAGAAGGAATTAACCAGAAAGAAAACATGCAGTTTGGCAGTTGTGTCCTTCATAGGATTAAATTAGTTGTACTTCCTGAAAACCGGCTCATTAAGCGAGCTGGTGTGGGAAGGTGGTACTGACAGCTTTATTCAAAGTTCCCGTAACTTGGTACTGTGTTTCTTTGTCTATGATGTAAAGTTACTGAAGTCAGTTTTAAGTTTAATTGTTGGAGTTTGGGCTGACAGTGGCTTGGCAGTGCTTGTCTCCATCTTAGCTCGCTGCTGAGCCTGCTGACTGGTCCGTACAGCCGATTCTAACTTGTTCCTCATTTCGCCAGACTGTGACATCAATGCCTTGAACTCCTGGGCAAGCAACAGGAAAGTATACACATACTTTTTTGAGAATGCAGTAATGTGATATGATTTCAAGCTTCAGCCACAGTGTAAATGAGATCTTTAGTCTTCAAGGATTTTCATACAGCATTGACTGCTACTTAGTCAACAACATTTTGGGACAATCTGTTAGTCCCATCTTGACCCTTCAAGATGGGAATGTAAGGTCGTCCTGAAAGACTGGAAACTAACTACCAATCAGCACTGAGGAATATCCAAGAAGAGTGAAGATCTCAATGTGATATCAAATGTCAATATGTTAAGAGCAAAGAGAAGAAATGTTCTAGCAGTTTCTTTCTTGAATGGAAGTAACACACATCTTACAGAATTTGAAATTTATGTACACTAAAGAGACTCAAAGCCTGTTCAGATATACCACATGTGTAACTCAGTACAGCAGAAAACTTTTAAAATGGATAGTCGTACTTGAGGATACTGTGGTCCAATCTTCATGAGTTTCTGCAAGCACTGGTCATGAAGGACTCTGTTGAAGTTGTTGGCCTCCTTCAGAGCAGGACCTTCTAGAAGGCAGTTCACAAGGACTGGAACTAAAAGTGTTAGCATTTGAATTCCTGCAATCACACAGAAAGAAAAGTTAACCATTAATAATGAGACACATGTAACATGCAGTAAAATCTTAAGCTCAGAAATTTCTCTACAGTGAAGAGGTTTCCACATAAATGGAATTTTTGTCATAATACAATATGATTTACGCAGGCTGTATCTTCAAGAATATGAACCATACAAATTTCATTACCTCCAGGTTGAACTATATTAAGTTCAATGTACAGCAGAAATCTGGAATTTTTCTGGCCCACAAGAAAAGTTTTAAACATATAATATGAATGTACATGTTACATTCTGTTACACAGCTCCTCATTTATGGAGTAAAACCCAACGATCAATTTGCCAGAGCAACACATTGGTGAAACTCACGTCAACTTTACAGTACCCTCAAAATGTAGCATAATGCAAATAATTTAGCATGGCTCCATGAGCATTTTAATTAGGTATGTGACCCATGTTCACGACCTTATACTTCCTATAAAGGGATCAGACAGATAATTTTTACTTCCTGACCTAGTATTAAAATGTCTGTAATAAACTCAGATCAGATTCACATTCCAGTTTCATGTTTCTTATTTTATGCATCAAACTGAACAAAATATTCAGTTTAAGTATTTAATTTAGAAATATTTAAATATGCTGAAGAAAAGTTACCGTCTTCTTACATAACTGATTTTTACAAAATTTAATACTGGCAATTTTATGGACAATTGGACCACACCACATTACATGACATCCCAGGTTGGGATAAAATTTAATATTGGGATTCCTTAATAAAATACATGAAGAATTTACATATTTGGGCCACTCTGACCAATCAGGGACATAGTTTCAATTAAAGATAATTTATTTAAGAACATATTTGATGTCAGAGAGGATAAGAAAAGACTAATAAAATATGTAAGACAATTAGGTAATACAGTTACATGATTGATGCTTGATACCATTACATGTTTGACAGAGTCATTGTCATAGCATTTTTGACACAGTGGATGTCAAAATCCAAATTTCATTTTCTGGATGTCTAGTCATGTTGTGTTTGTTATTAAAGAAAAGTCTGATTTAAAATTCAAGCTGTTTCCAGAGGTCTAATTTATTTATTTAATTAATTAGGGCCTCCATATTCTATCAATGGGACAATGTCACTTCAACAAACATCAATATGCTGAATCTATGGGTAGGTCCCCCTAAATTAAAGTCTTGCACATGTACTCATCAGGTCCTCTGTACAGACCAAAGAAAATGAAAATAAATCACCTTCACATGTAAGTATTTTGTGTTTGTATTTCCATCTGTGATATTTTCTGTTTCAGAAATACTGCAGTAACTTCATTTTAAAACAAACATATAAAAAAATAAACAAATAAGAACACCTCACTATTTTATTATATTAAACAAGGTTGTAAGCTTTAATTAATGAGGCCACTTAGAAGAGCAAAGAAAAGATGATAAAAATACTGAAATAAATCTTGAAGAAACAGGATGGGAGGGCATGGACTGAATCCATATAGCTGATGACAGTGACCAGTGGTGGACTCTTATAAAGACAGAAATAAACCTTTGGGTCCCACAAAATGTGGAGAATTTCTTGCCTCGATAAGAATGTATTAGCTTCTCAAGAAGGAATCTGTTTGATAGAGTTAGTTAGTTTTAATTATGTACAAAATTGCAGGTAAAATTACAACACAAAATGCTGTGAACTTGAACTCAATCACAATGCACCTTTTTGGACTACTTGCCTTGTATTAAATCCCCTGGAAAGCATAAACAGACACACAATCAGCAATATTTACATCATTTTATATAATGTAACATAGATTAGCATTTATACTTACACTTTTTTTTAAAAAAAAACTACAAATTGAACAGGTATAAAGGCAAAATAAAGTAGAAGAATTGAACATATGACTTTCAAGAAGAATTTAATTATATAATAAAGTAAAAAAAAAAGTCATAAATTAATTAATTTTCAAGTCTCCACTATACCAAAATCTGAGCCCATCAAACTCTGACATTCATTAAGATTCTTGAAATATAACTGATAAAAACTCTTTTATGTAACTGGGGATATCTGCTAAAGTACTGTGTTAAATTAAAGATACGAACAATAAATTGCTGAACACATAAGATCCTTATTTTCACTAACTAGATCATGTCTATGAGTAAAGCCAGTGTCAGAAAAATTGTGTTTACATCTGTCTAACAGTTTTATTGGACTGCTGCACATACTGAATAGTAAAACTAAACTCCGTGGCTTTAGTCCACGAGCGACCCATACCGACAGAGCGTCCGCCGCCGGTAGGCGAAGTTAGTGCCAACTTTTGCGGATATAGGGGTGTCACGTGGTTAGCGCAACGAGTCCCCACGGCCGTTAATCTCTGTTTTCTGAACCTGGAGCCGCTGCTTTTTTTATTCAAGTAGCTCCTCAGTTTGACCTCACGAGGCTGAGTGGACCCCGTTCCAGACCCACTACTACTCAGA
>Ga0123355_10017422_pt1 | contig 11353 bp, 10 predicted proteins | sample TergutEmb28metaG_3_FD_89872 | JGI IMG/M metagenome (GOLD analysis project Ga0123355, IMG submission 89872) | Embiratermes neotenicus P1 segment gut microbial communities from Petit-Saut dam, French Guiana - Emb289 P1 | ecosystem: Host-associated > Arthropoda: Insects > Digestive system > Gut ...
ATCAATAAAACCCATGAAATAACTCAACACATAAGTCGCAAGCTCCTGAGGATGGATGTATTAACATCCGAAACATGTTGAGCATTAAGTAACGAAATAATAAAGCAAGTGACATCAAGTTGGGGTATCGCTTTACTCAACTATCAAGATGATGCACGGTCCAATAAACATAAGATATTTGTCACTGTTTCGATATTGACTGTATTATGCTCACCTTTTCGCCTTTATCGCAGAAGAAAAACCATACGAACGTAAACTGCATTCTTCGATGCCTGTCGCCGATTTCGGATGCTTAGAAATTATTTTGATTATTGGCACGGTGCTTAGACTAAAGGAAACTCTGAGCCGCGAATGGTGTGGTTCACTCCCAGACCAGTTCGTGTGGGATCTGTCATGGACAAAGTGGCGTGTGGGTAGGTTTTTCTCTGACCCCTTGGAGTTTTCCTGTCATAATCATTCCACCAGTGCTTCAGACTCATTCATTCATCTCTCACCGAAGACATGATCGTAGCAGTTGACAGCGTTGTTACATAACTCGCTTAAGAATGAAGGCAACTTTAACGCGTTTCATTATGCGGCCAGATTGAATATGTTGAAATAATCTGTGTATATCAGTTTCTGAGTTTACCGCAGCGTTACATCACCTTTATCGTCGTTTCCGTTCTGATAAAGTTAAAACTATCGTACATAATAAAAACACATTAACATTTATCAACGAAAGAGAACTATTGTACAGTAATTACGGAGCAAAATATTGGCGTAGCAAAAAGCGTGGTATATTAGCTGATCTCCGCCCTAATTAAATTATCTTACACACCTTAGGGAAATGTAAAGTTTATTTTGCCAAGCGGTTTTTATGCTTTCGTTTTAAAGCATGCGTACTGCTGATTGTGCATGGATGGTCCAGTGCAGTATTTTTGTATCTCTGTGGTATTTGTTCCCATTGTTTTAGCCAACATGTAGTAAGTATACCAACGAAACCTTAAAGTCTGCTTTTCGTAAAAATTCTTTGATTTCAATTCGAGTTGAAATAAGCTGCATTTTTCAGCCATGTAGCACGCATAAAGAATGTGTAAGCCTTTTCGTGATATCTACTTACCAAACGTCACATATGTAACTCCAGTGTTCACGTCATGAAACTGACAGCGTAAGGAAAATGTAGCCATGGCATCATATCCTTATTCTCATGCAGAAGAAACAGTACCCCTGCAATTTTCCATGATATTATAGAGTGTATTACTATACATCATTTCAGAACCTAAACTTCATGTCGCTCCCGACTCGCAGGTTTGCGCTTCGCGTGTTTTGTACCGACAGCGGCGTTGCCAGATGTTTGGCTCCAAGGGCGAGTTATCAAAATGGCCGCCCGTAAGAGATATTATATATTTAAAAAATTACAATATTTTATTAAATTTTCTTTTACTTATCTCATTTCTTTAAAACTTATTGAATGCAAGAAATTAATTTAACTTTATTTTAAATATTCCTTTATTGCCCCATCGTGTCACTCAGAGCGACCTCAACTATCCCATCTCCCTTGGCAACGCCAGTGTTGCAAACTCTAGGCAACTGCAAATTGCAACATTCTACAAGGGTATAATACAGATCTAAGTTCCATGAAAATCAGTCGGTTGGTTTGAAAGTTGAAAGGAGAAGCATGTTTTTATTCCCTTTTAGACGGGATAGTAGGTTATAATTTTTAATTGTGCCCACGGAGTTTATACGTGGTGACGAAAATTATCTACTGTGGGGTCGAAACTGAATCTTAAATAAGTTCATTTCGTGATTCAGAGTATCAATTGTTTGAGTATTATTCTGTTTTCCATGTCTATTTGGATCTAGACTGCTACTTCCTGCAGTATTTCTGGAATTACAAGTCGAATATTTTACATTCTAAGTTTTCGTTCGGAGCTTGGACCAAACGCTGACAGACAGGACTAGGTGACCTCTGACACTTTGAACATTTACACAAGGAACAAGTGAAATGGAGTGATGGAATTCCTGTGGTCATCCCAGCAAGCGGCTGTCAGACATAACCAATTCTTCTTTCTCACACATAAGCCATGCACAGATATGAAACGTATGGAAGGTGGTGCTGTCTTCGTGTTTGGACTTGTGAAGCCAGTTCAGAATTACAGGCAACACACGTGGAAAATACGTGAACCTTTCTCGAGTATATTTTTATAGTCAGGTGCATTGTGAGGTGCTGAGGAAGATATTAGGACCTAAGAGGGAGCAAGTAATCCGAGCCTCGAGAAAGGATTAAAATTCTCCACTAAACATTACTATCAAATCAAAGGTGATGAGTTGAACATGATATGCAACATGCATGAAAAATAATAGTACGTTATTTGGGGTTGTGATTGGGAACTTCGAAATGAACACCTAGCCATAGACTGGAGGAAATTACTAAAATGAATCTTAAGGTATTATTAAATATTGCAGTCAATGTCTAATTAATACGTGGATGTTGTTAATACAACAAATTCGCTATACGTTTCGGCTTTGGATAACATCATCTGGCGAATTTCCTGATGCATACCACTCAGGGTGCAAAGAAATGCGTTTTCTTTCAAATGAACATAGTATGTTAATAAATCATGAAAGGAAAAAGTATTAAAAATAAATAAAATTCCACTAAGTTGTCCTTGTGGCGTATATCTTAAAGAGATGGATGGCGTGTATGACGTCAGGCTCAGGCAGGGGCAGCTGGCTGGCTGTCGTACGGAAGGAAGTAAACCCTCGAGCTCTGTAATGTAGGGGGAAGTTTGTGACTAGCTGAGGAACTGTCAGGTTCTGAACAAGGATCCTGCTCTGTGCAGTTGGTTGGTTGGTTGGTTGGTTGTTTGAGTGATTATTTAGTTGACTGGCTAGTTAGTTAGCCCGTTTTATAAAAGGAGTTTCACCCAGAAGCAGGAAGCACCAATATTTTCCGTAACCTCTGGAACTTCATTAGACTACAGTAGATTGATTGAAGGTAGACTAGTATTAAACTATTCGTTTATACAGTACTTAATAATACAAGTACATAATTCACGGTAGCTGAGTAAAGTATTCTGTACAAATTAATGTACTAGTACGTCTTATGTGGATCTTTGGAGATTTACAGTAGGCCTTACATGTCCTCCCTGTGTACAGGTGACATCATCATGGTGATGTGTAAGTGGAGAAGTAGAAGAGGGGGTGATACCAGTTTCTTATTCTTTTTTTGCTGTGTATAAATTGGGGCCTCTACTTTTATGGTCATAATGACAGTGCCTGGTGAAGAATCAGTTACACTAGTACGAGAATATGGGCCCTGAACCATGGTAGCATCACATTCCTTAACCGTCACACACACTGCAAAAGTTACAACCACTTTAAAATTAGAGGCTTTGTAGTATTTCCAACACAGTATGAGGGCTGTTCGGAAAGTAATCATCCATTTTGAATATCTCGAGAACCGGTGGCATGGCCTTGATGTAACTTGGCAGTCAGTCAGAGGAGACCTTACTGCATATCCGCAAATATCCACTCTCCCGTGGGTCTAGTCAGTCGGCAGTGAGACGCCGTTGTCTGAGCTGGTGTACTGAGTGACCGTTGGAGCCACAAATCTCCTCACTTTCAACGGCGATTTTAGCTTTGGGAAAATCTAGAAGTCGCAGGGAGCCAAACCTGGGCTGTAGGGATGATGACAGACCTGGGTGATGCGATGTTTGTCAAAAAAAAAAAAAAAAAGCCCGCAGGAGAGCTGTAAAATGTGCAAGCCCTTTGATGCAGGTTCGATGATCTGCTCGCTCGGTCATTTTGAATGCGACGGTCACACAGTACACAAGCTTGGTCAATGGCGTCACTGCCGACTGACTAGACCAACAGGAGAGTGGCTGTTCACGGATGTGCAGTAAGGTCTTCTCTGACTGACTGCCAAGTTGCATCAAGGCCATGCGACCGGTTCTCGAGATATTCAAAATGGATAGTTACTTTCCGGACAGCCCTCGTATGTTTGTGTCTTGTGATTCTCAGAATAAACAACCACTTCTCTATATTCGTGATTGAGACTAGTGTCTTTTTTGATGCAGAAACCCAACTTCCAAATACTGTTCACAGTTACTTCATGTTTGAAAGCTTTCGGTGAAAAGTTATTGCTATCCCTTCTTTCACGGTAAAAGGCGTGTTACAGGACAACTTTCGTATTCCTTGTTCTAATATTTCCACTCTGCTGAGCGTGGGAAAAGATGTTCTTGTTATTAGCGACAGGAAGACGGGTCCTTCTCTGTGCCCCGAAGACAGAAGCAGCGCCGAACCGTTCGTACGAATGAGAGGGTTATACAAGCTGACAGCTGTCCCGTGCTCTCAAACACTTGCGAAATATCTCTATTGGCCATAGTTATGTTCATATGTTTGAAGTGCATGTGCATGCCTATTGTGGAAGGCTAGAGATTGATGTAAACAGACAAGACAGAGAGACGAGAGTTGTTCCCCGAATGTTATTTGACGTGTTATTTTGTTTTCTTCACCACCGGGTCAAGCATGATGTTCGCATTGCAGATAATCTCTCTAAATCCCTTGAAGTTATGAAAGTCGTGACTTGTTTTGTATATGATGAGTTCTCGAAATTTTGTTCCTGGGAGGTTAAAATGTTTGATATTTGGTCCATTTTAAATTGCTCGCGTACACTGGAAAAGGGCTAATTTCTTATGGTAATGTTGATTACGGTAAGGAGCATAGTCAGATGCGCAAGGTCGCTAGGAACAAATTAAACTCCACTAGTTGAATCTTTTGTAGCAGAACCCGAAAGTACGACGTCGTTAATGAAGCCCGTCGTTGTGCAGAGTCCTGACTCAGTTCATTTTGTTTTACATCCATCAGTGATGACGATTATGATGATTAAATGGTAATGATAATCTGAAAAAAAACAATAATAATAATAGTAATAATAGTTCCAAGGATCTTTGCTGTCTCTTTCTGTACTGATTTTTACTGGTACAATTCGCTAGGTTTCTCAGAACATGTGCGTACCCCGGCTGAAAGCGCCATATTTGCATGCACACCACGTATTTTACTGTGCCTCGTGTCCAGTGCGTTCGATGTCTACACTTCTGTATTTGCTCAGGTCTCAGCGCGGACGGCGAAGTATGCTTCTTGGTGACAAAATACTTAACTACAATTGCTTTCTATGTACACTGAACACCTCAGAGTAATGGCCAGCCATATCCTGTAGTTGTGAGACCCGGTGTCAGTGATAAACTATTATCTAGCCTGCTTCTATCCAAACATTCGGACACGGAAAGGAAAACTTTGACGGTAAGTCTTTGCCCATTTCCGTAAAATTCGAATGTACGTCCTTACCTCTTGGAAGCACAATTGTTAATAAATTTGCCTCTAGGTTTATCATTAAGCAACTATGCCTGTTACCCACACAGTACAGTTATCTTTTAGCGTTATCCTCAAAACAAGCAGTGATTATTTTCCTAAATAGCATTAACAGTTGATTTTTATAATTGAGATTGTGAGTATTTACTGTGAGTTAGGAACTGAATTCTTAATTATTAATTACACGAATTACGTTCTTCAGAGGTAGACACCACACCATGAAGTTCTGCAGAGGACATGGCGGTAAAGAGTTCATGATCCTGCAAGTAATATTCCTGGAGTAAGACACAGCGGTGCCCACTTGACAGGACGCCAGGTGGTCCTTGGAGCATGTCTGGACGTGCTAATTTTAAGAAAATTTCCTGCCTTTCGTGAATATGGCACCACATTATTCCAACTCATGGCAATTATTCCATAAGAAATTGGTGGAATACTTGTCGGTCTGTACTTTGCGAATGTGCGAAACGAAAGTATGTGGCTGAAGAAGAGTTCTAGAATTGGGAAATTGACTAGGCTATGAATGAGCTGGACGACCGAGGAATTGGGGTTTATTTCCGAGAGTGGCTTGAGGTTTTGTTTTCCTGTATGACTTCCGGACTTGCTACGAGCCCCAGCCTGTCTCCTGTCGAATGAAAAGCACCGGATGTACTCGCGGGGAAAGAGTGGCTGGAATATCACTCACTCCCATCCAGTTATACCGTCACACATGTCTTGCACACATCTTGGTCTTGTGTGTAACTAATCTCATGGACAACTTTACGTCAACATTATGCTTCTTTTTTCTTTATTTTTCTCTCTTTCGTTTCCCGCTTCCATTCTTATTTTGCCTTCACGACAGTGCCCATTAACGAACGGCAAAACAAAAATTTATGGAAGATTTGCTGATAGTCTTCTGGATATGACTGTGTGTCGTTGGGAGAAGAGGTTCGTAGGTTTCGAAAGATCGTACTGCGGTCCGAGAAGAATTCTTTTGGGATTGCTTTACGCTGAAGATGACGATAGTGATCCGTCAAACCGTCGGTAACTACTTGCCTAACGAGACAGCGTTACATTCCAGAGAGTTGAATTTTTAGAAAAATTCGTGTTTGCGTTAGTTTTGCTCCACACTCTTATCTAAACAGAAGATGCGCAACTGGAATATATGAATATGCTACAGTTTTGCGGCCTTAGAAGCTTGTGAAGTAAGTGGGTAACAGCCGCAAAGTTCATGTACAGTCGTGCTGAATGCATTAAATTCCGTGTCCCTATGGGGGTCGGGCGGAGTCATCGTACAAAGGTATCTGGCAATAATCATTATGGCGCTGAACTGGCCGACAAGTTTAATGTAGGCTAGAGCCACGGCCTGCCTAATGAACGCGCGATCCGTCTGCAGGTGGATGTTTTCAAGGATTTGGAGCCTGGGACGCTTCTGTTTTCGTCCTAAATGTTCTAATTTCTTGGTGTTCTTGAACATATTGTAGAACAACACATATTTAGTGGTCATCGGGTGTCAGGTGTATCAGGTGCATTTTAACAAGTGTAGCAGTTTCAAATGTACACGTGTAAAGCAAGAGACTTTTCTGTCTTTGGAACATCTAGACCGGCTGTGGGATGCTCACAACCTCACATACAGTGGTTACCAGCGGGAGCTCCCCCGTATTGAAAGCGACACGTGCGTGAAGCAATTCCTGACCTTCATGTAATGCCGAGGTTCGGTATAGGTGGAGCTATGCTTCTCATGGCCCAGGTGCCTTCGTCTCATGCACATAGAGAATTTTACTTGTACTATAACTGTACGTGAACCGTTACTATGTGAACCACAAGTATCTTCATTTCTTCAACAGTGTTTAAAAGTTTTCAGGTTCTTCAGAGGGTATTTTTATCGTTGATTCTTTTAAGTTGAACGTAGGTGAAATTTGAGGATCTCACAGCCTTTAGCTTTGACTGTACGGGTTTCTGGAGTGTGACGCCGTTTGGTATGGAAGATAAGTACTTTTTAAGTTCCGGGTCATCAGGTTTTGCTGAAATGTTGCATTCCATATCCTGACTATACACTTTCGCAATTCAAATACCGTAAATTAATTTTAAAGCATAAATTTGTGGTAGCTCTGGATATATTACAGGCCTACTTGATATGCACACGTTTCGAAAAGTTGCCGTGCTGTCATCTTCAGGTGAAGTAGTCTTATAACAAGCATTTATTGTTACAAGCCCATAGAGAATGCACCTCGATATTTGGAATTGCTGTGGATGTATTATGACAATGATGACGACGATGATGATACCTTCGTTTGTTTTTACTGTTTTCTTGTCTCATATGTCATAAGCCTTTATTTTCAGTATTCAATTCCGAAATTGTTCGTTTTGAAAGAGGAGCGTTACGTTAGGGAAATGTAAATGTATTTATTCGTGACAAGAAAGTGGAGGCGCTTTCGAAGATCCTTCAATTTATAAACTCCAAACGTTTTACCGCGTCTCCCATTGAGGAGCACTTTCAGAAATAGAATTCTGGAGAAGGAAGTAGGCAAAAAAGAGACCTTACAATAAACGTCTTACTTGTGCGGTGCATTAAATCATCTCTGCTTCAAGCTGCTGCCCCAAGAATCTCATTCCACACAGTAAGTTGCTCTTCGTTTTCCAATCTCCGCTAGTTCGTGTCTTTGAAAGCAGCTTTTTTTTTGTAAAAGTGTAATATGAACCTGAATATACATGTTGTCTAAGAGGAATCCCCTGGTTTATGCAGCCCAAATAGCAATATTAGACGTGAAAGTTGTGCTAGAGCTTCATTACTTACTAAGCCATGAAAATGTTTTCGTGAATGGCGATACAACTACACGCGTTTTTAAGCCCATTAGTGGATTAAAGTGAGTAGTCAGCTTCATGCTTTGATCGCTTTACTCCAGGGTGGACATGGCGGCCAAGGCAGATGCCTATACCCGCGGAAAGTCGAATTTCTGTCGTCAGGCCTCTGGCAAAGTATTATAGTAACTGAGCTATACGGGAACGGTCAACACTGTCAGGCTACGCTGAGCAGGGCATGAAACTGTTGTGTGGGAGACAAGAAATCCATACGAAATTTTGATTGGGAAAACTCTTGTAAAACGACCTCATAGAAAACCAGGAATGGAATGTGAGGATAATATAAATGTTCATTTTGCGATAATAGGATGTGAGAATAAGCGGTAGTTGGCTCTGTTGCATGATGTACATTGGTTACCTTTGATATTAGCGGTGCTTAACTTGCGACTTAAAGTACAGAAGAACGAAAGGTCGGTGGTTATGTAGCGTGTCAGACATTTTATGCTTCATGAAACACGACCCCGCTCTCAGATGTAAGCGCGATTCTTGGCTCTTGTAAAGTTAAAATATAAGGTCTTCAATTTATTGTGTTTTTGAAGCTGTTGTTTGTTTGATGGACACCCGTTGTGTTATATAATATAGCTGGAACATAAAATTAGAGGCGTAAGTTCCTTGCCTGCTATAGCGAATTGATTTACAATTACTTGTTGGAATTACACAATCAGCAATCAAATTTCCCTTGCGATTTCATGTTGAATATTATAGAAAAACGCGGATTGTATTAAACTGGCGAAAAACCACTGAATTTAATTGTGTAATAGCTCTATGAATATACTGCCTTTTGGGTCGAAAAATGGATGTCATTGTGAAAGCATTTGAAGGCCGCTGGTCTAGTTAGCATGCCGTAGTGGGATTAAAGGATTTCGGAGTTCGATACTACTCATATCAATTAATGCAGAAATGAAAGTATTGGTTTCGCAGTATTCTGGGAAATGCATCAGAGCAAACACCCTAAAAGTCCTGTATAGATATATAGATGGCAATATTAAGACTTTGAATTTCATTCTCTGATGTGCAAGACACGTGATATAACTTACCGCGTGGTGCAATAGGGTTTGGAAATTCAGCTTTTAATTCTCAGATACTTTTGACGCCTGGCGATCAGATTATTGAATATTGTCTGAAGTTCTTGTCCACAGCGTGCCAGTACTTGGGCGGCAAGTTTAGCGGCAGCTGCATGACTCGCACATCGCCAGTTCTATTGACGCGTGTACGGTGCATTGCATCACCTCAGTAACACGGTCCATTGTAATCTGCCGTATGTAACGGACATGTGAAGCACATTGTAAGGCACGTTTCTTTCGTCGTGAGTATACAGCACGGTTTATTGCAGAGGATTTTCATTCTGGAAACCAGCGTAAGGAAGAAATCGTGTGAAAATTCATACGGGAAATTTAGAATTCGGTTTCGCGGTGTTTCATTTCCTTTGGAGCTGAGCATGCTGAGGAGCTGCAGAGGCGACTTCCAGCGCCTACCCCAAAAATTCGTTAAGTTATTTATAGTAAAACTTGCCGTTCGTCTGGGTTCGTTTTTCAACTGAATTCCTTGTACTTTATGCAATGCGGGAGCCGTGATACTCATAGCTCAGTAAAATAGGGACCAGGATACGGGTTGAAAATCTGGGATTCGATTCATGACAGGCATAAGAAATTTTTTCATCTCTTAAAATGTCCATACTACGCTTGTGAGTGCGGTGATGAACCTTCGGATTCCGTGAAGTGCGGGGAATTTCGTGACTAGCTTCTCAAGAAGAGCTCTGCACCTTGGGTTAAAAAAAGTAATTAAAATGTCCATACTGTCCTTATATGCAATTGATACAGGGTTAGAGCGGCCGGGAAGTCAAGTTGACCACTCCCATGTAGTGCCGACGTTAAGAATGAGTGAAGCCGTACCTCTGCTGTCCTTATATACCTTCGTGGCGTGGAGAGGGACTACTGTATTTTTATTTATACCCTTTCTTTCTTTCTTTCTTTCTTCTGCTTAATATGTTGGACAATATGCAGAAAAAGTGCTGTAGTAGGGATTTCCCATTCCTCCAAATAAAGACGGTGGCTTATGTGTATTCTAGTTTATGCGTATTCTTACACAGTTTTTCTACTCGCATCTCTGTTACTTTGGGTAAATATACAGTATTTCTAAACCGTCCCCTTTATGAATGAATTGGGTGTAGCTGTATGGGTTCGTGACATAGTGCTTTGTTGCTTGGTTTTATGAATTATCTAATCGTATAGCTATAATACAGGGTGCGGCAGAAAGAACACCCCGATTTGGGAGGGTCATAGCTTCGGGTTGGGAGCGCGTACAGTGGTGGGGAGCGCGTCGTCGAACAGCGGTGTACATGCCGTTTTCAATGTACACCATGACGTGGTTGGGAGAACATCGAGCCTTTATTGTTGAGGAGTTTATAAAAAAAAATGGCGGGTCGCCGGTAGCAACACAGCGTGCATTTCGCATCCTCTTTGCGCTTGGTCGACGGGAGGCTGTTCGTGATAAGAAAACGATTTACCGTTGGGTATCAAACTTTAGACAAACCGGACAAACTTTGGAAGCTCTGAAGGAGGCGATACGACAGGAAGTTGCTGCCATTACACCTGAAATGATTCTCAAGGTCATGGACAACTACCAAGAGACTACATCAGTGTATCAATATTCAAGGCCGCCACTTGAGTGATGATTTGTTGAAAAAACGTTGATGTAAAACGGCATTCTGTTTGTTTTCCAGAAATAGAAAAACATTTGCCTATCTTCTTTGGTTTTGAATTTATTCGCTTCTCAAACAGGGGAGTTCTTTCTGCCGCACCCTGTATGAGCACGATACATGCAACAGGCGTGTAGTGAATTTCATCGGTCGATTGTTTTGTTTAAGAAATAACTATACTGTATATTTATCTCAGTAATTAACCAACTTGATGCACAAAATTTTTGTTTTACAATAAGTTTATTTTATGCCTCTACATGTTTCGAGCACATGTGCTCATCATGAGGAGGTCAAAATTGCATTACACAGCCTCTGGTATCATCACACCTCATCACATGTTGTGTACGAGACGGCCACCTATAAGTCTGTTGATGCCAGAGGCTGTGTAATGCAATTTTGACCTCCTGATGATGAGCACATGTGCTCGAAACATGTAGAGGCATGAAATAAACTTATTGTAAAATA
>Ga0123355_10017423_pt1 | contig 11353 bp, 8 predicted proteins | sample TergutEmb28metaG_3_FD_89872 | JGI IMG/M metagenome (GOLD analysis project Ga0123355, IMG submission 89872) | Embiratermes neotenicus P1 segment gut microbial communities from Petit-Saut dam, French Guiana - Emb289 P1 | ecosystem: Host-associated > Arthropoda: Insects > Digestive system > Gut ...
AGCACGCCCTGCTCGATCACGGCCATCGTCTCGTTGACGACGCGGCCGAGTTCGTGCTCGTGGATCCGGCGGGCGCGGCGGAACAGGTCGTGGTGGCTCAGCTCGCCGTCCTGCAGCCGCTCGATCAGTCTGTGCTCGTCGACCTCGAGATGCATCGAGGCGAGCCACGAGCGCAGCAGCGCCAGCGCATCCTGGGGACCGAGATCGTCGGCGACCGTGCCGGAGCGCACATTGCCTTCGCTCAGGACCCGCTCGACGATCTTCAGGACGGCCTCAGGATCGGCCTTCCGATCGACCTCACCGTCGCCGAGCGCGCGGATCGCCAGCGACATCGCCGCGTGAGTCCACTTTGCCGCGCTCCCCTGATCGCCGTGCGACACGGCATTCCCGGCACGGACGTGTGCGAGGAACTCCTCGGAGGAAGCGGCCAGCGGGGTCTCGGTGAACGTGCGGCCGATGTCGATGCCGGCGTGATCATCGGTGCCGCCGATCCCGGTGCCGCCATGGGTCTCGATGTAGACGAAGGCCGGAAGGTTCAGCTCCTTGGCGCGAGAGCCGTTGCGCGTCTCCCAGATCGGGAACAGCTGCGCCAGGCGACGGCGGTGGCGGGCTGTCAGAGGCGCCCCGACCGCGTAGAAGGGATGCGCCAGCGCCGCGGTGATCTCGCTCGAGTGCAGGTACTCGGCGCACGCCTCGACGCTGTCGTTGTGGGCCTGAAGCCACTCGTGATCCTCGGGCGTGATCCCGTAACAGAGGACGTGGACCGCCTGCGGCTCCCCCTTGAACGAGACCGTCAGTTCCTCGGAGACGAAGACATCGGGCAGATGCGCGAGCGTCAGCACCCCGTCGACCGTGTCGTGGTCGGTGATCGTGACGAAATCCATACCCCGGCGCTTGGCAAGCTCGTAGACCTCTTGGGGCTCGGTGGCGCACTCGGGCAGTGCCAGGGAACGCTGAATCCCCAGCTTCGACAGCTCCGACGCCGTCGAGTGCACGTGCATGTCGGCCCTGCTGACGTGCAGATCAGTACGGTTCTTTTCGTTCATGGCACACAGGATTCACCTGGAAAATCTGGTACTCGTGAAGTTCGCGATCCTCTTCTGTGAAGTTCCAGTGAAATGGCGGAAGGTGTGAAGAAGATGTGCGAGAAAGACCTCCGCCGATGCCGGACGGAGCCGAGAAAGGCGTTCTGACCCCGGCGACGCCGGACGCCCCCGATGCGGTGGCAGTGCGGGCGACGCACGAGGCGGTCATCCTCGAGCGCGGCACCCTGTCGGTCGAGATCACCCTGCGTCCGTTCTCGATCACGGTCCGGCGCGCGGGCAGGCGTCTACTGCGCAACGCCGGGGCGTGGGTCGCCGAGGGAAGCGTCCAGGACCATTTCGTCCAGTTCACCGAGGGCGTGATCCCAGCCGAGGACCTGTCGCCGCACGAACGCGCCTCGCGCGGCTGGCGCGCTTCAGACGAGGACGGCGGGGAGGAGTTGCCCCGGGACGGCGTCGAGCTTGACCTGCGCTTCGAGGGCGGCCGTTCCGGACGCCTCCGAGTGTTGCTGAAGGAGCCGGGGCTGCTGACGTTCGAGCTGAGCGCGGAGGGGGCGCCGCTGCGCCTGGCGCTCGACTGGGATCGCCGGTCAAACGAGCATTTCGTCGGGCTCGGCGTGCGCCACGGCACGGAGTTCGACCAGCGCGGCCGCGCCGTCCAACTCGGCGCCGACCGGCGCTACACCGGGCCCGACTGTCCGCCCGAGATGCTCGCGGCCGGCGGCATTCCACAGGGTGATTGCGCGCCTGTCCCGTGGATGCTCTCGAGCCGTGGCTATGGGGTGCTCGCGCTGACCGCGGCCAACGGCACCCGATTCGACATGTCGAGCGACCGGACGTCGGTGTCGACCCGGGCGCATGCCGGACCGCTGAGGCTGGAGTTCCTGTGCGGCAGGACGCCGGCCGCGGAGCTGCGCTCGCTCTGTGAGCGGACCGGGTTCCCGATGCTGCTGCCGGAGTGGGGTTACGGCTACTGGAAGAGCCGTGACGTGCACGAGGATCGCGAGGCCGTGTTCGACGACTTCGACGGCTTCCGCCGCTGCCGGATCCCGCTGGACGCGATCGTGATCGACTCGCCGTGGGCCACCCAGTACAACAGCTGGGAGTTCAACCCGTACCAGTTCCCCGAGGCCGAGACGATGGTGCGGACGCTGCGCGACAGCGGGGTGCGGACGGTGTTGTGGTGCACCCCCTGGGTGAACCTCGACTCCAGCGACGGCCAGATCCCGCCGCAGCCGGAGTCGGAGCGCCTGCACCGCGAGCCGGCGCCCAGTTATGCCGAGGGCGCAGAGGCCGGCCACTTCGTCCGCACGGCGGACGGAGAACCGTGGGTCGGACAGTGGTGGATGGGGACCGGCTCGCTGGTCGACTTCACCAGCCCCGAGGCCGAGCGCTGGTGGCGCGAGCAGGTCAAGCGCGTGCTCGCGCTCGGGGTCGAGGGGATCAAGGCCGACGACGGCGACGGCTTTTACGTGGGCGACGAGCTGCGATTCGCCGACGGCCGCACCGGCGCCGAGGTCGGCTGGGACAACGGCGGTCTGCACCGAACCTCGGTGCAGCGAGCGCTGGACGAGGTGCACCCCGGCGCGGGAGTGCTGTTCGGTCGCTCGGGCTGGATCGGCCAGCATGCGACCGGGCTCACCTGGGCCGCCGACCAGGCGTCGGACTTCTGGTCGCTGCGGGTGCTGGTGGTCGCGACGCTGGCCGCCGCCTGCAGCGGCATCTCCAACTGGTCCCACGATGTCGGCGGTTACCTCGGGCACCGGCTGGTCGAGCGCTGCCAGCCGGAGCTGCTGATCCGCTGGCTCCAATTCGGTTGCTTCACGCCGCTGATGCAGGCGCACGCGCGGATGCCGCAGGAGCCGTGGAACTACGGCGACCGGATGGTCGACACCTATCGCGGCTATGTGCTGTTGCACGAGCAGCTCGTGCCCTACGTCCGTGCCGCCGCGGCCACCGCGGCCCGAACGGGACTGCCGATCATCCGGCCGTTGTGCCTGATCGATCCCGACGATCCCCGCGGCTGGGAGATCACCGACGCGTACGGCTACGGGCCGTCACTGTGGGTCGCACCGGTGCTCGACGAGGGTGTTCGCGAACGCGATGTGGCGCTGCCTCGCGGCGACTGGATCGAGACCTGGTCAGGCCGCCGGGTCCAGGGCGGCGGCGAGGTGGTGGCGCCCGCACCGGTTGGCCAGATCCCGGTCTGGGTCCGAGCCGGTTCGATCGTTGTCACGCACCCGGTTGACCACATCGCCGACGGACTTGGAGACGTACCGGAGTCCGAACGGCCGCTGGTGGCGACGCTCTGGGGGGAGCCGGCGGCAGGGCGGGCCGTGGCGCGCCTGGCGGACGGGCTCCGGGTCCGCTGGCACGACGGCGAGTGGTCGACCTCAGACCCCGGCCGGGACGTCAGGTTCGGCGTGGTCACCTGACCGGGCCCCGGGTGGCACGGCGACGTCGGGTAAATCGCCCCGCTGGCCCTTCTTCAGCGCGGAACGTACCCCATAGGTGTGTAGATCGCTAAAGAACGTCGCTGGGAACGACGCGAGCAGACCAGCCCCTGAACAACTCGCCAAATGCGCGTGGCCGGCGGCTGGCTTGTCGATCTCTACCGATCATTCCGCCACAAGTCGCCACGCGCACTCCGCGCCGCCCGCAATTGGCGACTTTGACCGCACGGGAACGGGGCCGAACCGTGGTGGCCTTGGCGCTCAGACAGGCTCAAGCGAGCCGGTCTGCCTTTGCCTGTAAGGCCGCGAATGTCTGCTGAAGCGCGTCGGTGGGCGTGAACTCCACCGCCTCGCTGTCTTCCTCGATCGTCAGCTTGTGGCCGGGCGCCACGTAGTACGCCTGCCCGGCAGAGATCGTCTCCGTGTGCGTGCCATAGTCGACCCTGATTCGCCCGCTGAACAGGAAACCCCAATGGGGAGCCTGGCACCGCCCATCCGGCAGGTCGTCGAGGAGGCCCGAGACATCCTGGCCGGCGTGGGCGTGCTCGAACGCGACGGTGACCCCTCCCCAGTCTTCGAGGCGGCTCGTGTAGCCGGGAACGATCTCCCGCTGCGGCAGCTGTTCTTGCGATGCACTCGGCAATGGACCGCCTCTCTCACATGGTTGGGGGTGTGTCCACGCAGATGAGCCGCACCGAGGCCGTGTCGCTCGCGTTCGCGAGGCGGTGCGCACGCTCCGCCGGGTAATAGGCCGCATCGCCAGCCTGGAGCACCCTCGGCTCGGCGCCCTCGAGCTCGACCAGCAACTCGCCCTCGAGCACGTAGACCCATTCCTCGCCCGCGTGCCGGCCAGGCTCGGCCAGCCCCGCGCCCGGCTCGAGTTCGACCTCCAGCGGCATCAGCTGCCGCTGCGTGTCGACCGCCAGCAGGGAGATGGAGGCGCCCTCGGCAGGTGAGTACAGCGGCTTGCGGTCGGCAGCCTCGACCACCTCGGGATACTCGGTCTTGGCCGAGAACGGCAACAGGTCCGTGATCGAGATTCCGTAGAACTCGATCAACTTGACCAGGCGCCCGATCGTGATGTCGCTGCGGTCCTTCTCGACCAGCGACAGGAACGAGGCGGAGATTCCGGTCGCCTTCGCAACGTCCTGCAGAGACAGCATTCGGGCCGTGCGAACCTGCCGCAGCGCCGCCCCGACGGAGCCGCGCAGACCGGTTTCGATCGGGCTGGACACGGGTTTGACGTTTACCTCTCGTTAGGTGGGCTGGAAATCCCAGCTTGACTCCAGTATATAGTGGATCGTTCAAGATAGTGCACGCCGCCGGCGTTGGCGCTTCGTTATCCAAAGAGGGGGAAAGCATCCCGTGACAGTTCGATTCCGGTCCGGGCTTCGCCGGCCATTCATCCTGGGTGTGGTCACCCTGACAGCGCTGTGCGTCGCGTCGTCGGCCTCGGCCGCAAGCTCCGGTGGCACGCTCGTGGTCGACAAGTCGTTCGACCTGAAGACGGCCGATCCGCAGCGCCAGTACGAGCCGACGGGCGGCATTGTCGATCGGGCGCTTTACGACACGCTGCTCCAGTACAAGGGAGCCGACGTGTCCCATCCGCTGCCCGACGTGGCGACCAAATACACGGTCTCCGACCACGCCAGGGTCTACACGTTCACGCTGCGCAAGAACATCAAGTTCTCCGACGGGACGCCGCTCACCTCGGCGGACGTGGTCTTCTCCTACAACCGGCTGATCAACCTGCGCGGAAACCCGTCGTTCCTGCTGGCAGGCGTCAAGGTCTCGGCTGCGGGCAAGTACAAGGTCGTCGTCAAATCGTCGGCGCCGAACCCTGCCATCCCGGCGATCGTGGCGAACACCTCGCTCGGCATCGTCAACTCCAAGCTGGTCGAGGCGCACGGCGGTTCCGACGCACCGAACGCCTACAAGACCGATAAGGCCGAGTCCTTCCTGGACTCAACCTCTGCCGGTAGCGGTCCGTACACACTGAAGAGCTACAACGTCACCTCACAGGTCGTGCTGCAGGCAAACCCGAGCTATTGGGGTCCCAAGCCGCACTTCCAGACGGTGATCATCCGCAACGTCGCGGCACCGGCGCAGCTGCTCGACGTCCAGCGCGGCACGAACGAGGTGGCACTCGACCTCTCGCCCGAGCAGGCGAAGAGCCTCAAGGGCGTCAGCATCGAGAAAACTCCGTCGGCGTTCGTGTTCTTCCTGTTCGCAAACCAGAACAAGAAGATCTCGACGGTCAGCTCGAACCCGCACATCGTCAAGGCGATCCGTGACGCGCTCAACTACTCGCGCTACGTCAGCCTCGCGGGGCCGGGCGCAGTCCACGCGAGCGGAATCATCCCGTCGATGTTCCTCGGGGCGCTGAAGCAGTCGCCGAACAAGCAGGACGTCGCCAAGGCGAAGGCGCAGGTCAAGGCCTCGGGGGTCTCAAGCCCCACACTGAACCTGGACTACCCGAGCGACATCACTCTCAACGGCCTCTCCTTCGGCGTGCTGGCGCAGAAGATCCAGGCCGACCTGGAGGCCGTCGGTATCACCGTCAATCTCGACGGCAGCCCCGTCGCAACCTCGCTGAACACCTATCGCCAGGGCACCGAGCAGCTTGGCCTGTGGTACTGGGGTCCGGACTATCCCGACCCCAACGATTACCTGGCCTTCCTGCCGGGCGAGACGGTCGGGCTCCGCGCCGGCTGGGCCGCTGGCGGCTCACCGTCGTTGAGCACTCTCGGTAAGAAGGCCGGGGTCGCGACCAAGACGGTTCAGCGCCAGACCCTGTTCCAGAAGATCGACACCAGCATCGACACTGCCAGTCCGTTCTTCCCGTTGATCCAGCCGGGGCAGATCGTGGCGGCGTCAAAGAACCTGACGAACGCGCCGTACAACGCTCTGTACCTGCTGACCGTTGCCGACGTCGGCTCCCGCTAGCACTCTCGGGCGCATTGGCATCCGGCCGGGACGATCGCGGACGCGATCGTCCCGGCCTTTCCTACGTTTCGTAGGTCGCCGCTTCGCGGCGCTGATCCTGCTGGCGATCGGGATCACGATGGTCACGTTCGTGCTGACGCACGTCGTCCCGGGCAACCCGGCCGCGGCGAACCTCGGGCAGCAGGCGATGAGCGACCCGAAGGCCGTCGCGGCCTTCAACCAGCACTACGGGCTCGACAAGCCGCTTCCCACGCAGTACGGGATCTACTTCTGGCACCTGCTGCACGGTGACCTGGGTCAATCTGAGCAGACCGGCGACTCGGTGGCCCACGACCTCGGGCAGGCGATCCCTGCCACCGCCGAGCTCGCGATCTTCTCGATCGTCATCGCGGTCCTGGTGGGCGTGACCCTGGGCGTGATCGCTGCCGTGCGGCGCAACAAGCTGACAGATCACGTCTTGCGAGTCGTTTCGCTCGGTGGCGTCTCCATGCCCACCTTCTGGATCGCCCTGCTGGCGCTCTACATCTTCTTTTACAAACTCAACTGGCTTCCCGGAACCGGTCGCCTCGACGCGACGGTCACCGCACCACCGCATCACACCGGCCTGTACACACTGGATGCGCTGATCGCCGGCCAGTGGGGAACGTTCTGGAACGCGTTCAAACACCTGGTCTTGCCGGGATGCGTGCTGGCCGCCTACAACATCGGCCTGCTCACCCGTTACACGCGCACCTCGGTGCTGGAGGTGATCAGCGACGACTTCGTGCGCGCCGCCCGGGCCAAGGGCCTGCCGGCACGCACCGTGATCATCCGCCATGTGCTGCGCGCCGCGCTGCCCGGCATCGTGACCGTGATCGGCCTCGCGTTCGCGAACGTCATGACCGGTTCGGTACTGGTGGAGAACATCTTCTCCTGGCCCGGCATCGGTCAGTACGCGTACAAGGCAGCCACCACCCTTGACCTGCCGGCGATCACGGGGGTGAGCCTGTTCGTCGCGCTCGTCTACATCATCGTCAACTTCCTGGTTGACGTTCTCTACGGCGTGATCGACGCCCGCCAGAGGATCCAATGACAACCGGCGTCGAAGAGCCTCTGACCCCGATTCCCGTCAGGCGCTGGCAACGCCGGCTGCGGGTGAGCAACCCGACGCTGCGCAACCCCCTCACGATCGTGGGCCTGGTGATCGCGGCCGGCTGGATCCTGGTAGCAGTGTTCGTGCCCCTGCTGGCGCCGCACAACCCGCTGGCGCAGAACCTGCCGCCGCTGCAAGCGCCGAGCTTGAAGTATCCGTTCGGCACCGACGAGCTCGGCCGTGACGTGCTCAGTCGAACGCTGTACGGGTCTCGTCACACGATTCCGCTGGGGCTTCTGCTCGTCGGGATCTCGCTGGTGATCGGGTCTACGGTCGGCGCGATCGCAGGCTTCTTCGGCGGCATCATCGATGGTCTGGTGATGCGCCTCGCGGACCTCGTGTTCGCGTTCCCGGCGATCGTGCTGGCGATGGTCACAACCGCCGCGCTCGGTCGTGGCGTTCGCAACGCCGTGATCGCGCTGGTGATCGTGAGCTGGCCTTCCTACGCGCGGGTCGTGCGAGGACTGGTCCGCCAGCTCGGACAATCCGAATACGTGCTCGCGTCCCGGCTACTGGGCTCCTCCGCCCGCCGTGCACTCAGGCGCGACGTGCTCCCCAACATCGCGGGTCCCGTGCTCGTGCTCGCGACACTCGATCTCGGCAATGCGATCCTGCTGCTGTCCGGCCTCTCGTTCCTCGGCCTCGGCGCGCAGCCGCCGACTCCTGAATGGGGCCTCAGCGTCGCCGAGGGGGTCAACTACTTCCAGAATTGGTGGATCGGCACCTTCCCGGGCCTGGCGATCTTCACGGTCGTCCTCGCCTTCAACTTCCTGGGCGACTCGATGCGCGACGCGCTGGACCCGCAGTCCTCGTGGAAACATGGAGGCGATGAGGAATGACCTCGGTGATCGAGGTCGAGGGTCTGCGGGTGCAGCTCCCAACCCCGAGTGGCCGTGTGACCATCGTTGACGGCGTCGAGTACACCGTTCAGCAGGGCGAGATGTTCGGGGTGGCAGGAGAGAGCGGCAGCGGCAAGACGATGTCGGTACTGGCACTGATGCGACTGCTCCCGCCGGGCGCTCGGGTCGAGGGCCGGGCGCTCTACGGTGGCCGCGACCTGCTCGCGCTGCCCTCGCGGGCGCTGCGGAACGTACGCGGAAGTGAGCTGGCGATGGTCTTCCAGGACCCGCTCACCTCCCTGCATCCGATGCTGACGATCGGCACCCAACTGACCGAGCACGTCCGCGTGCACGAGCGCGCCAGCCGCCGGGTCGCCGAGCGCCGTGCGGTCGAGCTTCTCGAGGATGTGCGCATCCCCGATCCGGAACGCGCAATCCACAGTCATGCGCACCAGTTCTCTGGCGGCATGCGCCAGCGGATCGCGATCGCGATCGCGCTCGCCTGTCACCCCAAGCTGTTGATAGCGGATGAGCCGACGACCGCACTGGACGTGACCGTGCAGGCCGGGATCCTCCGGCTGCTCGACCGGCTGCGCCACGAGACCGGGCTGTCGGTGATCCTGATCACCCACGACCTCGGGGTGATGAGCTCGATTGCCGACCGGGTCAGCGTCTTCTACGCCGGCAGAATCGTCGAATCAGGAGTCACCGCAGACCTGCTCGCACGCCCGCGACATCCGTACACGCGAGCGCTGCTCGACGCGCTGCCGCACCCTGAGACCGACGGCAGTACCGAGCTTGTCGCGATCGCGGGCTCGCCCCCAACCCCGCGCGGCCGGCCGGCCGGATGCGCGTTTCACCCACGCTGCTCACACGTTCAGCCGTCATGCCGGACGGAGGTCCCGCCGCTCGTGCAGGCCAACGACGGCCGCCTGCTCGCCTGCCCCCCGGACCCGCTGGCCGGCCGATGAGCGTACTCGAGGTTCGTGATCTGGAGGTCGTCTACCGAGTCCGCGGCCGCGCTCCGGTGCGGGCCGTGGCCGGAGCAAGCCTGTCCGTCGATGCGGGCCAGGTCGTGGGGCTGGTCGGCGAGTCGGGGTGCGGCAAGAGCACCCTCGCGCGTGCCGCCGTGGGCTTGACGCCGATCGCCGGCGGGGAGGTTCTGTTCGAGGGTCAGCTGCTGCCTCCGCTGCGGCGGCGCGCTCGCTCGCGCTGGGCCTCGCGCGTCCAGATGGTCTTCCAGAATCCCTACGCCTCGCTGAACCCGCGGCGGACGATCGGGGCCCAGATCGACGATGGGCTGACGCTTGCGGGCGTGGAGGCGTCGCGGCGCCGGGAGCGAACCACGACGCTGCTGGAGGAGGTCGGGCTCTCCCCTGGCGCCGCCGGCCGCTATCCACACCAGTTCAGCGGCGGGCAACGGCAGCGGATCGCGATCGCGCGAGCCCTCGCCGCCGATCCGGCCGTGATCCTGCTCGACGAGCCCCTGTCATCGCTCGATGCCTCCGCGCAGGCGCAGATGGCCAACCTCCTGTCCGAGCTTGCGCATCGCCGTCAGCTCGGGCTCGTGCTGATCTCGCACGACCTTGGGATCGTCCACCACGTCGCCGACACGGTTTCCGTCATGTACCTCGGCCAGGTCGTCGAAGCTGGACCGACTCGCGAGGTCTGGAGCACGCCCCAGCATCCGTACACGACCGCACTGATCGGGGCCGTGCCGCACGCGGACGGAGCGGGCACGTTACCCGAGGCACTGCCGGGGGAGGTGCCCGATCCTGCCAATCCTCCGCCGGGATGCCGCTTCCACCCTCGCTGCCCCCTTGCTTTCGATCGCTGTTCCGGTGAGGCTCCACCGGCCTACGGGCTCGGCGACGGGCGTGAGGCACGCTGCTTCCTGTGCGACGGACGGTCCGCACCGCCGCTGGTCTCACGGGACCAGCGGCGGTGAACAGGCGGCGCCTCACGACACCCTGATCGGCCGGCTGGTGGCGGTCGTGCTGCCACCCCGGTTGATCGCGGTCACCGAACACTCCACCTTCCGCCCCCGGACCGCCGCGGTCACCGCGAGCTCGCGCGCCCTCCCCGCGACCCCCGGCCGGTGGAGGACGACCCCCGGCCGGTGGAGGACCAGCCACCGGTACCTGTATGAGCGCGGCCGGCCCGACCAGCTCCCGCTCGTGCACAGCAGCCGCTGCCCTGACCGCGTGACGGTCGGCCTGACGATCACGGCAGGCGGCCGATGGCTCGCGCCACCGCCCGTGCCGCTCTCGCCACCGCCCGTGTTTCCCCCGACCCCGACCGCGGGCGCGGGCGTGACGGTGACGGTCGTGCTCGCCCAGGCAGCGGTGTCGAACGGGCCGCCGTATGTCGTGTAGGCGCAGATCAGCAGGGGACCCGAGTAGTCGGGACTGATCGTGCCCGGGACCGACGCCGGGACCTCGATCGTGAACGGACCCGACGCGCCCTCGGAGAGGTTGGGCCTGCTGATCGCCGTCACGCCGTGTCCACCGGTCGAGAGGACCTGCTCATCGTCCTCGCTGGTGGAGCACGGGGGCCCGACCGTCGGGTCAACCTGGAACAGGTACAGCTCGTACGGGCCCGTCAGCGGCGAGCCGTCGGCCGGGGAGTACTGCTGGGCGTTGGTGCCGGTCGCGACGATCGTCATCGAGAACTGGGAGGACGGTGGCGCGGCGGTCGTGACGTGCAGCACGCTGCCCGGGTAATTCGAGCTGGTTCCATCCGCCAGCGCCGGCGCGGCCGCCCACGCCGACACGCCAACACAGGCGCACGCGACGACGCCGCCGCGCAGGCCGGTCACGTGACCCTGAACGGGTGGCTGGTCGCCGTCCTCGCGCCCTTCGCGCTTCGTGCTGTCACCGAGCACTCGACCTGGTGCCCGCGCAGCGCGCTCGTCACCGCGAGGCTGCTCTGCACGCCCGC
>Ga0123355_10017424_pt1 | contig 11352 bp, 10 predicted proteins | sample TergutEmb28metaG_3_FD_89872 | JGI IMG/M metagenome (GOLD analysis project Ga0123355, IMG submission 89872) | Embiratermes neotenicus P1 segment gut microbial communities from Petit-Saut dam, French Guiana - Emb289 P1 | ecosystem: Host-associated > Arthropoda: Insects > Digestive system > Gut ...
AGGTAAATACGCAGGACAATATTTGACAGAGGAGAGTTATCGCGATGCGTGGGATAACGGAAGCGATGACCTTGCACTTGCACTTATCGGTAAGCCTCATGAAATATTTATGGCGTACGATTTGCCATACATGATGTGTTCGTCCGATGCGGGAATTTCAGGACTTATAGGAATAGAAAAAGTATTACATCCTCAAGACACTGCTACTTTCCCTAAATTTTTGAGAGAAACAGTAGTTATGAACGGACAGCTTACACTTGCAGATGCAGTTTCTCGTATAACATCTATTCCAGCGGAGCGTATGGGATGGAGCAACAAAGGAAGATTAGTAGCTGGTGCTGATGCAGATATTGCTATCTTTGACCTTGCAAGGCTTAAAGATACGGCACAGTTTCCGCATATCGGCAAGGCCGATGCTACGCCAGAGGGCTTTAAAGCTATAATTGTAAACGGAAAAGTGGCATTAAGGGACGACAAAGTTGAATGTGCAACTGCAGGAAAAACAATGCGTGAACCAAATGTTTTGTGGAAGCTATAGGAGGCATCATCATGTTTGATTTGGCGATTATTGGCGGCACGGTTATTGACCCTGTGCTTAAAAGGCTTATTCCTGCAAACGTTTATGTTAAAGACGGTAAAGTTGCTGAAATCAGTAGAGTAAAGCATATAGCAACTGAGGAAATTGATGCACATGGCAAGTACGTTTCTGCTGGATTTATAGATATCCATACACATTCTGATAGCAATAATATGGTCGGAGAAATGCTCGCAAAACAAGGAGTGACAACGTCGGTAAGCGGTAACTGTGGCTACGGGCAAACAGACATTGTTGGTTTCTTTGAAAAGACCGAAAAAGATGGATATATACTTAATCAGTCAATGCTTGCAGGTGCAACAGAACTTCGTGAGCGTGCAGGGCTTTTAGATGCTCTTGCTCCGATGAACGAGGAGCAAATTAGTTTTGCCGAAAAAGCATTAGAGGCAGACTTTGAGGCAGGTGCAAGTGGACTTTCTTTTGGACTTGGATATATGGTAGGCAGCTCTACGGAGGAAATATTACGTCTTTCTAAAGTTGCTGCTCGTTTTGGTAAGCCAGTGGCAATTCACACAAGAGCTATCGGCGGTGGTTGGGGCGTACTTGGCGGTGTTGTTGAAGCTATCGACATCTCTAGAAAGACAGGCGCACCAGTACATATCTCTCATGTAGTATATGAATTCGGTTATGACATGATGTCAGAAGCACTGGAAATAATTGATGAAGCAGTACATGAAGGTGTAGATATCTCGTGTGATAGTGGAATGTACACAAGCTTTGCGACGTTTATAGGCACTGAGGTTTTCGAGGAAGAAGCACTTTCTGGCATGAACTGTGATTTTGAAGATATCGTTATGGCATCGGGTAAATATACAGGGCAAAGGCTAGACAGGGAGCTTTATATTGAAGTGCGAAAAAACCACCCAAACGATGTTGCAAATGCGATGATAGGCAATCCGCACGAAATCCCTATCGCATTTGATTTTCCGTACATGATGTGCTCATCTGATGCAGGAGTTTCTGCTCTTGCTGGAGTGGACTTCGCTGTTCATCCACAAGATGCCGCAACGTTTCCGTTATTTATTAGGGAAAGTGTGGTAAACACAGGTCAGCTTACTTTAGTTGATGCGATTTCAAGGATAACGAGCCTGCCAGCTATGCGTATGGGTATGAAAAATAAAGGGCGACTTGCGAAAGGTGCCGATGCGGACATTACAATATTTGACCTGCAAAAGTTAAAACCGCGAGCAAACTTTCCGCATTTAGGTACACCTTCCGCATCCCCAGAGGGAATAGAGGCAGTAATCATTAACGGAAAAGTAGCAGTTAGAAACGATAACATTGTTTGTAGTAATGCTGGAAAAATATTGCGTTCACCAAACACAATATTTAAATACTAAATGAAAATTAATATGATATTATATAAATAACATGTAATTATGGGGTGTCATAGAATACAGTTTGAGTATAAATGGTATTGACTGCAAATTCTATGAGCGTAACCTTTGGAATTTATATCCTCACATGCTTTGACATTGGCAAGTTAATAAAAGCTGGCAAAGCAGCCAAAGGTTGCAAAGAGAATTTATGCAGACACCCATTTATGCGATTGTATTATATGACACCTCATAATAAAATCATATATTATTAAAATAATATTAAAAATTAAGTTCGCAGAATTTGTAGCTAAAATTATTTCCCGTATTGAATTTCGTATGTGATATCGAACTTTTTAGCAAATTCTAAATAGTAGTCGACTTGCTCGTCTGTGAGCATGTCTGAGGAAATCAGTCCAAGTTGATGATACTTATCTTCGATAAACATCTTTGTGAAAATAAAGCCTGACTGGCCTGTCAAATACATTTCGGCTGTAAGGGAAGCTCTTTCGAAACATTCTAAGAAGCTTGGAGCAGAAACATGTATTCTGACTTCAACATCCTTACCATCTTTTTTCCCATGAGCCTCAACTACAAAGCAACCAACATCGGCGATGATTCCTTCGTCAATGATTTCTTGTATTTCTTTTTTAGTTTTTGGTGCAGGTGGTAGATGTGCCAAAATCACATCAAAAGGAACAACGCTTACACCGTCTATTTCCATCTCGTCTCGTGAAAGAAGTCCAGCTCTATATAGCGGCTTTGCAAAAGTTGCACCAACGCCACCGTACTTGAAGTAAATATTCTTTGCACCTTTAAAAAACTTATCGGCATTGATTCCCATATGAACAGGCTCATCATGCGTATGCTCTATAAATTCATATTCACCGCCTAATTCAGAAAAACTTCTTTTTATAGGTAGTCCAAAAGCAGGAGTTCTTATGAGTTTTCCGTTTTCGTAAGCATAACCTGATTCACTCATATCCTCTAGTGCAGTATAAGGCGACCACCAAAACGGTTGAAATCTTGCAGCTTCTACGCCCTCGTATACGAAAAGGTAAATAGTGTCGCAAGAGTCAAGTTCTCGCATCAAGCGTCTTGCAATTACATGAATAAGCCCAGGAGCAGAGCCTGTAGCAGTGATAGCTGTTTTGCCAATCTTCTCAAACTGTTTGCTATAGTCACTATACATCAGTTTAATTCCATCAATCCAAGATGAGTCGAGCTTTTCATCGTAGTTATCACAAACATCGCAATCATCACATTCACAACTCTCAATAATGTTTGTAGGCGATGAGAAGTCCTGATAGTTAGCTCCAACTGCGATAGCAGCTTCAAGAACTTGCTTTCCAAAGTGTAGTGGTAACGCATTTACGATAAGGTCAACTCCTGTTGCAACATCTATAATATCGTCAAGACTACGACAATCAATCTGAACGCCTCTTGTTTTTTTAGTTATTTTAGTAATATCAGCTACAGCCTCACTATCGTAATCAGCACAAATTATTTCTTGTACGGATGGTTCTTCGTCAAGCCTTTGCACAATTGTCGAACCTTGAGCACCGACCCCTAATACCAATATTTTTTTCATTTGAGTATTCCTCCGTCTTAAATTTAATAATAATAACACACGTTCATTATAAAGTTTGGCACTATACCAAAGTCAAGACGAAATGAAAAGATTTTTGTGGCTTATATTAAGTTGTCAAACATATTTAATTGCAGATTTACTCCCAAACGCTCAAAGCGTGTTTATTTAAAGGTAACATCTTTTCTTTTGGACCTGTGAAAAATTCAGCAAGAACATTTTCAACAGTAGACAATGATACAACTCCTGTAATTTTCACAAGTGCACCAAGCATAACCATATTTGCAACCTTATTATCTCCAACTTCTAGTGCTAGCTTACTGCAATCTACGTTGTGTTTTATTATGTCATCTCTCAAATTGCTTTCTTTGATTAAAGAAGAATTCACAAATAGGTGACATCCCGATGAAACTACTCCTTGAAATTTGTCAAATGATGGGCTATTCATTGCTACTACTGCAGTTGCCTCTGTAATAACTGGTGAGGCAATTTTCTTTTCTGAAACAATCACAGTACAATGTGCAGTACCTCCTCGCATTTCAGGACCGTAAGACGGCATCCATGTAACATTTTTGTTTTCTAACATGCCTGCATGTGCAATCAGCTGCCCCATCAGCAACATTCCTTGCCCACCAAAACCTGATAAGATAATTTTATGTGTAGACATTACTTCACCTCCGCTGGACATTTTATCATCCCTAATGGATAGTATGACTGCAAATTGTTTCTAATCCATTTTAGTGAAGCGACAGGTGAAAGCCCCCAGTTTGTCGGACATGTCGATAGCATCTCAACAAGTGCAAATCCTAAACGTTTTTCCTGCACTTCAAAAGCCCGCTTAACTGCCATCTTTGCTTTGCGAATATTAGCAGGGCTATCAAGAGAAACTCTTTCAACATAGACTGCACCATCGATAGTTGCAATCATTTCTGAAACGCGAAGTGGTCTACCTGACGTAGCCTCACTTCGCCCATTAACTGTCGTCGTCGTCTTTTGCCCAATCAACGTCGTAGGTGCCATTTGACCACTTGTCATCCCATAGATCGCATTATTAATGAAAAACGTGCTAAATTTTTCGCCCCTATGTGCAGCATGTACAATTTCCGCCATACCAATTGACGCAAGATCTCCATCTCCTTGATATGTAAAGACCGTTGCATCAGGATGCACTTTCTTTATGCCTGTAGCTGTAGCAGGTGCTCTGCCGTGAGCGTTCTCGCACATGTCAATGTTCATAAATTGGTGTGCAACGATACTACAACCAGCCGGCGACACTCCTATAGCATTGCCAAGCAGTCCCTTTTCTTCCAATACTTCCATTATGAGTCTATGTGCAATACCGTGAGTACATCCTGAACAGTAACTCATTTCTGTATCTAGCATACCTTTTGTATATTCAAAAACCACTTCCATTACTTTAACCTCCCTAGTGCAGATTTTGCTGCCTCAGCCACTTCTATCGGTGTAATTAACATGCCACCAACTCGCTTTGCAAGCTCAACAGGCCATCTTCCTTTCGTTCCAATCATAATATCATCAAGCATTTGCCCTTGTGATAATTCAACGGACAATATAACTTTGGTTTTATCGCCAATTTCGTCAAAAGCCTTATATGGATACGGCCAAAGAGTAATAGGTCTTATAAGCCCTGCTTTTATTCCTTGCCCTTCAAGGATTTCTCTGGCTTCTTCGACGACCCTTGCAGTAGATCCGTATGCTACAAAAACGATTTGTGCGTCCGTAAGTCCATGTGCTTCATATTCTGCAAGCTCTCTTTTAGCTTTTTCATATTTGCCCCAATACCCATTTATCCTCTCCTCTAAGTCTTGAGGTTTTGGGAAAAGTGACTTGATTACATTTCGCTTTCTTTTATCTTTATGCCCCACGATAGCCCACGGTCTTGTTTTTTCGATGTTCTCTAGGGCTTTAGCTTCAGGTAGGATGACAGGTTCCATCATTTGCCCAATTACTCCATCAGCCAAAATCATAACAGGATTGCGATAACTTTCCGATACCTCATACGCTTTTTCCATTAAATCCATTGATTCTTGAACCGAAGAAGGTGCATATACGATTACATGATAATCTCCATTACCCCCTCCTCGCGTTGCTTGGAAATAGTCCGCTTGCGCTGGTTGGATATTGCCTACGCCCGGTCCTCCTCTAGATACATTAACTAGAACCATTGGAGCTTCCACAGAGCAAAAGAACGAAATCCCCTCTTGCATTAGAGCTATGCCTGGTGAAGCAGAAGAAACCAGCACTTTGCCTCCAGCACACGCCGCACCATATGCCATATTAATTGCAGCGATTTCACTTTCTGCTTGTACAAAAGACCCTCCCACTTTTTCAAGTTCTCTGGACATGTATTCAATTAATTCATTTTGTGGTGTAATCGGATAGCCGAAGTAATATCTACAGCCACTCAACATTGCAGCACAAGCAAGAGCCTCATTTCCTTTCATCAATATTTTCTCACTCATATTAGACACCTACCTTTTCATCTTTGTAGATACTGATTACGCCATCAGGACACATAAGTGCACAATTTGCACATCCGATGCAGCTTTCAACATTAGTTATGCATGCAGGATGATATCCTTTTTGGTTTGTTTCTGCTTTATCGAGGCAAAGAATTTTCTTAGGGCAAACAAATATACACATTTCACACCCTTTACATCTATTTCTTTTAAACTCAACTAAATATTTTGACATTTACTTCCTCCCAAATATATGTTAACGAAACTATATTTTGCTAGTTATATATACGCTATAATCTAGTATCAAATACTAGATTACCATTTGTAAGGCGATGTGTCAACAAATTTATACTCAATTACGAACACAATTTATATAGCATATCTTTCAAAAATATGCTACAATTTAATTCGGACTTAAAGGGTTAGACCCTATAGATAAAAACTATGAAACAACCAAGGAGGAACAGAAAATGAAAGTTGCAATTATTATAGGCAGCATGGAACTTTATCCTATAGTTTCTGAGGCTGAAGATTTATTAAAATCGTTTGGAATCGAAACAGATACAAGAATCCTATCGGCACACAGAACACCAAAAGCAGTTATAGAGTACGCAGCAAAAGCAGAGGAAAGAGGTGTAGACATTATTATCGCAGCAGCGACGAAAGCCGCACATCTTGCAGGAGTATTTGCCGCATTAACACCACTTCCTGTTATAGCACTTCCGATGAATTCAAATACACTTGATGGACTTGATTCACTTCTTTCTATGGTGCAAATGCCAAAAGGCGTTCCAGTTGCAACAGTTACGATAGATGGAGCAATAAACGCAGGACTTCTTGCAGTGCAGATGCTTAGCCTTAGAGAACCTGAACTTAGAGAGCGAGTGAGAGAGTACAAAGAGAAGATGGAAAAAGACATCATCGCAAGCAATGCGGAGTTCCAAAAGGATCGCTTTACAGATAAAGTAGAACAAAGATAAAGTCGTTAAAACGAAAGTGGAGTCAAAGATGTACGAATTTAGTGACAGTATGATTTATGAACAAGATAAACCACGTGACGAATGTGGTGTAATAGGAATGTATGCTCCAGAAAAGTATGACATAGCGAGGAGTGTGTATTTCGGACTTCATGCACTTCAGCACAGAGGGCAGGATAGTGCAGGAATTGCAGCAAATCTTGATGGTAAGATAAATTACTATAAAGAAAAAGGGCTTGTCCAAGAAGTATTTAATGATGAGATAATCGAAAGGCTTAAAGGCGATATCGTAATCGGGCATGTCAGATATCCAACAAAAAATGACACGCAAGCGATTAATGCGATGCCGCTTGTCGTCTATTATAAGGGCGGAGCGATTGCGATTGCACATAATGGGAGCCTTGTTAATGGTGATTTGATAAGAGATGAGATGCAGGAAAAAGGATTCATTTTCCAAACAAATGTGGATTCCGAAATAGTAGCAGTGCTGATTGCTCAAAACCTAAAAAACCACCCTGTTGAGGATGCGATTCTTAAAGCTCTTGAAATAGTGAAAGGTGCGTATGCGATTGTCATGACGACGGAGCAAAAGCTCATCGGTATTCGTGACCCGCATGGGATCAGACCACTTTGCATAGGTAAAACTAAAGAAGGTTTCGTTCTTTCATCGGAGAGCTGTACTTTTTCGCTTGTTGGAGCGAAGCTTATTAGAGATGTAGCACCAGGAGAGATGGTTGTAATCGAAAACAACGAAATAAGGTCATACAAGTTTGACAAGACAGCAAAACAGGCAGGCTGTTCGTTTGAATATGCGTATATTGCAAGACCAGACAGCGACATTGATAAGAGAAATGTATATATGGCAAGAAGTCTTTGCGGAAATATCCTTGCCAAGGAATCACACGTTGATGCCGATATTGTAATTTCTGTTCCGGATTCAGGAACTGTAGCAGCGATAGGGTTTGCAGAGGAATCAAAAATTCCTTATGGTGAAGGGTTCATTAAAAATCGTTACATTGGAAGGACTTTCATACAGCCAAACCAGAGAATGAGAGAGCTTACAGTTAAACTAAAATTAAATGTTATAAGAGATAACGTCAAGGGAAGAAGGATAATAATGGTCGATGATTCCCTTGTAAGAGGTACGACAAGTATAAGTATTATTAAAATGCTTAGAGAGGCAGGAGCAAAAGAGGTGCATCTTAGAATTGCATCACCTCCTGTTAAGTTGCCGTGCTTTTTTGGTATAGATACATCAAACAAAGACGAGCTTGTTGCATCGACTAAAAGCGTTGATGAAATATGCGAAATGATAGGGGCGGACTCGCTTGCATATTTAAGCATAGAAGGTATGAAACAGGCAATAAACCTCGGCGAAACTTTATGCTTTGCTTGCTTTGATGGAAAATATCCGATAGAGCCGATTTCAGATAACCGTGAGCCAAACGGTGAGGAGAGTTAAGCTATGAATCAAAATGAAAAACTTACATACAAAGACGCTGGAGTTGACACAAAAGAAGGCGAAAAAGCAGTAGAACTCATGAAACCTCATGTTAAAAAAACTTGGAATGAAAATGTACTTGCAGGGCTTGGTAGCTTTGGAGGACTTTTCAAACTTGATATTAAAGACATGAAAGAGCCTGTTCTCGTTTCGGGAACTGACGGCGTTGGAACAAAGTTAAAAATAGCTTTTCTCATGGATAAGCACGACACTATTGGTATAGATTGCGTTGCGATGTGTGTAAACGACATACTGTGCCAAGGTGCAAAGCCACTTTTCTTCTTGGACTATATAGCAACAGGCAGATTAAAAGCAGAAAAAGCAGCAGAGATAGTCAAGGGAATCGCAGATGGTTGCGTGATGGGAAAAAGTGCACTCATAGGCGGCGAAACTGCAGAGATGCCTGAATTTTACGGTGATGGCGAATATGATATTGCTGGATTTTCAGTTGGCGTAGTCGATAAAGAAAAAGTCATTACAGGCGATAAGATATCAGTGGGCGATAAGATAATAGGTATCGCATCAAGCGGTATTCACAGCAACGGATACTCTCTCGTGCGAAAAATCCTATTTGATAAGATGGGGCTTAAAGTTGATGATTACATAGATGAACTTGATAGCACATTGGGTGAAACACTACTTACACCAACAAAAATTTACGCTAATGCATGTGAAACGGTGCTGGAAAAATATCCTGTAAATGGCATAGTTCATATAACTGGCGGTGGCTTCTTTGAAAACGTGCCGAGAGTTCTTGCTGACGGAATTGCCGCAGAGATAACTGTTTCGTCGTGGGAAAGACCGCAAATCTTCTCGTACTTAAAGGAAAAAGGCAACGTTGATGAGATAGAAATGTTCAAAACATTTAACATGGGAATAGGCATGATGATGTTTGTAGATAAAAATATAGCCGAAGATGTGCTTAAAACGCTAGAAGATGTAGGGGAAAAAGCGTATCTCATCGGAGAAGTAGTAAAAGGCGACAAGGTGATTTTAAAATGAGTGAAAAAGTTAGAATCTCTGTCCTAGTTTCAGGCGGAGGAACGAACCTTCAAACGCTGATAGATAGCATAGAAAATGGTAATTTACCAAAAGCCGAAATCGTTCAGGTAATATCTAGTCGTGAAGATGCTTTTGCTCTTGAGAGGGCAAGAAAAGCAGGCATCAAAGATGTGGTCATATCAAAGAAGGATTTTTCTGACATCAAAGAGCTTTCACAAAAGTTAAACGAAGTGTTAAAAGAAGAAAAGACAGACCTCATTGTGCTTGCAGGATACATGAGTATTTTAGACCCTGACGTAATAAAAAATTACCCAAATCGCATCATAAACATTCATCCATCTTTAATTCCGAAACATTGCGGAAAAGGATTTTATGGCATGAAGGTGCATCGGGCTGTAATTGAAGCAGGCGAAAAAGTATCTGGTGCAACAGTGCATTTTGTTGACGATGGCATAGATACAGGAGAAATAATATTGCAAATGGAAGTTCCCGTAAAAGAAGAGGATGACGAAAACACCTTAGCAGCAAGAGTTTTGGAGTTAGAACATATTTTACTGCCAAAAGCAGTCGGAATAATTTGTGAAAAAATAAAATAGAAGTTAATATTATAGTTGCAAATGCAACAAGCGGAGGGATATGAAAGTGAAAATGAGAGCATTAATCAGCGTATCTGACAAAACAGGAGTAGTCGAATTTGCAGAAAGTCTTTGTGAGCTTGGAGTTAAAGTAATTTCAACAGGCGGAACACTTACAAGACTTGCTGACAATGGTATAGAGGCAACTTCAATATCAGACGTTACGGGATTTCCTGAGTGTCTGGATGGACGTGTTAAAACATTACATCCTGCTGTTCATGGGGGAATTCTTGCGATGAGGGACAAGGCAGAACACATGAAGCAGATAGAGGATCTAAGCATCGAAACGATTGATATTGTCGCAATCAATCTATATCCTTTTAAAGAAACGATTATGAAACCTGAAGTTTCGCTTGAAGATGCTATTGAAAATATAGATATAGGTGGACCTACGATGCTCCGTTCGGCAGCGAAAAATCACAAAGACGTGATAGTAATATGCGACCCTGCAGACTATGCAGAGGTTATAAATGCATTAAAAACAAATGGAACTGTGTCTTACGATATGAGATATCGCCTTGCACTTAAAGTGTTTGAACACACTGCGGCTTACGATGCACTGATTGCTTCGTATTTAAGAGGACGTGGTGGAATTGCACTTCCTGACAACCCAACGCTTACATTTGAAAAATTACAAGATTTGAGATACGGAGAAAATCCACATCAAGGAGCTGTGTACTATAGAGAGCCACTAGCACCTTCTGGTTCTCTTGCAAATGCCATGCAGCTTCACGGAAAAGAATTATCTTTTAATAATATAAACGATACAAATGGGGCACTCGAAGCACTTAGAGAATTTGACGAGCCAACTGTTGTAGCAGTCAAGCACGCAAATCCATGCGGAGTTGGAAGCGGATTTGATATACTTGCAGCTTACAAAAGAGCTCATGATTGTGACCCAACGTCGATTTTTGGTGGAATCGTAGCAGCGAACAGGCCTATAGATGCAGGCACAGCCGAAGAAATAAACAAAATATTTATAGAGATAGTAATTGCACCTGATTTTACAGAAGATGCACTTGCGATATTAAAGACAAAACAAAATATAAGACTTTTGAAATTAGATGATATGCAAGCAAGACAAATAAATCAGCTTGATATCAAAAAGACTAGCGGTGGGCTGCTTATGCAAGATGCCGACGATAAACTTTTTAATGAAGAAGACTTAAAAGTCGTAACAGATAGGATTCCGACAGAAAGAGAAATGCGAGATATGATTTTTGCTATGAAAGTTGCAAAACATGTAAAATCAAACGCA
>Ga0123355_10017425_pt1 | contig 11352 bp, 7 predicted proteins | sample TergutEmb28metaG_3_FD_89872 | JGI IMG/M metagenome (GOLD analysis project Ga0123355, IMG submission 89872) | Embiratermes neotenicus P1 segment gut microbial communities from Petit-Saut dam, French Guiana - Emb289 P1 | ecosystem: Host-associated > Arthropoda: Insects > Digestive system > Gut ...
CACAGAGATAAAGGCAAGAATAATGGCCGGAAATAGGAGTTATTACTCAGTATTGCCCCTGTTGAGATCAAACGCTGTATCCAGGACAACAAAAATAGGAATGTGCAAAACAATAATAAGACCAGTAGTGCTGTATGGCTCAGAAGCATGTTGCGTAATGGCAAATGATGAGAAAAATTTGCGTATTTGGGAAAGGAAGGTGCTGAGACAAATATTTGGCCCAATATTTGTAGCAGGATATTGGAGGAGCAGAACAAATGAAGAAGTGAGGCAGTTATATGGAGAATTGGACATTGTAACAGAAATAAAAAAAGGAAGATTGAGATGGCTGGGACATGTGGAGAGGATGAGTGAGGAAAGGGTGGTAAACAGGTTATATCAGAACATGCCAGAAGGAAGTAGGAGTGTAGGAAGACCAAGGTTAAGGTGGATGGACGACGTGAGGGAGGACCTAAGGATGGGTGTCACAAACTGGAGGATATGTGCGCACAGAAGAGATGACTGGAAGGTGGTCGTGAAGGAGGCCAAGGTCCTACAAGGACTGTAGAGCCATGGAGTAGTAGTTGTAGTAGTGGCTGATTGACTATCAGAGATAATGTGTTCCTATCTTTGTAGCCCTTTTCTATATTCTCCACTATGCATCCTATAATGGCATATGTTTCCACCTAGAATACCATGGTGTGGAGCCCAAAAAAGAAGGTATGTCCCATTTTTACCTTCATTTATACACCCAGGTACCAGTGATCTTTGACCTGTCTGTAGACCAAACCAGGCCTGCTTTGTTGTCTTGAAGGTTTTGCAAATGATACTGGCCTTAAACAGTACAGCAGTCAGTCAAGTTTCCTCACTGTAGAATTAATCAGAATTATGCACCATGATCATTAGTTGTGCATTTATCAATCTACAGTTCTTGCCAATATCATGATATAAAGGGACAAATTTGAAAGACCACAGGTGCTGTAAGTTCTCCCCAGAACTTATTGAAAGTCCAATAATAATGTAGGCTTCTTTTGTAACGTTTGTGGTCATCAGTCTCTGGAGAAGGCCAACCAGATAATATCTCATTTTACAATTCTCTCCCACGTTACAGAAGATTAGTAAATTATTTCATAATATCAACACCTAGTACAATCAAGACATTAGGTCATAATGTTCTACAAAGTGGCATTCAAGAAATGGTTAAAGAAAGGAAAGTGAGGGATAATTTTCACACATGCTTCTAGAGTCCATAGAAGAGAAACACAAACAGGGTAGAGGTAAAGATGTCCCAGCTCTAAATTTCCATGCCATGAAAATGTACAGGTGAGAGGAGGTAAAGTTTCACACATTTTTTTGACCTTAGCACTGTATAGGGGTGAGTGGTCATGTTCATGCTTTGCGGCTGGGGGGTGCTAAGATATTATGAAGGCTGGTGACTTTAGTTCATGTAGTGTAAGTATTCAGATACTATGAAGATGAGGTGGTCATGTTTGATCATTTCTTAAGATATCACTTTCCTGAAATGAACATAAGAAATGTTTCCAAGTCTTAATGTTGTTTATATGTGTAGTAAAAATGATGAAAATATCATTAACTTCACAGGTGAATGAAAATACCTATATGTACAAAAGTCTATACGTTTTATAACAGTTCCTCTGTGCTTAAAATTTATTACATTTCTCAATAGGTAATGAAGGAAGATGAAGTGGATGGTATGAATGAACCACAGAAAAAGAAGAAGCGTGGAACTGGAGGAGACAGAACCACTATTAGAAATAGAGTACAAGAAAGGGAAGAGGGACTCAGGGATGGAGGAAGGACAGGTGCAGAGAGAGGAGGAGGAGAAGCAACATGAAGTGAAGAAGATATGAATCCAAACCATCATATCTGATTGCAACACTGATGTGCAGACTACCTAGTAGTTTGTCTGATGTGTCTGTCATGTTGAGAGAAGACATTACCTGTAGTGATATTTTGTGATTTGTAACAAAATGTGTATGTTTAAAAAAACTTTCATACAGTCAAGTGAATACTATGTTTAAAATTACACTTTGCTAGATTCAAGACACAGTTCATTACCTCCACAGTTACTTTTATCTTTATGAATACTGTGGTTCTTGTTTGAAAAAGAAATATGATATTGTCATGTGAATGTGATAGGCACAGTTGTATGCCAGCTTTAATTCCGTTACTGAAGACTGATTATATTTGTAAAAAACAAGGAAAATACTCAATTTAAGGGTGGCCAGACCAGTGGCTCTCAATGATCATTCCTGTCTTATCACTCATTGCAATAAAACTGTTGTGCCCACTACAAATGGATTTTTTGTTTGGTATTTGAAGTGTCTGCTACCATTTATAACAAGCATTATGCATAAGCTAAGTAGGGAAGCCAATTTTTTTGAATGTCTCATGAATTTGGTATCACAGATGTTTGTGGTACAAAAATTATTTCCTCATTTAGGGATGTCTCTGAAATAGTCTGTTTGGTAGACTTTACACCACACAAGTTCCTGAACTTGTTCATAAATTTATATCCTCTCTAAGATTTTCTGAATGTAGTCTACTGGTGGCGGACATTTGTGAGTGCAGTAATGAACCTTCGGGTTCCGTGAAATGCGGGGAATTTGACTAGCTGCAAAGCAGTTAGCTTCTCAAGGACTCTGCACCATGGAGTAAGTAAGTCTACTGGTGTTCACTGAAAAGGTAAGGGCACTCCCAAGTGTTTTTGTCTCTGGCTTGGTCATTACACAGTTCAAACATATTCTGTTTTATTCTTGGCATGTCATACAAATTGACCATATATCATTTACAGTGAGAAGGGCTTATAGTTAATGTATGTGAGTCTCGTTTTGATGTGGGAGCAGTTTTCTGAAAGGCATGTTAAAGACTTGAGAGTAATATATGACAAATTTATGTTTTTTTTAAATGATACACATTCTGAAGTTTAATTTGGAGTCCAGTAATGTGGCAGCTGTTACTTCTATAGTTGTGCTGGGTATTAGCCATTTCTAATAATAAAGATTTGTATAAGAATTATTAATGTTCTTAATTTATTTACAGTTCTAAACCAAGGCAGATTGTCAAGTCTAGACATGGAGTTGACAAGTAAAGCGGTAGTCTAAATTGTCAAGTGAGAATGACTAAGAGAGTCTGTCAATGAAAGTTAGTAAGAATCTAGAGAACTAAATTGTACCAAACATTTGTTCACCTAGAATGTGTTGCTTTACTTGTGCATGGATGCACTTGGAAGAGCAGAGCTGTTTGCATAATTGTGCTAAAGAAACTGACTTACAGTTACTGTGTTAGTCTCAAACGAGCACAAACAGAAAATACTGGCTAATTAACATAGCAACTATTAACCTATACAGTATGTGCATACTGCATTCTGGTTGCATATATTTGCTTTTACCCATATGTGTGTACTACATGTAAGTTGCTAATTTGTCAACAATGAAGGGTGTGTTTTTGCATCCGTCTGTGCATAATGTGATGCGTGTGCCTGAAAGCTTAGTCTGGAGCATTAATGGTTTAAAAAATGGAAAAAATCTGACAAAACTAAAAAAACTTACTTCTGAAATGGCTTCTGTTTCAAGGACACAGCCCTATATGTGGCTTATCAATGAAAGTTTTCTGGTTGCTCCTGTAGCCAGAGCAGTTATCATTTATGCCAGCCAAGGGAGAGTGTTTTCCCTTTAGGACAAAAAAAAAAAGATATACATTTAATGGAGTGAGGGTGTCCCAGTTGTCTGTTGAAGGTTAGACTTTCAATCTAATAATGTGGCCAAGGCATGCATTTTGCAAGCTGCTATTTGGGTGCCCCTGATTAATTACATTGCTTAGATGTGTCTTCTGCACAAAAAAGTTGTTACTTAGATTATGGTACTGGTATACTATTCTTTTTCTAAGACATTTGAAGACTTCTTCAAATATGCTGTAAGTTATTTTTCATTCAGTTTGGATTGTTTTTCAGAGTAGACAAATTTATAAATCCGCTACACTCCCCAGGAGTAAAGTGCTTGTGAAGTTGATCACCTCCATCTTTTGTTGGATTTAAGAATGTTGGAATATTTAACTCTATGCCTACTTTATGCTTTATGTGAGTGCTGCATTATTAATTTCAAACAGAAAAATTTGTTAATGTACAATGAGATAACTGAAAAATGCCAGGGACATGTCTTACAAACCAATTACTTCAAATGCTTATTTCTATATTTTTTTGTGAACATTGTAGAATTTCCTGATTGCATGTAGTATTTCCATACAGAAGGATGTGTAAATGACACTCAAATATGACATGCATATAGTACTGACATCAACCAGGACGGTATATGTGCCTGCCTAGCCAGGCTGGTTTGCATTCCTTAGACTATGCACAACAGAGATTTCTTGGGACAGAGGACCAAAATGTGCCACTGAATGAAATTAATTTCAAACAATTACATAATCTGAAGGCTCCAAGCATAAAGAGTCAAAAATATCTTACACTAACCCTTCAATCAGGAGCACAGAGTATGTTTGTCACACTACCTACCTTTTTTTGGTACAGAATAATGAAGTATGTTGCAGCACATATTATGTTTGTTGTTTACTCATGGTAGAATAAACCTCACACAAAACACTACATTGTGAGATGGAGTACAGTAGTTTACAGTTTATGCTGTCACTATGTGCTGAGTGGTAGGACTGGTGGATGATGCAATGAAAGGGTTTTGGGTGGAAATGCATGTGGTCCAAGGTGTTCACCCTCCACTTACCTGGAGGAAGTGAAGAAAACTACAAGAAGCCTGTCATGGTGGCCTGTATGTGAGGCACATCCCATGTCAAAGGTGCTCCTGCTGCAGCCACCTTGTTCAGTGATGAACACGGTGCTTTAAAGAGCCTTCAGCTGTTAATGGAAATGTGCGTCAAGAGTAGTTCACTACCCAGACACTACCACACTACCCATCGCACAACACTCTGGATTATAATTCATCACTGCTCTATACACCACTCCACACACACACTCATTTTAACTTCCAATTTTTTTTGTCCACATTTTCTATTATTATTAAAAAGTGGATTTTAACCAGAATTTATATGGTTCCATTATTCTGCAAAATATGTAATGAATGAACAATAAAAACTCCTTACTCTAATACTTATGCCTACTGATAAAATTGCACTGTTGTGCTGAATTGGGTCAAACCATTCATGTTCACTGTACATGGATAAATGGTTGTATAATACACAGTGGATACAATGCTCAACCAAACCAGTTCAATTTCAAGGCACATGGACATATCAGTGTTATTAATTTTGTAAATATACAATGACCACTACAAATTCCTTAATTAAATATCTGTGCACAGTAATGCATTTTGTGCCAAACTTGGTCAAACCAGCGGAAAGCTTGCCATACTGGCAATACCACAACTGTTGTTTCGGTTGCGAGCCATCCGTATGTAACCTTCCTCACCCCAGCTTGTGCCCCAAGAATTCTTGACCAGCCAGTACTCTTTACCACTATATCCATCTGTGCCATAACCAACAACCAGTACTGCATGGCTCAAGCGATGAGAGTTACAGCCTGGATCATAATATACACCTGTAAACACAATTATGAACTACCATTAATCCTAGAAAATGCATCAGTTACTAGCCACATCATCCACTTCGAAAGTAAGAAGCTCTGCATTTTGTCCATTGAATGTATGTACTGTAGGATTCGTAGAAGAAACAGAAATTACTTACCTAACTTCGACTGACTGGTGTGTGTAATAGAGCTGCTCTGTATTTTATGGGGTACAATTATTTCTACATTATTTAGATGGACTTAAAAGATTCACAGTTCAAGCTATTCAGTCAGAAATACCTCCAGTCCTGATCTTTACAAGTGAGTCAATACATTTTGGTTTTCATTCACAATTTAGTGGAAGTGCAAAAAATTTACAGATACTGGGCAATACCTGTAAATTAGTATGTTCAATCTCTACAACCATCTAACGGATTGTCATTTATATATATATATATATATATATATTCCATGTGTGTACCTGTTATTCTTTATGGTTGTAGCAGAATCCTCCTCTATGCATCTCAAACAATCTTGTTTGACTAATACTAATGAATTCTGATCCAAAAGCGGCAAATTTGACCTCAACAAAACTATGAAGAACTAAGTAGCCATAAAACTTTCAGGCGAGGAAGAGAAGAGAGATTATAAAATCCCTATTCAAACTACATACCTGTTTTATACAACTGGAATGAAGATTGGCTCGCATCAATGGCAACTGAAATAGGGCCTTTGGTAGCAACTGCTTCCTGCAGTTTACGTTCACTTCCTACAGCAATATCTACAAATCCTGTAGCAGTTGCTCCAGAAGTGTAAGGGTTGTATCTGCAGGAACCAAGCTAAAATGACAATATCAACCCTTTGTTATCAATCTACATATATACAGGTCCTGTCTTCTAGTAAAGGCACAAGGTCAATATCAGCTATTCAACTGTAACATGTTAATTAGTAAACCAAAACAAAATTTAATACATCAGTATTATATGCCATTTACCACACAACCCTTTCATAAAAAGGTACTGCATTTTGCCTTATTGCCAACTCCCATGGTCTTTCATTGTAATGTCTTGAAATTGTGTTGCCCTGTACTTTCCTCCTATCACCACTTACACATCTGGTTCTTTTCACAAGATTTTTAAAATTATCTATAAACACCTGCTCAGAACATATATTACTTGGGTCACTTGGTAAGCGTGACTTGTCATGTGCACCTGTCCAGTCTCACAAAAGAGTACATTTAAATAGGGATGGCAGGAAATAGTAGTACTGCACAGAAGAAAACGACACTTTCTCAACCTTTTACTAGAACAGAATTACACTCTAAACAGTGAAAATCCTCCCTTGTTCTGTAATATACCATCAACATGTTTCAGTTCTTAAAGAACGAGTGTCAAGGATGCGTAAAAATATGTGAAGAAGTTTATGGTATAATAAAAGCTGTTACGGCCTTTCCCTGTATATAGAATATTTCTTCTGATTTAAAGGTTAAATTATAAATACATGGTAATATGCAGCATTACAAGATACACTTTTAGCTCATTTTCATCACAACACACACAGAACCATCCTTTCATTCTACAGTACTGAAGAAGTAGAAGTCTATTACATTAGGATCACTGGGGTATGATCCCATGTAGCTTCATAGAAATGAACCAAACTACACAGAGCGTCACAGCTCAAAAATCTTGTTGTTGTTGTTCACCTTTACAACATTAAATCTCATATGCCCCCTACATTTATTCCTATTCTTCAAACAACTCTCCTCATCACACAGTACTGAGTACCTGTCAGACATCTTATATGGGTTACACTATTCAACTAACCATAGCTTCATATGGGTAAGAATTTTCAGTGTCAATTCCCTTGTTGTCCCTCACATACTTGAAAGCTGCATCCATAAAACCACCATTACAACCTTTATTGCCATATTTCCAACTGCAGTCTATCAGATTCTGTTCGCTCAGAGAAACAAGCACACCAGTCTTTCTGAAGTGCTGGCCCTCAAGTGCACCAGTCTGGAAAATAAAGCATTTATGTCTATTTTAAATAACCTGTGTTCGATGTACTGTAGTGAAAATGAAACAGCAATCTGTACGTTAATTTTGAATCATTTAATTAGCACACCAACTAATGCACATACATAATCCCCCCCATTAAAACATTTAAAATCGCTCAAACATATTTTGATCCTAAGATCATCTTCAGGGAGCTACCCTGTTCGTTGCTAAAGTCATATTTTTAAAAATACTCACTGATTAATTTCCTTATATTAACATGGTGCTGTGGCAGCATGTCTGCAATATAAAATATATTTATTAAATAGATTGTCAAAACAATATAGTAAGAATTTAATTTGTACACAAATAATTAGGCTATCTGGATTGAAGCAAGGTTACAGTATTGTGTAAGTTGTACACTGCTGAGAATGCGCCTGACTATAGGTATGTGTCGTGTGTTATTTTGCGTGAAACTGGCTGTGGATTACATGGAAGGATTTGTGTTATGTTTACGAGCTCGTAGAGGGTGTTAGTGTCACTGACCTGTTGCTCTGTAATCAATACTTTATGTTGATGGAATACTTGCATATATAAGGCTTCCCAACAGTTCATGCGTTTGCCTTTTTGACATGTCTTCAATAGTTGTATCTGCTATTGTTCCATATTCATGTCTGTTTTGTAAAATGTGTAATGCATAGGTGGATAATGGATTGTTGGTTCTTATATATCTTATATGTTCTCTGTGTCTTACATTTATAGATCTGCCCAACTGTCTGACATATACATTATTACATGTGTTACACATAAATTTATATATTCCACTTGGATTTTTATTAGTCGGCTTTCAGTTAATTGTTGTTGGATGGTATTGGTTGCTCTAAATGCAATGTTCATATTACCATGCTTAAACAGATTGGTGATGCGTCTTATTATTGGGCTGGAGTGAGTGAAAGTTACCCATTTTTTGTTATGTGGAATTGTCATGGGGTATTGTTTGTGTTCTATCAGTTTTGTCTTGAGATTATTTATGGTGTTTACTGGATATCCATTGTTTTTAGCTATAGTAAGTACTGTTTTCCATTCTTCTTGTTTTGATTTTTCTGTGATGGGGAGTGTTATCATTCTGTATATATAGTATCTAAATGCTGCTATTTTATGCTCATATGGATGGTTAGAGGAAAATTGAATGGTGGTATCAGTGCATGTGAGTTTTCTATAGATACTTATGTCCATGTTGTCGTTGTTTCTATGTATAGAAATGTCCAAATAATTTATTGTGTTGTTTTCTTCTGTAGACATTTTAAACTGAAGGTTTTTACTTATCTTGTTGATATGATGTAAGATTATCTGCTCATTTGTTTTGGTCACATATAATTAGAATATCATGAACGTATCTTTTGTAATATGTTATTTCTTTGCTGTCTAGCCATTGTTTTACATATGTTTCTTCTATGTATTGTAAGTACACCTCAGCCATTATACTGGATATGGGGGAACCTATTGCTATTCCTTTCTCTGGCTGGAATAGTCATTTGTTGTACTGAAAGTAATTTTGTTTCATGATTGTTTTGAGCATATATAATGTTTGTTTGATTAACCCACTGTAGTTAATATTTTTATTTTGCCAGAATTTTGTGGTCCGTATGATTCCTTGAATTGCTAGGTTGACATATAGGTCTTTTATATCAAGGATACTTATTTTCATTTGTTCATTAATTTGCGTTCTTTTTAGTTCTTCTGTGATTTTCTGTGAATTTTTTGTATTATATGTGTATGGTAAGCAGATTAAGTTATGTAGCTTTTTGTTTAAATATTTAGCTATTTTGTACGGTGGAGCTTGTGTATTCTTTATTACTGGTCTAATTGGTTCGTTATTTCTGTGTGTTTTTATGAATACATTACGTTTTGGGGCCGCAGGTTTTATGTTTATTAGATATTTATGTGCTTGTTTGTTCACTAATATATTACATTTTTAAATTGTTTGTTGAATCTGTTTTTGGTATGTGTCAGTAGGGTCCTTGTTTAGTTTGGTTATGTTGTTAAATTGTCAACCTTCTTCTCTAAGGTGATTTTATTAATTATTACTAATGCTTTGCTTTTGTCAGTCTTTAATATTGTTAGATTATTGTTTTGGAGGATCTTAATTCGTTTATATTATATTGATATCTCTTGTGTAGTGTGTTGTATCTATTAGTTGTCATGATGTGTTTGATTTGCTTGGCTGCTAGGTAACGGTTCGTGTTTTGTATTTTGGGTTCTAAATGCCTTACAGTATTTTCCGTGTATATTATTAACTCACTGATGTATTGTTTGGGTTCTTGTTCTATTGCATAGTTGGGGCCTAGGGACAAGGTCTGAATTTGCTGTTTTGTAAATTTTATGTTCGTTAGAGTGATTAGCTGTGATTGGAATTTAGAGGCATTCTTGTTATTATCATGCTTAGTGCCTGTTTGATTTGTTAATGCAGCTAACTTTTTGTTGAGCTTTTGGTGTAAATTGTCCATGAGCCTACTTATTTGTTCATCTATATATTCTCATATATGCTGCCACATACAGTTATATTGATGTGCACCTTCCAGATATAAGTAGTACAGCCATTGGCTGAGGTTGTTTCTTGCAGTACAAGAATTTAATTTCTTGGTTTATTCTGATCCTGATGATATTGATAGTAGTCTTCTTTCTTGTGGTTTTTGTCCATTAATCTTGATGTTGATGTAATTCGGTTTTAGCTGTTTAATTTTGCACATCTTGTTAAACCATATTGCTGCATTTGTCTTTAATAGACAGTTAATTTTGAACTTTTGTCTTTTACCACGAAGACAGAGGAAAAAAGTTCTCCTAAGTGTTGGTACCCACCTATGACACACCACAGTGATGTAACACAACGGAAACTTTCACCACTATGTAAGCCTTGAATGTTTTATTGCAATCCACTACTTCAAGTTGTTTCTTTGTGACTTTGCAGTTCATAATTGTCAATTCTACTCAGAAAACAAACTGGTGACAGCACTGAAACCTAGTGAACATATATTACACCACACCAGCTTTTTCAGCAAAAATTTCCCACAGTTCCAACGTAAGTTAGAAACAATTCCACAGCCAAATAGCTTAAGACTTTTTACACACAGCCCTAAGGCATACCATGTGAAAAACATGGCTATTAATTGACAATGTACAGCAAATTATGAGAAAGATGTGATTAGTGAATATGTACATGATCAGCAGATGTTCTTCAAAAATTAACTGAAGATCCACACAATACTCATCCATCACCACCCATGTGCAAGTTGCAAGATACAGTGATGTTGCATAGACACACAGCACCCATGCAGAGGGAGTAGATTGTCAGATGACATGAATAAATTTTTCAAGATGTGAAAAAGATTTTCAATAGGGAAGTTCACTGAGTATCAAGAAAATATATGTGTTGCATTTCATTATCCCTGCTGTGCGCTACTGACGACAGAGATTCACTGTCAAACATTTCATAATGTGGTCTTCAAGGCTGTGACCCCACATTGTCTGATAGATATACTCAACTACATGGTGCATTAACCTACAATACCATCATATGAACCCTCATATTAGTACGAACCTGAAAACGTGTAACTGTGAATTACTCAAAACATATTGTTAAAATATCTGGAGTTATAACACAGGGTGTTCAGATTATGATGCTACAAATGTGCTTGTGAGAGCGGGCTGACCTAGACTAGTTCAGTGCTTGAAACAGGCTTATGCAGCATCATGTAATAACCAAAAAAAAAAAAAAATAAAAAAAAACTACACCCCAATTCACCCCGGCGCCAAGCGAGAGAGTGA
>Ga0123355_10017427_pt1 | contig 11352 bp, 4 predicted proteins | sample TergutEmb28metaG_3_FD_89872 | JGI IMG/M metagenome (GOLD analysis project Ga0123355, IMG submission 89872) | Embiratermes neotenicus P1 segment gut microbial communities from Petit-Saut dam, French Guiana - Emb289 P1 | ecosystem: Host-associated > Arthropoda: Insects > Digestive system > Gut ...
ATAGGGACCTTTGCCGCGAGACTTGTAAGAACACTACTAGTACAGACCGGTTTTGTTTTTGGTGAGTAGCTTGTTATGCTCGAGACGTCGTATCCGTACACAACCGTATCGGTTGACTGCACTGCACGAACTGTCCTTGGGATATAAAATTTATTAAATAATGGATAATTGAGGCCACCTACTGTCTACCAGTTCACATCCTTTTACCTGAATTTGAAGAGTCCAGTAGGGTCACATTCCGCGTCAACTGGTTCAGTGACATCATCCAGCGTCCCAATTTTGCCGTCGAATAGTGACGCCAAGCCAAGCTAAGTCGATTATTATTTATGATGTAGGTTCAATAATTATTTCGTCTATGTTTTTGGTCTGATGTGAGAATTTATCTGTTGCTGAAAGGTGGAAATCTTCAAAAATTTTGGCGATGATATGAGGGGAAGATCGTATGAATTCTGAAGATGATAGGTGATTTGGAGATGTTAGTTCACGTGAATTTTACAGAGTTCTCATGTGGTCGGTCCATGAGTAGTAAGGTATGCGTCAGACCGGTTGGGCAGTAACGGAGAGAATGTTCCGGAGAGGTACAGCCTGAGAGAAAACGTGGTCGACATCGAATTTCATGCAATATATTTGTGTCTCGGATTTGGTTCCTTCATTCAAAGAACCAAAAATATAATTAAAACTTTCCCTGCAACACAAAGCCCTGTTTGTATGTAAAATATGCGTAAGTAGTACAAATGAAGAGACACAGGTTTTCCAGCGCAATTAACCCGGAAGATAGTGTCCGCTATAATGTCAAAGAAATACGTTTAAACTGAAATTCATTCCTCATCACATATTCAGTTTACAAGGAAGTCCTAAACGTTCTCACTACTCCTTACATTTGAAATATTTAAATTTGTGTATATATTAAACACCAATCTTTGCAAATACTTTTCTTCAGCAAGTAATTAGGCATGATATAGACGGGTCCTAAAATTAACTCTTAAATTGTCTGTACGGTTACAAATAATATTTCATATCTCTTCGAACATACTCTGATTTTCGCGAACACTAATTATCACAAAATTTAATCTGTTGCACTCTATAAAAATAAACTGTTTCAATTTTCAGGTCTTAGATGTGTAACAGTATGCGGGGATACTTTAGATGCCAGGACACTATTTCGTTCCCCTAATTATTGAATAATATATGCATCTGCACTGATATTTTGTGAATCACGTAGACAACAATGTACACGGATATACTACTTTACATAAATAGTGACTGTATTCGAATAGTCAATGGGATATCATTTGGTCCATAATTCCAAAATTTTTGTTTTCGTTAAATTTAAAATTCTAAATAAATGCGGATGGCAGCATTTTCTATAATTACGGTAAAGATCAGGATAATCCCGAAAGATATAAAGACACTGAAACTATAAGTTATTGGAGTTGTGAATTAAGGGTAATAACACCAAAGTAGATAGGCAGTCACAACACCGCCGGAATTGACGTCATATGTAAACAAATATGGAGGCGTGGTCAATGACATTCCCCATCCCCTAATTAATATTCATGTGGCCTAATTGATATACAAATCACATAACTGATATTCATATGTCATTGATTTACATGCTAATTATCTAATTGATATGCAGGCGACCTTGACTGATATGCAGATTACCAAATTCATATTCATGCAGTACTGCTTGATATGCAATTCCTCTAATTATCATGCAATTTATTTTTGCCCAAGACATCTTGGCGCTTTGAACCCTTTTGTTTTGGCTGGCAGACTGCCTAGCACCTATTCGGCCGCAATCTGTGTCTTTTCTTACGTGTCTCGTCAGTGCTAATGTGCTTACAGCAAAATATGTTTTGTTTTTAACCTGTATAATTAGCTTTCGTAAGGTGGTTCAGGGACCCTGCTAACAGTCCCTCGCTTGCAGTCGACGAGCTATGCCCGAGGGTAAGGCTGGCTACCTGTCCCTTTCCCCTTCGTAAGGTACTAAGCGCCGTATGTCCAGGCCCGTCTTGCTTACATAACACGCACTCATAAGTTTTCGTATTTCAGTTTTGTAGTCCGTAACACCAACAAATTCATTTTATTATTTCTCTGTATACAAATGCATTTCGGGTAATACGTACAAAAACTATTTCAAGTAGTCTTTTAGTAAATAATCGTATGGTGTGTTTTCATACGCGCGTAAATTATAGCACCGCGTGTTTCATTGTAATTGTGTGTGAAAATATCATAAATCGGGTAGTTTACAATCGTTGTGTATAAATAAGTTACATAAAAGCGTAGAATTAATTGCAAGTGTCTTAACTTCTTACGCGAAAAGAATCGTGTTTCAAAATACGTATTTAAAGACACCTGTGTTTCGTACGGTACCGATATAGCAGGCTGCTTGTAGCATGTCTGTTAGTCCGCCTAAGGTTTTCAATCTGCGCTTCAACCCCTGTCTGCTTGCTAACACTAGCTAACTGTGCCCGGCTACTCACCCTCTCACAAAAACAAAACTTATCTACGCTAAGCGCACGGTTACATACTATCGAGAAAAATTAAACCCATACACCCCGTTCTACAATCATCGCCCCATACTTGCCAGCTAATTTAAAAGTATTACAATTGTATTTTAATAAAAAAAACCAACATTTGTAATTGTAAATTGTGTTTATATTAATTATCCTTATCACTACAACATGTATATAACTAAAGTGGGATCGTTGTAGGAGGAATCGGGGGGTTACCTTTTCCTTGCCTTAAAAAGGAGTTAGAACCTAGCAATAATAAACTTAAAAAAACGTTTTTGTTGCCGTATTGAAAAACGTTAGGTTATAAATAAAATGGCTAACTCCAAAGTTAGGTTATAATTAATAAGAGCGTTTAGCAGCCATACGGTAAAAATGTAGTTTTTTAAAATGAAGAAATTAAATTTTTTAAAAAATACTCGCATCCGCCATATTGGAAAATGGCACCCATCCAAGATGGCTGCCATACAAACGCCTGTTAGTATGGCAACCAAAACAAAATGGTCGAAGGCGTCAAATGATCTGGGACTAATGTAAATTGCATGATAATTAGATCAACTACATACAAATCAAGGAAGTACGCGTATTAATTTCGTCATTTTCATATCAATCAATGAAGTATGAATATCAATTAGCCAATCTGCATATCAATTAGGTCATTTGCATTTCGATGAAACCATTGCCATATTCATTAGCGGTGGGGAAGTTCATTGACCTAATTCCGGGTATCAAAGGAAGAGTCACGTAACCGTGACGTCATAAAAAGGGGCCGAGACGGTATTGCAAATTGCTTACTATTCACCAAAAAGAACAAAAACATGCGAAAAATATTTGCGTTTCTCGATGCATAGAAATACAAAAGAATCAAAATAAAAACTATAGTCCTTCTAAACCCTTATAATATATACAAACAAATTAGTTCATTACAAGATTATATTAAATACGTTTCATATTAGAATTCTGATGATCATTGCGGTAAATCATTATACCGTTAAAGTCAATTTCCGAGTATCTGATTCTGCTGTATTGACTTCCTTTCTAAAACAGACACATTTTATTAACCATTATTTTATTATCGAACCCAAATTAAGTGTTTGTAAAAACAAATCCCAATTCCTCATCTGTGCTTTCCATTTCTCGGCACACACAGACGCATTAAAACAAATTACACATAAAAGTACGTAAAAAAACTTATTTACGTTCAAAAGGACAATCAGAATTGTCTGCAGCCACACCAAAATATATTACAACCGATATAACAGCACAGACGGGTATATAATTAAGGGTACAGATTATTTTATTTTCATAAATTTGTTTTTGATTAATATTTGACGTACACAAATAATTACAAATAGAAATAATATAAAATATAAAATTACTCCGACATGTTGCGATGTTCCTACACCAGCCTCAGGGGGCTTACAAGATTTTCAAGCTACAGTTACGAAATATTGAAAAGATAAAATACAACAATATGTCGTTCTGGTAAAATCTAATAGTTGGCAAACTGTGGCCGCGTATGTAATTCAGACCTGTAAGGAATAATATTGAGAGTAATGGAAATACGTAATATTAAAAGGAATTAGATAAATTATATTATGTCCATCGAATTGATGGACTTACCCTGGTTACGTGTGTGTGTGTAGCGCTGGTCAAAATTAACAGAAACCGGAAGTGGGTATTTATTTATGTAATGCAATGTACGAATTGGCACGAGGGAGTAAGTATTTAAGCCAGGCGGTCAAAAAAATACGCGGCGTCGCATCCTAAAACAAAGTATTTCGGTGTGATAACTGAAACAGAAAACGCACATAGGTTTATGAAACTTACTTATTTACTCCATGTTGCAGAGTCCTTCTTGAGAAGCTAACTGGTTTGCAGCTAGTCAAGAAATTCCCCGCATTCTATGGAACCCGAAGGTTCATTACCGCACTGACAAGCGTCCGCCATCTGTCTGTATCCTGGGCCAGCCCAATCCAGTCCATATACCCACATCCCACCTCCTGGAGACCCATCCTATTATTATCCACCCAACTACGCCTAGGTCTCCCAGGTGGTCTCCTTCCCTCCGATTTCCCTAGCAAGACCCTATACACCCCCTCACCTTATCCATACGCGCCACATTCCCAGCCCACCTAAGTGTGTTGTGTATATATATATATATATATATAGTATAAATAATACACGTTTCGGCCAATCATGCGGCCAAACTCTGCAAGGTGTTTTACAGTGGCTGCGTACATTTGATGACAAAATGTTTATTCGCAAATGCAGCGATCTAACGTAATATATTTTAAAATACGTACATGCTTGAATTGCAGAGTCTATCGAATGATTTACGTGTACGTAGGTAGTATGTAGTATGTCAAGGTACTGCAAGGAAAGAAATAATTGTGTGTTTAGTTATACGTGGTTAGTCACTAATGTAAGGGCACTGATATTCCTATGTACGAAGTGGTAGCGTAGCACCTCGTTGATGTATATTGGCGCGTAGGTAGTGAACTTGGTTGCATGTCATTACTTGTTTCAACTGGATTGGTTGAGTCAGTCGTGCGCTACTGCTGTTTGTGTATGGCTGTGTTTTATGACCTCGTTACGTTTGTGACGCTGGAAAATATCGAACAATGATACGCCATCAAATTTTGTGTGAAACTCAACAAATCTACCACAGAGACATTTGTTTCTTTAACCGAAACTTATGAAGATGCCACTCTATCGAGAACCATGGTTCTTGGTGGCAAAAAGCTTTCAAAGAGGGCCGAGAAAATGTTGAAGACGATCCTCGTTCTGGAAGACCAGTCTCGTCAAAAAATGATGAAAATGTGGAAGTGGTGCGAGCTGTGTTGGCGAAAGTTCGCCGATTGAGTGTCAGGATGATTGCAGAAGAAACGGGCTTGGAGAAAGTGCAGTTCAAGAATTGTAACAGATGATTTGCATATGCGAAAAATTTGTGGAGAAGTAGGTTCGAAAAACGTCTCTGTGAAGAAAAAAGCGAACCGGTTGGAAATTTGTCAGGATTTGCTGGGAAGACTCGAAATTGAACCACATTTTTTGGATAAATTAATAACAGGAGGTGAATCAAGGATATTCGACTACGATTCCGAGACCAAACGGCAAAGTGCGGAATGGTACACGAAACGTTCTCCTCGTCCGAAGAAAGCACGCATGAGCAGATCCAGGGTGAAAACTATGATTATTGTTTTTTTCGACAGCCGTCGCATTGTGCACAAAGAATTTGTAACTCCAGGACAGAGAGTTAATCACGCCTTCTACAAAGATGTCTTGGAACAACTTCGAAAATGAGTCCGGCGAGACCGAACGGACATTGCAGACGACTGGGTGCTGCACCACGATAACGCGCCACCTCACACTGCGCTTTCAATTCGAGAATTTCTGGCGAAGAAAAACATTCCCGTACTTCCACATCCTCCCTACAGCCCAAATCTAGTTTCTTGCGATTTCTGCCTCTTCTCTAAGTTGAAATTGAAGTTGAAGGATCATCATTTCGGGACGATGGAAAACATACAAAAAGTTGTAACCGATGATCTACACACACTTACAGAAAATGAATTCCGGTACTGCCATGATTAGTGGAAAAAACGTTGAAAACAATTGTGTAACTTCCCAAGGGTCACACATTGAAAGAGATAACTTGTAATTTCATGTGACACCAATAAACATTTAAATAAAAAATCAGTACACTTCCTTTTCAGACAAACCACGTATATGAGAATAATTGGTTGAAAATAAAAATTAATGTAGTGTAATACAGAGGCACCTGCCGGCTAAAGTGGCAACCTACCCTCAAGAACTTGCCCAAGATGCAGTGTGCTAGAGCCATACCGGTCACATGACTGGGCTCTGGCTCCTGACAAGCCCGGCCTTCAAGGCTGAATACTAATGAATGATGAATGAATGAATACGGATATTAAAACCTGATAAAGAAATACGAACAAACAACGCAATGTTGAAGCGAACGTTTTGGCAAACCAGTAGCTTATTGAATATTCTCTGATTTGTGGTTCTGAGAAAGTTTGGATGAGAGCGACAAGGTAACATTTTTTTGAATCTTCAGACTTAGCTAATGAAGATCTTAGCAGTTACACTACCACGGACTGTTGTCAGGTTCCATAGTAGAGGTGAAGGAGACGATGGCCAGATTCACCACTGACGTCATAGCGTCCTGTGCCTTCGGTATCAATAGCAGCACACTGAAGGATCCAGACTCTGAATTCGGGCGACGCATAAGAAGAATAAGCAATTTATCTGTTCAGCAAGGACTTGTATTGGTGATGGCATTCTTTGCACCATATCTTAACAAAATTTTTGGTCTGAAAATTTTGGATGATAAAACGAACAATGATATAAGGCAAATTGTCTGGAATACAGTGGAGTACAGGTGAGAAAACATATTTTTACGTACAAATTTAATTAAATAGTACTCAAGAATCTGTTCATACAGAAATTGTATTCTCCATCAATTTAATCTCTAACCGTCCCTCCTTTCACATTCTATACAGTTATTAAAGAAAGCCTATTCCAAACCTTAAGTACAACTATACATTGCAAATCGCTTCTTTCTAATGTCGAAGTTAACAAATTCAGCAAATTCATAGTCTATTATGTCGGTAAATCATGGAGTTTTCTTAGCGTCAGAAGACTTTTACCACTTATCGACATCATACATAAAATTTAAAAAAAAGACGAATTCAAGAATTTGCTGATGAAGCTCTTGTTTTAAAATATTATGTAAGGAAAAGTGGGAAATAAGAACCCAAACACAAAAAAAAATGTCAAATTTTATCTACAAAATCGGAGCTATTCCTAGAATTACGTTATCATCATGCGACAGTATGAATAAACGATAAGTTTATAATAAAACGCCTTTTGTGTTGAGGGCAATTCGAAGGTCATTTTTGTTTTCGAAGTGGGTGCCTGTATTTTGAATAATTCAAATTACGCTTTCCCGTCCAACAAGTTTCGACTAAATTGTAGCCTTAAAATTCCGTTCAATTTTGCCTTTCTCCATTCGTTTCAAGCATTGTACGCCATGTTAGCTATTACCGCTGCGCAAGTCCAGAAACAGACAATTCAATACTACCGGGAAATGAAATGCGTGATGGTCAAAATTGAGACTTTTAATTCTAGAAGATATTGCAAAATTCAGACATGGTATTTTAGGAGATAAAATTTCCTTCCAGTGCAAACAAAATGTTAATTCACCAAACCAACAAAATACAATTTTATAGAGTCACTATACACATACGAATATTTGCGCCAGACATTGAAAGATAATTCATCAAAATAAAGTTAACGTGGCTCTTTGAGTTTTGTTACTTTATTTTTGAGAGCGTAGTTCTGTTGAATTCTATATCAGAGTGTCGATCAAGATTAATACTAATTGCGTACAGTAAACGTAGATCGCTGTGCTGAAGATTCAGACGACACCACTTAGTTCAATTTAAAGGAAAAAATTAACCAGTACTTCTTAGTCATATTAATGTATCAGTAATTATCGCCTTCTGGGTAATTCATGACGAAATTTCCCTACTTTCTCCCAGATGGAGATAAAATTTTCCATTAAATGTAAGGTTGGATTTTGAACGACAAGTGATAGTCTTTACAGTTTCTAAAACTTTCATTATTGGAGTGTAATCCTGCACGGACATTTCTGATAATCTCTATATTTGTTACATTTGCATTCAGGGAGAAGCATGGACTGGTACGGAATGACTTTCTGGATTGCATGATGGAGCAGAGAAGCGGGCAAGGATGAACTGCAAGGAGATGTGCAATCTGCAGAGAATGCAAACACAGACGCCACGTTCAGTAAATTAAAGATAAATTTAAATTATGAGAGACAAAATATTATGTCAAATAGTCAGAAAACTGTTAAGTTGATAACATCAAACTTTTACTACCAATAAACCACAAAAATCAAAGTGTTTCTTGCACGCAATGGTGAAGTAAATACTGGCGCTGAATTACTTCCACGTTGCATTCCTATTGAAGGTAAAGTCTCATGTCCCCAAGTCTGAGCTACCCCACGAATACCAGTTAAATGGTAACTAACATGCATTCAGTTTTCGTGACACAAGTCACATACAGATTCCACATAAAGTATCCATCAGAGGTGGTACTTATATTACATTCAATTCTGTGTTATTACCAATAAAAGAAAAGTAAGTCCTTCTGTGTTTAACCACCAGCGGTGCTCAGTCCTGTGTAGAGTAAGATTCGGCAATGCGTTATGGAATGATTTGACAGATCACTGTCGTTCAGAAAAAGAACAGAATATTGTAGGAACCACTGGCAATAAAGACCCCTAGCTAAGCTGTTGTCGGTATTGTAAAAATACTGTGATACCCTATCTTAAAACTACCTTCCAGATTCATTATGCAGAAACAATGTTGGATGGAAGGAATTATTAGTGATGGTTATTACATAAGATCTGCGTCCATATGGAATTTTACGCAGCCTACAATAGTAATTCCATATCGACCTTACGCAACAACTCATCGGTGTTATCTTCAATATCCTAAAAACCGAAGTAGTCCTAACATCACGCGTCTGTTTGATGTATGTCTAGGAATTGTCATATGTTACCTTTTATGTTGTAATTACATAGAGAGACTTCTAATTAAGAACCTAATATTATTCCCAATTATATCAAGTCAAAACCACGAATTATAACTCGGGATATCGTTATACTTACTGTCACTTTATTTACACGATTGTTCTATTCAGGTCAATTAGACCATTTCAAGCTTCACGTAGGTAACTGTTTATGAATTTGGCAGCGTAATCGTTGTTAATCTGAAAGGTAGAATTAATTAGGAAGATGTTACCACAAGTAGGGTTGTGTAATTAGAAAGGCAAGATACTTATTAGCAGACTAGTTACACGTGCGTCCTGATAGGTTCCTGTGCTAAGGTTTTCGATATTGAGAGACAAATGTGAGCTTCTAACGAAACAGAATACTTTATAACCGTCCGGCTCATCTTTCTCATTCAGCCGGTTTGCATGAGACCTCGTTTCAGTGACTAACTTCGGTTTGAGTGTTGTGAAATGAGTAAATAAGAATTATTAATGTGATTTATGTTTTAAATGTTAAATTGGAGAAACTTTTTATGTGATTTAATTTTTAGTCAATGGGTGCTAATTTGATACAAGTTCTGATTACAAACGATAAATGTAGCACCGATCACTTTCTCACTTAGCTTAATCACTGCACATTAACCCTTATGACCTAATAACAATTATATAGACCGAAACTTGGTAATACCGATTAAGTCCAAATTAAAATTACTTATATTCACACTGTGCCTCCGTAGAACACTTATATATTTCTAGATATATAATTTAATATGCAAATCTGACCTAAATTATGAGCAAAGCACAAGCGCATCCTCCTTCTACGACAACCGAAAAACCTGTGTTGTGTGCCCTGCAATATGAGAAGTTGGTTTCCTCTTTCAAAACCCACCTACTCTGATTTTCCTAACTAGTCTGTTTGGTCCAATGCCAATTTACAATCTCGTAATAGGTAGATAATTTAAAAATTTTGTACTCTACATTCTCATTGATTCCTAATGACTTCCATGATATTCCTTAACAGCTCATAAGCTCCTTCTACCGGAAAATATTATTTTGCTACTGTAACTAACACGATATCCACACCCTCTTGATTTACATCTCGAAAACGTGTCAAAACCTCGATTTTTTACTGTCCCAACAAACTACAAAACCCATTAATCTTGACATCGACGAATGCCCAAAAAAAAATAGAATTATCTTTTTAAATACATTCTACGTATTCTGTCCTGTGCTAAACAATAATTTTTTTTTCTCTCTAGCAGTCTACCCTACTTCACAAATAAATCTATCTAACTTTCTGCTCTCGTAACCATTCTTCTACTTGCTACCACACTGTCATTTGCTTACTACCAGATACCACCTACCTCTCTCCCACGCAAAAATATGTATCCGTACATTTCAGAAACTTACTATGAGGACTCTAATTAGACTCTTATTTCCACCGGAGTCTCTCATGGGACACCGAGCGAGCAGATAGTGAATTCTGCAGCGACCCAAGCGACCTTTGGATAGTGACTTAACTGTGGGACACGGAGCAAGCAGGTAGTGGATACTGCAACGGACCAAGCAACCTTCGGATAGTGATTATACTGTGTCTGATACCATTGCATTCAGCAGTAGAAGACAGGACACAGTGAACAGCGAAGTACATCTCGCAAATTACAACTTTCCGGTGGCCCCTGGCCCCACAAGTGCAAACCACCTAACTGTAAGTACCCAATACTGCATAGTCCCAGCACTACATCTTCCATGAACCCAGAAACATACAATACTGCCTTCCCGCCATACCTAACCCCTCAACCTTCCCCATACTACCCTCCAAAGACAAAAAATCAACCATCTACACCTCAGTCCCTTCCACAACAAACGGCCATGGACTTAACCCAAGCACATACCGACACCTCCCAAAATGGGTATTCTGGAAACATAGATCCCACACGTGCAACGCAAGGCAGGACCCCAAATCAACCCGGCCTACCTCAATCCTCTGAATCATGGCAAACTGTAAGTAGAAAACGTATCAGAAACGTAGACGAGCATGACCACCCACACGCGAAAAAAACCGACTACTGGTTGGGAGAAACAGTAACCACTTCAAACCGATTCAGCACACTGTCAGAGGGAGCCACAGAAGAAACCACCCCCCTTCAAAGCACTCGGAACATAAACCACCCCCGATATTTATATCTGGAGTAGCAAACATAAAGCCGCTCATTGAACTTCTTAACGTCATAGCACC
>Ga0123355_10017428_pt1 | contig 11351 bp, 10 predicted proteins | sample TergutEmb28metaG_3_FD_89872 | JGI IMG/M metagenome (GOLD analysis project Ga0123355, IMG submission 89872) | Embiratermes neotenicus P1 segment gut microbial communities from Petit-Saut dam, French Guiana - Emb289 P1 | ecosystem: Host-associated > Arthropoda: Insects > Digestive system > Gut ...
GTTTGGGCGCGGAAGGCTACATGCTTATTGGGAATGGTAGCGTCGTACTCTGTAAAGCAGACGTAGTGTAGCGGGAATTGAACCCGGTTAAAGCCGGTAAAATCCGGGTCGCAGAAGGCTCGGGTAATTTCCCTTGCCCTGTCTGGACGGAAATTGTAAAAGATTACCGAGTCCTTTGCTTTGATAGTGCCGTCTGCGTCTATTACTGTAGGGAGTACAAACTCGTCGTTTACGCTGTTGGCATAGGTTTTTTCCATACACTCTACCGCGCTATTAGCGGTTTCGCCTTTGCCCCTTGTTAAAGCGGTATAAGCAAGCTCTACCCGCTCCCAGCGGTTATCTCTGTCCATGGCATAGTAGCGGCCTGAAATTGTGGCTATTTTGCCTACCCCTATTTCCGACATTTTCGTCTCAAGCTCTTTGATATAGCCCAGGCCGGAGGTGGGTGGGGTATCACGGCCATCTAGGAAGGCGTGTACGTATACTTTGGCTAAGCCATGGATTTTTGCCATTTCCAACAATGCGTATAAGTGGGTATTATGGCTATGAACCCCGCCGTCGGACAAGAGCCCATACAGGTGCAGAGCCGAATTATTATCCTTAGCATTTTTGACAGCACCCAAAAAGGCTTCGTTTTCGAAGAAATCCCGGTCGCTTATGGATTTGGTTATGCGAGTAAGCTCTTGGTATACGATGCGGCCGGCACCTATATTGGTATGGCCCACCTCAGAGTTACCCATCTGCCCCTCCGGCAAACCTACGTCCATACCGGCGGCGGCCCCCGGCTGGCATGGAAATTTCTCCATTAACCAGTCTAAATGAGGGGTGTTGGCCAGGTGGATAGCGTTGCTTTCGGACTTTGGAGCAAGGCCATAGCCGTCCAGTATCATCAGTACTACGGTTTCTTTATCCATGCTTTGCCCCCGCTTCTACTATCTTGGCAAATGAGGGCTTAATGCTTGCACCGCCAACCAGGCCACCGTCTATATCCGGCTGGGAAAACATAGCGTCGGCGTTATCCGCGTCTACACTTCCGCCGTATAGTATGCGTATGGCGTCGGCGGTTTCTTTATTGTACTTACGCTCTATTCTGGTGCGGATAAATTTGCAAATATCTTCGGCCTTATCCTCTGTGGGGGTTACGCCCGTGCCTATGGCCCATATAGGCTCGTAGGCTATAACTACCTTTGCGGCGGCGTCGCAGGTTAGCTCGTCAAAGGCGAACTTGATTTGCTTGCGAAGCACGGCCTTGGTACGTTCTTCTTTGTTTTGCCGCTGAGATTCGCCTATGCAGATTATCGGGGTTATGCCATGCTTTATGGCGTTTACCACTTTCAGGTTTACGATAAGGTCAGACTCGCCAAAGCGTTCCCGTCTTTCGGAGTGGCCTACTATTACGTAGGGTACGCCCAGGCCTTTTAGCATTTCGGCAGAAATTTCGCCTGTGTACGCACCGCTGTCCATATAGTGCATGTTTTGCGCACCTACTTTTATATTGGTGCCTTCCAGAGCTTGTTTAACCGTTGGAAGGGACACATATGGGACGCATAGCACTACCTCGGCTTTGTCTGTGTTTATTTGGCTTTTTATTGATTCTACAAAATTTTTAGCTTCATCGGGAGTGAAATTCATTTTCCAGTTCCCGGCTATTATTGGTTTACGCATTTTGCACCGCCACAACCCCGGGTAGGGCCTTGCCTTCTAAAAATTCCAAAGAGGCACCGCCGCCGGTTGAAATATGAGTCATTTTATCGCCGTAACCAAGCTGGTTAACAGCCGCTGCAGAGTCGCCGCCGCCTATTACTGTGGTTGCGTCTTCTAAGCTGGCCATAGCTTGAGCTACCGCTAAGGTTCCTTTTGCAAAATTGGGGAATTCGAATACGCCCATGGGGCCGTTCCATACCACTGTTTTTGCGCCTTTAAGTGCATTTGTGAATATTTCACGGCTTTTTTCGCCTATATCCAAGCCGCCCCAGCCGTCTTCTATGCCGCATGAGGGTACGGTTTTATATGCAGCGTCTGCTTTAAATTCCTGGGTTACAACCGTGTCTACCGGAAGCAGGAGTTCTACGCCTTTTTGCTTTGCCAGCTCCAGCACTTCCTTGGCATCCTTGACCCTTTCTTCTTCTAAGAGAGAGTCACCAACGGTGTGGCCCTGGGCTACAAAGAATGTATACGCCATGCCGCCGCCTATAATTAATTTGTCCACCTTATTTAAAAGCTCTTTGATTACGAGGATTTTATCTGAGACTTTTGCGCCACCTAAGATAGCAACAAAGGGACGTGCGGGGTTTTCAATCGCGCCACCTAGGAATTTCAGCTCTTTTTCCATCAAGAAGCCTACGGCGGTGTCTTTTACAAACTCTGTCACGCCTACTGTGGAGCAGTGCGCCCTGTGGGCAGAGCCAAAGGCATCGTTTACATACACGTCTGCTATAGAGGCTAGGTCTTTGGAGAAGGCTTCTTCGTTTTTGCCTTCCTCTTTACGGAAGCGGGTGTTTTGTAGCAGGGCTACTTCGCCGTCTTTCATTTCGCTTACGGCCTCGCGAACGCAGTCGCTTACTACCGCGTCGTCTGCAAGGAATTTAACCGGCTGGCCCAGGTGCTTGGACAGGCGCACAGCCACCGGCTCTAATGTGGCCTTTGGGTCCGGCCCTTTTGGTTTGCCTAGATGGGAGCAAAGGATAAGCCGCCCGCCGTCTGCGATTAGCTTTTTAATGGTGGGGAGAGCCGCTACTATGCGGTTTTCGTCTGTGATTGCGCCGTCTTGTAGCGGTACGTTAAAGTCGCAGCGCACCAGTACCCGCTTACCTTTTACGCATAGGTCGCCTACAGTTTTCTTGTTTAGCATTTTTTAGCCCCTTTCGGCTGTATATGAAATTTAGGTTTTTACGAATTATTCTAGCATTTTGGTGCTGTGTATGGCAAGGGGTGGGGCAATCTTCGTGGGCCTGTAAAATGAAAAAGTGTTACTTTGATTGTGAAAAATATCTGGTACGACGCCGATATAAAGCCAACAAAAAACTCCAGGCAGCTGTGGATAAGTGCCTGGAGCGGTTTGCTGGGTTTAATGGATGCGATCATGTGCTCATAACATCCGATACAAATTAAAAACAAACATAGCCGCTTCAACCCTAGTCATATACCCCCCGGGGTTAAGACTAATCCCGTCCCCGGCAATAATCCCAACCCTAGCCAGGGACGATATAGGAAGCCGCGCATAATCGGCTATTTGCGCTAAATCATTAAAGCGGCCAAGTGCTGTTAGGTGAATATCAGGCTCAATTAGCCCCTGGGCAAACATGATATTGTACAGCATAGTCATCATATCCTGGCGGGAGATGGTTCGGTCCGGGGCAAACAGGTTATCGCCAATCCCCGTTACCAGGCCCAGTTGCCTTGCTATATCAATGTAAACGCCGCGGCCATATGGTGGCACATCGTCAAAGGGGATGTGGTGATGACCGTACATACCCCCCGGTAAACGTAGTTCCAGTGCTTTTATTGCGGCGGCTAGCACGTCGCCTCTTGTGGCACTGCCTAAGGGGTTAAAGACTATGGGCTCGCCTGTTTGATTACATATATTTAAGTTCATAAGGTCTCTTGCGACTACAAACTCTATGGCTTCCCGGGCCCAGGGCACATTATCCAGGCCTATTAGGGCTGTAGCTGTGCCGGGGGTGCGTGGGGTTTGCCTCTGGCCACCGGCATGTATGCGCATTTGTTCCCTCTGTATGGTGCCATTGGGGTTTTCATGTGTTATATAGCTTATCCATAGGATGCTGTCATTTATGGGATATGGAAAACGCTCTATACGGCGGATACCTGCCTGGGGTAAGTCAATGAAGCTAAGCTCTCTTACGTCGCCGTTAATGCCTGAGCCGGCGGTGCACATTTGCCAGTGGTTCTGCCAATTGCGTGTACGGAACAGCCCGCCCGCATACCAATAATAGGCTCGGTTATAGTAGTAATACCGGTATGCGGCGGGGGCCCTTACTACCCAGTCTCGTAAATTGCGGGATGTTGCAAAAAACCCTTCGCAGGCCGCATTTTGGTATATCACCGCCAGGGTGACGCCGTCTTCACTTGAAACCGGATGGAACGAAAATATGCTTCCGGTGATATCAAAGGTAGATGTGTCTACATTTATCCAGCTTGGCGGGATATACATATCACTAGCATTCTCTTCGATTGTTTCGGCGTAGGCCGCCTTTGGTGTGGCTATTAGTACTAATGCCGCTACAATAGTCAGGCAAAGTACTGCCGCTATCCGTCTTCTGTACTTTTGTTGCATGTGCAACCTCCTTTGAAATAAATGCCATTTTTTAGCAGGTTGCAATATTACCATATAATTCCTATTAAATGCAATACACCATCCCAGGGGCGGAGCTTATTCCTATGACGAGAGCAAGGGATTATGATATGATTCGTACATGAAAAACCGTGATCTAACCCAAGGCGGCATAATTGGCGCGCTTTTACGTTTGGCCCTGCCTATAGCAGGCGGGCAGTTTATGCATATGGCCTACAGCCTAACCGACATGTTCTGGCTGGGGCGCGTTGGCAATGATGCCATTGCGGCCTCCGGCACGGCTGGGCTTTTTTTATGGCTTTCTGTTGGGTTTATGCTGGTTGGGCGTGTTGGGGCCGAAATTGGCGTAAGCCAGGCAAGGGGCCGCGGGGATGTAGCCGAGGCTTATCGTTATTCTCGTACTGCCATGCGTATGGCTCTGGTGCTGGGGGTTTTATTTGGGGCGTTTTTGCTAATTTTCCGCCATGTGCTGGTTGGGTTTTTTAATTTTAGGGAGGCCCACGTAGCCGCTTACACTGCGGCATATATTGGGATTATGGCTTTTGGGATACCTGCCAGCTTTATTACTTCCTCCATTGGCGGGACATTTAACGCCTCTGGTAACTCCCGCACTCCTTTTCTTATCGGTAGCTTGGGGATTGCTTTAAACATGATTCTTAGCCCAATTTTTATACTTGGGCTTAATATGGGGGTTGTGGGTGCGGCCATTACCAGTGTAATGTCCCAGTATGTAGTACTTGTGCTTATGCTTACGGCTCTTAAGCGTTTTAAGACCCGGCCTTTTGCGGTTTATAAGCTTATTGTTAGGCCTAGCTTTTCCGGTATTATCAATGATTTGCGATACGGTAAGGCGCGGGAGATTTTTAGGCTTACATGGCCTATTTGCTTAGAGAACACCCTATTTCCCCTGCTTACAATAGCTACTACCCGCTTTGAGGTGGCCTTTGGTGCTTTTGCTGTTTCAATAAGCCGTGTGGGGACTCAGGTGGAGTCTTTGTCTTGGCTGGTGGGGGCTGGATTTGGGGCGGCCCTTACCGCCTTTGTTGGGCAAAATTTTGGTGCCGGCAATCATGAACGCATAACAAAAGGTGTAAGGTATACTACGTTTTTTATGATTATGTGGGGACTTTTTGTTATGAGTGTGTTGTGGTTTGGCAGCCCTGTTATTTTGGCGGTTTTCCTTCCGGAGTTTGTTTCCGATGTTGATATGACTCGCTTAGTTGTCAGTAATTTGCGGATACTTGCGGCTTGTCAGGTATTTGCCAACATGGAGTTTGTGGCTACCAATGCCTTTAGGGGTAAAGGGCGAACACTGCCCCCTTCGGTTACCAGTATCGCTTCTAATGCGATACGTGTGCCGCTAGCGTTTTTATTATCCCGTACCGGGCTTGGGCTTTTAGGGGTTTGGGCGGCAATATCTATTACAGCTGGCCTTAGGGGGATTTCGGTTTTCATATGGTATCGTATAACCAATTCCCCTCCTGGGAGGGGAATTGGGCTTCGCCGCGCTGTAAATCGACGCATATAAGGAGAGTTGATGATGGACATTCCATTTGATGTAACGGACATTAGAATTGAGACTGAACGGTTGATACTCAGGCCCTTCGAGGAGACGGATTTGGCGGATTTTTTTGCATACGCGTCCATACCTGAGGTTGGCGAGGCGGCGGGGTGGCCCCATCATAAATCTATTGAAGACTCGCGGATAATCCTAAACGACTTTTTTGAGAAAAAAGAGGTTTTAGCTATGTATCATAAGGCCGATAAGCGGGTAATCGGCTCTATTGGGCTGCATTTATCCTGGACCAGCAAGAACGATACGTTCAAGCATTTACCGGCAAAAGAAGTCGGATATGTGCTATCAAAGGATTATTGGGGCCAGGGGCTGACGGCAGAAGGTGTTAAAGCCGTAATCGAATATGGTTTTAACACATTAGGGCTTACATGCTTTGGGTTGGCCCATTCTCCAGAAAACGCGCAATCCAGGCGGGTGGCGGAAAAATGCGGCTTTGTTTACAGCGAGACCGGGCAGTTTTTTTCTAAGCTGCGGCAGGTTTATATCGACGATATCAGGCATATCCTGCTTAAAGACTTGAAATGGAAATAAGGCTGCAAAAATGGCTCTCCCAAGCCGGTGTGGCGTCCCGGCGCAAAGCAGAGGAGTTAATAATAGCCGGGAAAGTTGCAGTTAACGGCAATATAATAACCCAACTTGGCACCCGGGCAGACACATCCCGTGACAGGGTAACGGTAAACGGTCAGCCCTGTGAGGTTGCAACCTCTAAAATATATATCGCCTTGCATAAGCCGGAAGGGGTAGTAACAACCGCAAGCGACCAGTTTAACCGCCCCACAGTCATGGACTACATCCCTAAAGATACTCACTGTTACCCCGTAGGCCGCCTGGACTACGACACCAGCGGACTGATAATCTTAACTAATGACGGCGAATTTGCTCAAAAACTAGCCCATCCAAAGCATGGTATAACTAAAACATATACAGCAATCATAAAGGGTCTCCCGGATGATGAGCAGCTAAAAGCCTTTGCAAGCGGCCTAATGATAGAAGGCCGCCTAACCGCCCCTTGCGAAATTGAAATCATAAAAAAAGAGCCCAATGCAAAAGTCCGCATTAAGCTTGGTGAGGGCCGAAACCGGCAGGTACGTAAAATGTGCGAGGCCATTGGCCATCCGGTGATATCGCTAAAACGAGTAGAGGTGGGGCCGGTAAAACTGGGAAGCCTGCCACAAGGGCAGTGGAGGTATTTAACCCCGGCGGAGATAAAAGGCCTCTAGTGAAGTCTTCACCAAAAGCATCAAAATCTGGTCGCTTTTTAGACACAGGGCCATGCAAAATAAAAATACGCCACAGACGCAAAATCATCCATGCGGTAAAAATTATACCACCCGTCTTTTGACTCATCCGTAAGCACAAAATCAGTATCAAATAAAAACTCCAGCTCCCCGGTGTCTCCAAACGGGTCGCAGGTTGTAATCTTAAGCGGGACGTTCTGCTTTACTAAAGCCAGGACGTCCTTTTTCATGGCACCGCCGATATTTTGAATTTCTACTCTTATATCCTGATTAAAGTATACGATATCATCTTTATGAAAGCGGTAAAATACAAAATGTCCGTTATCCTTATCGGCAATGGGGCAGCCCTGGGTCATGTTTGAAAATGCACCCATTCCCCAGGCGGTGCCCACATAATCTTCTGTGCCTGTCCCGCAGATGGTGGGGTAACACTTATCGCCGTCCAGGTATATTTTTATTTCGCCTTCGCCAAACCAGGTGTCGCCATAGGCTGTATTGGTATTTACTCCTATAGCTGCGCCCAAAAACCGGCCCTCGCCTGATATTTTCGGCAACACAGTGTAGTCTCGGGTTAGCGCGGTTGTATTTTCTCTATTGCGATAACAGTGGAAATATAAAATCTCGTCCCTATTTAAAGGATATAGTCCAAAGGAGATATCATAAGCCAGCCAACCCGCATCCTTATCAGATTCATTGGTCAGCACCACCCGGGCTGAGCTTATAAATGGCATATTAAAATGGGAGATAAATGACCGGCCTTCCGGATTTGAAAGATATGCGCTCTCAAAGGGTACCATAAGCCCGTGTATCGCGCCAAAAAAGTCGCAAAGGGGTGCCGATACCGCGGATTTTTCGCTATCATCCCAAAACATCTCGATTTTTATGGCATTTAAAACCGCTGGTGCCCTGTCGGATAGTGTAATAAAAATACGGTTAATGCAGCCACTGCCTTTTATATCAAGCAGGGTTTTGGTTTCGCCCGCCATTAATTTGCTCATATGGCTGCCCTTGGCACCACTGTTTTTTATACCGCCCCTGCCCTTGGTGCCATCTGGGTTTTCAAATGTAGCTGAACGGGACTGGTAGCCGGTTAGTTTATTGTACTCCATCTAATTTGACCTGGGCCTTAGCACAAGCTCGTTGGGCCGTACCCATCCCAGCCGGTTTCGTGCCAGCTCTTCTATATAGGCATCGCTGTCAAAGTGGGCTATTTGGTAGCGTATGCCTTCGTAAATAGCCGTCTCCCTATCAATGTCTGCCAAGACACGGTTATGGTCTGCTCTTAGGGTATTGTAGCTGGCGGCTTGTAACGATATTAAGCCAAAAAATCCACCTAATATTATCATGCAGACTATGATAAAAATAAAGGTGTTCATTTTGCTTTTGGGTTTTTTAGCTTTTTTCTGTTTTGCCACTTTGGCACCTCCGATATAAGATGGTACAATAATACCATAAAATTTGGACGGAGGTGCAAGATGAAATATAGGAAATTAGGCCGCACAGGTCTTAATGTAAGTGAAATAGGCATGGGCCTGGAGCACTTACTTGACAAGGACGAGCAAACAGTTGTTGACACCATACAAGCTGCCATAAGAGGCGGTGTTAATTATTTTGACTGCCATGTAGGCCATGATTTTAACGAGGATTCCACTAGCTACGAAGGCTATAATAAACTAGGCAAAGCCCTTCACGGGTCTAGGGATAATGTGGCCATTTCATACGTAACGTATTACAAAGACCGCACCGCCGGTTTTACTGAACCCAGGTTTGACTATTTTCTTAAGGCAGTTAAAACTACCCATGTTGATGTCTTTATGATACAGTTTTGTGATAAAAATGAGGATTACGAGCAGGTAATAGGTGAAAACGGTGCCCTTGCCCACGCAAAAAAGCTACGGGCAGAGGGTAAGGCAAAATATATAGGAATTGCCACCCACAGCTTGGCTATAGCCCAGAAGGCGATCGCCGCTGGTGAATTTGACGTACTTATGTATCCGGTAAACCCGGCCTTTGACGTTGTAACCGACGAGGAGCAATATAAAACAGAGGATCTGGGAACCTTGTGGAACGCCGCCGATGATTTTACCGCCAAAAATAAAAGCATCCCCCAGCCCCGAAAAGATGTTTACCATGAGTGCGAACGCAAAAATATCGGGTTAGTTGCCATGAAGGCATTTGCGGGCGGGGCTATTCTTGAATGGGAAAAGGATGCCGGGTTTACACCGGTAAATCTCATATCCTATGCGCTGGCGCAAAACGGCGTTTCAACCGTAGTGCCTGGCTGCACTAATCCCGGGGAAATTAACGAAATCCTTGAGTATACCACGGCGTCCACGGCCCAGCGAGATTACAGTGCCGCCGTTGTCAAGTCCAGATGGCGCGTTACAGGCAATTGTATATACTGCAACCACTGCTTGCCCTGTAATGCGAACATAAATATCGGCCTGGTAAACAGGTTTGTTGACCAGGCTTATCATAATCCCGATACTGAGGCGATAAAAGAAAAATACCACGTGCTGCCTGTAAATGCCTCGGCCTGCACCCGCTGCGGTGTTTGTGAAAAACGCTGTCCCTTTGATGTGAAGGTCATGGATAGGATGAAGCAGGCTACCGAGCTTTTTAGCGAGTAATAAGACGGTCGATAGCTTCCCATAGCCCCTGTAAATATGTCGCACCAAGGGCACGGTCATATAGGCCGTACCCTGGGCGGCCTTTTTTTATGGTTTCGTCCCATATCATGCGGCCATGGTCTGGGCGCAGCCAGCCGCCATAGCCAATGTCGTGGAAGGCCTTCATTATGGCAAACATATCTAATGAGCCATGGCTTGACAAATGTGCCGATTCATAAAAATCCGTTTCGTTTTCAAACCGCAGGTTACGCACATGGGCGAAGTGTATTCGCCCCTCGTTACCAAATTCCCGTATCATTGCGGGGATATTATTGTCCTTTTTTGCGCCTAGAGAGCCGGTACATAGGGTTAGGCCGTTATGTGGGCTTGGGTTAAGGTCTAGGTATCTGCGGATATTTTCCCGGCTTATTATTAGCTTAGGCAGGCCAAAGATGGGCTGGGGAGGGTCGTCTGGGTGGACGGCCATTTTTATGTTTAGCCTTTTAGCATGGGGGATTATGGCGTCCAGGAAGTATTTCATGTTGGCGTAGAAATTATCCGTGGTCATGCCCACGTAGGCTTCTAAGGCTTGGCGGATTGTCTTCATACGCTCCGGCTCCCAGCCGGGCATTTCGTAGGTGTCGGCTTCCTTAGCATAGCGGGCGGCTAGGTCTTCTACTGACACGCTATTTATATAAGCCGCTTCGTATCGCATGGTGTTGGAGCCATCCGGAAGATTGTAATATAGGTGGCTACGGGCCCAGTCTAAAACAGGCATGAAGTTGTAGCAGATACATTTTACACCTATGGAGGCCAATCGCTCCATGGTTATGATGTAGTTGGTGATTTTCTCGTCACGGGTGGGAAGGCCTAGTTTTATGTCTTCGTGGATGTTTACGCTTTCTATTACTTCTGCTTCCAGGTTATGGGCGGTAACGGCTTCTTTCATTGCGGTTAACTCGTCCATTGGCCAGGCCTCCCCTGGGGGAACGGTTAAAAGGCTTGTTACGACCCCAGTCATGCCTGGGATTTGGCGGATGTGGTTAAGTGATATTGGGTCTTGGCTTTCGCCAAACCAGCGGAATGTCATTTTCATGAGATGCTCCTTTTATATGTTGCTTGAAACTGCAATCATGCCGATTACTCCTCAGGGAAATCAATTTCCGTGATTACTCCTGTGAGCTCTCCGCTTTGCTAGATTCTAAACCTCCAATGTTTTAACCTTAGCCCCATACAACTCAACACTGCGCTTATCCGGCTGGGTAAACCCTACATACAGCGTATGAGGGCCTTCCACCTCGTATAAATCCCCGTTAGCGTCCCATCTGGAAAATGCTGTTTTTGCAAGGGGGATAGTTACAGCTTCAGCCTGCCCAGGTGCAAGGCAAACCGACTTCACGCCACACAGCGCGCAGTTCTCCTTCTGCCCGGGGGATTTTACATACACCTGCACAGTCTCACGTCCGGGGCGGCTGCCGGTATTTTTAACCGTAACGGTACAATTATGCTTGGTAGCGGCATAGCCTGAGAGCTCGAACGTGGTATAGCTAAGCCCAAACCCAAAGGGATATAACGCCTCGCCGGTATAATAGCGATACGTGCGGTTTGTCATATCA
>Ga0123355_10017429_pt1 | contig 11351 bp, 4 predicted proteins | sample TergutEmb28metaG_3_FD_89872 | JGI IMG/M metagenome (GOLD analysis project Ga0123355, IMG submission 89872) | Embiratermes neotenicus P1 segment gut microbial communities from Petit-Saut dam, French Guiana - Emb289 P1 | ecosystem: Host-associated > Arthropoda: Insects > Digestive system > Gut ...
TAAATGTTGCATTTTATATATTTATTCAACAAATATAGGTACTGAATATTTTAAACATGGTATATACTCTCCGGTTTTTCCTCTTCAAAATGCAGTTTGTTTCATAAATCTAACATATTTGGTACCTTTATTATTCACATTTTATATACAGGGTGTGCTAACATTAAAAAAATAATTCCGGCGCCAAAAGGTTAAGAATGTGTGCTGTTTGGAATAAGGATATATGTAAAGAAAAGGAAAAAGTTGCGTATTTAGGTGCATTTGCGAAAGTATGAAAAAGGACTGTTAGCTTCGTGATGTCTGTCTGTCCATGTGGACCAGTCGTCATGAAATTTTGGTATTTGGTATTTGAGGATTTTTCCAAAATCTTTGAAGAAAATTCAGTTTGATTAAAATCTGACAAGAATAACAAGTATGTTTTTGATAATATTGTGCTAAATTCTTCTCAGAATGAGAAATGTTTCAGGCATAAGTTGCAGAGAAAATCAAAACATGTGTTTATTTGATACCTACTACTTTTTGTTAGCAACAATGGCTACTTGAATGCACCCCAGTGTCATACGTACATTGCCTCTCTTGTATTATGGTATTTTTTTAATTTGTTCTCAGGTGTGATAATCAGTTCACAACCATATATCCAGCAGATGTTGTTTTGTTAGAAGGGATTTTGGTATTTTATTTTCCCGAAATTCGGGAGCTGTTTCACATGAAGCTTTTTGTTGATACTGATTCTGATACAAGATTAGCACGTAGAGGTAAGAAGAAAGATTGTCTGTATTTCATTTGGCATGTAACATATAAATAATAATTACAACAATTTTCAGTTTTATGGAGATACAGAATGTTACACTTGTCTGTTACGTATTTCACTTAGGTATTTGTAAGAAATTTTAATAATAGGGACGGTATGGATGCTAATAGTGAGTGATGTGAGAACTGACTGTGAAATGTCTTATTGTGCTTTACTTTTATTCACAAAACAGAGTTCAGGTGAAACTTCCCTTATATTATACAAATTTAGTGTAACAAAAATTAAAATTTGATAAACACAATTTGAATTCCCTTGGCATGGATTTGTATTAATATGACAAAATATTTAATGTCTCTAGCAAGTAATATAGTGACCCAGGTAAGTCATTTATGAGGCCTTCATGTTGCATGAGCAGTGTGTCCATGCTTGTTTGGATGCCATTAGGTTGCTGTTATTTGGGTAACAAGAGTTAATGTGTTGCCCAAGTGCTCAACTTCCTACTGTAATGAAATGTACAGTACAAGCTGGTTTATCCAGCAGTGTGGAAGGCTCTGTTATCTGGAAGTTTACAGATGTCCATTATATTTCACTCTTCCATCAACTGGCAGTACTCTTTGCTGGTCTTGATAGTTCAGACAGCAAAAGTTGATTAAGGGAGACTGTTCAGAGGGTAAATTTACATAAATGAACAGTTAAAATAATGGTAGCAAAATGTGTGTCATAGTACATTGTTGGTTTTTTAGAATATATATACACCATCTTGGGGACCGCGGTAGCACAGTGGTTAAGGTGCTGTGCTACAAATCAGAAGGTCACTGGTTCGATCCCAGCTGGTGTCATTCTGATCGCACTATGGCCCTGGGGTCGACTCAACCTCTAACAGAAATGAGTACCAGGAGCATTTCCTGGGGGTAAAGTTGGCCGGTGCGTAAGGTTGACAACCTTATCACCATCCTGTGCCGTTGTCATGAAATCTGGGAACCTTAAATTCCTGGAACCCTCTGGGCCACTCCAGGTCTGTAACGGGACTGCTTTACCTTTACCTATATACACCATCTTGCATAAGAAGTAGTGAAATGGGAATAGAAAGCGCAGGGGGAGGGAGGTCCATGACAGGTTGTGGGGTAACATTGAGTGGTTACATCTGTCCATAAGGTGCTAGCTACACAAGATACACATTAGCTACAACATCTGGAGAACTGTAATATCCAGTGACCCTTCCGTCCCAGGGGTATCAGTTCAGTCAGCTTACACTATGTTAGGTTGATTTAATTCAACATCATTCAGTTATGAGCTCCATGACATTGATGTTTTTTGTTTCTAGTTCCAAAAGACATAAAGGAGAGAGGCAGAGACCTAGACCAAGTGTTAAATCAGTACATGTACTTTGTGAAGCCTGCATTTGAAGAGTTTTGTTCACCAGTAAGTATTTTAGTTTCATGATTCATTTCAAACACAAAACATCCACAATTAACCCTTTTGCTGGCAGCAAGGCATTTAAATTTCACCCACACTCTGGCAGGCAAAAATGCAGACTGTATAAATTAATTTCTTTACATCAGTGCAAATAATATTGCATGACAGATTTTTATGAGATATATTAGGATATATGTCTAGACTCATATTCATTTTTTGTGTACCTTTTCCGTTATTTTTCTTCATGTGATATTCACCGAAACACGGAGTTTTGTGAAGTGCCACCTCACAAGTTGAACCTATAAAACTGGTGACTTTTCTTTGTTTATGTGCTGAACAAACTCTGCACCTTATTGATGCCATGCCTTCTTCCCCCCCCCCCCACTTGGTGGAACTTGAACCATTATATGAAATTTGAGTTGCACCCTGTAGATGTTCAACTGGATCCTTCACTGACGGTCCTTTGCATAGCGATGGTGTCAATGCTGTTAATGTTGAGGCTAGTGATTCATTGTGTTCCCTATCTTTGTTGTCTTCTCTCCTGGCTCTGTCATTTTCTGAACAATGTCCATTATGAGATCCTTGAAAGCCTAGCCTTTGTCCTTTTAATTTAGGTTTGTTGTGTATTGTTTGAATAATGTGAAGCTGTTTAGGGCAACCATATGTAGCATAAGGAACACAAATTTCTTTGTCCATTTCACAGATTTTCTGCAGCATGGGTAATAGTGCAAAATTTAGTCTGCCCTGTCCACGTATCGCATAAATTTGTTAGTCTTCATTATTTTGAGCTTCTTCATTTTTTCACCCTTCCAGTTCTCCATTGCAGTCTCCACGATCTTTGCTGTATGTAGTGCTGAAATAAGTTTCACGTCCCTCTTATCTTGCATTCTTGTACCAGAACTTGGCCTTTGTGACAGTAAGTGGACTGTCCCTTCTTCAGGTATTTTATTTTTTCCTTCATTCCTTTAGTAACTTCTCTGTCTAGATGCAGTGTACCGTAGTGTACCTTCCCCCCCCCCCCAACAGCATTTCACTCGTTTCAACACTGTTATAGTAATTGTCATGGTACTGTACATGTTGTATCTTATATTGAACAGCTGTGCACCCAGTAGTTCTAAACTCAGATTTGTACTGGTCATGATTGGCCTGTAAACACGTCCATATTACAGTATATGTAGCCACTCTTGGACTTTGAAACCAGGTAGGCTTTGATGCCATACCTATCTGGTTTTTCAGGTACATGTACTTGCAACATGACCCAGACCTTCCTTGCAGTCATTTCCTCTTCTCTCATTTGAAGTACATCAGGCTTGATGTGCCCTCCTTTCTTATGTGAAGTTATGTTGAAGCACTTTCTACTCGCGTGGTGAATATTGCAACACTGTCATATTTTTCACCATAACCTTAGCCAACTAATGTTATAGGATGTTTAGTAGGGCGATGAATAGTCTTGTTCACTACAACTATGAATTACAAGACCTGTGTGGAGTCAGCAGGATGCAGGAACAGTCGAAGTGCATTTACCATAAATAAAATGCTTGAAAAATCCAGTACTAAGAACTTATTGCATCATTTGTTATGCTAACATTCTGTTGTATCATTGTAGCGGACTAAATAAGAGTTTCATCTTTAAGGGTAGACCCCGATCGATGTACAGTAACGATTTCATCAACTTGTTTTCAGTCATGGCAGGTCAATTGCTAGTACAGTAAGCAAACGCCTACAGTTGGAAAAATATATCAGTATCAGGCAACAGGTGGAATTGTCGCAACAGAAAATTATGTCAACACCATCAAAAGAGTTAATAACTTCAATTTAGTAAACACTATTTAAGTTGTAACAGGATCTACGCATGTCGCATGGGCACACAGTGTATTCTGCCAACTTTACTGTGGAAAGAGTGAGAAATATTGAGTGGTTAGTGCCACCATCCCTCTTGCTTTTCAGTTTTAAGTGTGTCCTAACAGTAGTAAGTGCAAGTATATTTCAATCATAATTTTATGGAATGGAATTCCATGTATTTCTTTAAAAAAGTATCCATTACAGAGATCAGTTCAAACTTCTCATTGATGGTCTTCTAGTCTTCAATAAAAAGTCCTAAAAATTAAATTATAATTACTTGCTATATTTATTTTTTAGTAGTTAATTACTAGTAATTTTAGCTATGTGATCACTTAAAATATCAAATAAATTCTGCCTGAAAGAGTAAAATTTTACTGTTAACAATTTGTTTCTGGCCTGTGCAGGTTGTGGAGATTTTCAAATGGTTCTTGTGCAATAAAAGGTTGTTCTGGACTGATCTACAGTATATAACACTGGTGATGAATCAGTATGAATTTGGAATATTGGTGGAATGCTAGTTCACAGACAAATCACAATACTCATAGAAAAATCTTTTCATTGTCACTTTGTCCACCACAAATTGCATATAGACTGCCCTGGGATAAAGTCCAGGCCATCATATTGAAAAACCAGTGACTAACCATATCAACTGTGGTGGAAATGTCATATTTCAAGTTTCAGCTAAAACAGCTTGAAAATTTGGAACTTGAAGTAATACTGCTTTAACCCTTTGATGCCTAACGATCACTATAGTGGTTGTACAGCACCGCTAACCTCTAAACATTGCATTTTATATATTTATTCAACAAATACAGGTACTGAATATTTTAAACACGGCATATATTCTCCGTTCTGTCTCTTCAAAATGCAGTTTGTTTTATAATTCTAACTTATTTGGTTCCTGTTTTATTCACATTTTGTATACAGGTGTGCTAAAATTTAAAAAAATAATTCCACCGCCAAAAGGTTAATGCTTGTTGTACGATATTCCTATTTTGTTTCAAATGGAGGCTTTGGAGAGATGCACTTTTTATTTTTTTAAATGTCTGATGAGTTGTTGCCAATGGATATGAGGTGTAGATTTTTGTGAAATTTCAAAAAGGGTAACTCCTATGACCAAAGACTTAGCGACATCTCAAAGAAGTAAATTTAAATTTTGGCACAAAAACAGTTCCTTCCATTGGTCATATGTGGCCATCAAAAATAGCAGAGCTGGGTTCAGCTGTATGCACCAAACCTGCATCATGCCGGCCCTACTTCATCCATGTCATTCTTAAACATATTTTTGTCATGGTTACAAAAATACCGTCCCATTTGGAAGGCAACTTTTAAAATTAAATGTGTGATAAAAATATAAAACCTTTACACTTTTGAAGAAACCACAACCATTCTTAAAAATCTGTTGGAAACATTAAATAATAAAACCAGTTTTTAACTAACCAACTTAATTAACAAATTAATTAATCAGAATTCATCTTCTGTCAGGCAAGCTCTTCGGTGCATTTTATGGAACCTGAAGGTTCGTGTGTTCACAGGATCCAGCCCTTGGAGTATCCAAGCCAGGTGAATCCAGTCCATACTGGCACTGGCATACGCCTAAGTTGACCAAGTGTGCCACATGTTCCATGCCTTTTGTCCTCAATTAAGTCACCCTAATAATACTTGGTGATCATTGATTTACATACCATTTTAAAACATGTGGCTTTATATGTGTGCACACCCAAGATGTGCGCTCTGTTTAGAGCATTTTCAGTAACCCAGGCTATTGAGTATTGAATTGTAGAGTGACTGTAGAATGATGCACTGGTAAGGATTTAGAAAGAAAGGATTATGGCCTAATCAAGGTACTGTCAGGTATTTTTCAGGAGAGTTTGATAAAAGCAATGATAACCTCAATCAAGATAGATGATGACTGTCTCAAGATTTGAACCTAATATCTACCATATACAAGCCTAAAGCATTGATACTATACCGGTCCATTTGGTACTTTTGGGCTGCAATAGAAAAAGATGTTTACATTTCAGTCAGTGCATTATGAATGTATATGAGTAGGGAGAGTTAAACCAATTGCAGGTGGAAAGCTGCCCTACACACACACACATATATGTTCACTACACAACTTGCTTTCACATTTCCCATTGATCTTGCTGGTATGTTTGCTAGTTATAATGTAAATCATATTTTTCATTTTTTTAGACAAAGAAGTATGCAGACGTCATAATCCCTCGGGGAGCAGACAACACTGGTGAGTAGTGATTCATATTGCTGTGTGTGTTATTTATGAGAGTTGGATGTGCCAGATTTGTGTAGACAGTGTGTGTGTTGTGATGTAGTAAAATTATCTAGATCCTCTTTGTTTTTTCTGTTTGTGAAATTTGGACATACCATTTGCTGTATGCCAAATACAAATTCATTAGTATTGGCATACTGTTTATGTGTTGAGGATTACTTTTCATACACAGTCCACTAGAATTCCTTTACACCAGCACCTACATGACTGGACAGGGGCTAGGTAATATTTGTTACTGGTGCGGAACTTGGGCTGCACAACTAATCAGAGGAATATTCCATTTGAATATTTTCTTCAGCTCTTGGATCTTTAAAATTAGCTGCCAGCCCTCACAAGGTGTGCATTTGTCAGTTATTTTCATTTCATCATAAAAATACTTAGCTTTTTCAGTTATCATAGACCCAATTAAGGGTTTTCATTTGGTACACTTTGTTATAAATCACTTATATGGCACCTGGTCCAGTTGCACCAGTTTAGGCTCTTTAAGTATCTGTCACTTGAAAAAGTCCTTCACACTTTCACTTACTGCCATAAATGACTGTAATTTGTCATTCCATTTCTTTATATCATACCTAGTTGATGATCCAGTGTCGTATGAAGCCCTAACCTCTCTTCAGCTTCACCACTTTCAAGCCATCTAATTACTTCACATTTCTGAAGAATTATTAAAGTTATGTGCTTTCTCTGGTCAGCAATACCATGCTTACTGATCTCGGGGATCTTTTGAAGCTACTAGAATAGTTTTGTGGGCTCATATGGTTGAGCTAGCCCAAGATATAGTCACAGAATCGCTATCCCCACACTCACCGGAAGTTAGGCAGAGGAACTTTTAAGTCATGGGACTAATTTTCTTCTCAAGTGCCAAACTGTCAGGAGTGCTGGATTATCAGGTGCTGGATGAGAGGAATTCTACTGTACAAAGAAAATACATGCATAACCTTTTGATTATAATAAATGGAAACTGCAACTTAACTTAGGTCCCGGAATGGTGTGTCCTGTTATATGCATTGCTACTGCATCACCCATGCATTGTAGAGAGAAGAATATATATTTTATACAGAAATGTGAAGGGATGGGCATGAAACATGAGCATGGTGTTAGACTAGGGCCAGGCACAAATGGATGTATAAGTTAATTACACATCATCTCCAGTTCATCATGAGTCTGTCAGGTTTGAAATCGAAGGTTTGCTTCCACCTGAAAAACTAACTATACTACCAGGCAGGCTCATACCAAAGCAGGGCCATTCTTAGAACAGTGAGTGACTATCACCATGTGATAGGATTATATTGTGTTGTGAAATAAGGTGCAAAGATTATATAGTGTCAGTGATGGATGGATGAATGGATAGGTGAATGAATTAATTATTCAGTATGTATGGAACATGGGTGCAATGATCTTGATAGGTAAAGACTGAATTACTTGGAGAATAATGTGTCTGCCAATTTGCCCACCACATCCTATATGGACTTGCCTGGGATCAAACGTGGGTCTGTGCTGTGGGAGGCAGCCATAAGCTAACCGTATGAGCCATGGTGTGGTTTGGTTTGAGCAAATAGTGTCTGTAAAGTTTTGTAGAAATTTTTCCAAGAGTATAATTCCTTCCAGAGCACCAGCTTACAGAGTAGTGGCAAAACTTTGTGCATTGGGATCATTGGTGAACAAAAATAAAACCTGAAGAAAGTCATGTAGCATCTGAAGGAAAACGTAATATATGTGCTGACTTAGAAGCCAGCCTGATAAAAGTCATTACAACCCTTAATTTTTCAGTGTGGAATGTCCAGAGGTACTGTTCCTGCTGCAATAAAATTGTTAAAATTGTGACCATATTTATTGATAAACTAAAGCAAGAATTTGACATTGCAGATGGTTTCAGGAATCTGTGTTTAAGGCCTTGTGTATTCTGATAAAGTGTAGATATTGTTGTGCAGGTGTGTAAACAATCCAAACAGTAGTTAGAGGTCAACAGAACTCTTCATTTTTTTTGTAGTGTTTTAACACAATTTGAAATTCGTTGTGGTGAACAACTAGTGCTCAAGAGGTGATGGGCCTCCCTCTCCCTCCACAGTGATAAAACAAATATTGAACTCTGCGAGATTGACTCTGGCACCCTTTTTTGTCACTGGACTGCAGATGAAAGATGTGTGTGGGCAGATCATGCAGGACACTGCTACTGTCCCCAGCTAATAATCCTGTGAATGTGGTGGCTGAGATTTTTGGTAAATGAGTGATAAATGAGTATTATGTCTTCTATGATCACCAAATTTAAGTTGTCATGACTTTTATTTGTGGTATGTATGAAAAGATCTTTAAGTGTGTCCAGATTCTATTTTGCCATGAAATATGAATGAAATTATTTGGCAAGAAAATATCTGTTATTCATAGGTGACAGCTTTGCCATTTGCTCAGAAACATTTGTTCAGGATGTGAGGTCTGCATAAAAGCATAAGGTAGGCTTTTAAAGACTGTCCTTTGAAGTAAGATAGGTTGTCTTCAATGGAGAAAATGGGCAGCACATGACTGCCTCTTACCACTGCACTGTGGTGAGAGCTTGCTGTTACACTGTTTGGGACCTAGACTCATGATAAACTAGAGACTGTGTATTGCAGCGTAAACTCAGCTAAGTTTGTCGTACATTAAGTACCAACAAAACTGTTAGTATGGTGCAGTAAGCCATGTTCCGAATCTTTACTTTTTTCCTTCCCAACCTTTGTATTATCATTTGTGTACTCTGTTTACACTCCTGCTTGCTGTTAGTAGCTGCTGTTGTGGTAGTTCTTTGTGTTGCTTGGTGTGTGTCGCACATTTCTACTCATTGCCAGTACAACCTCTTTTCTTTCAGGCAGTTTATTCACAAATGTTATAGAGCTCTTGTTACATACAACTGATGCACTACATGTGTTCACATATAAGTATTTAAATTTAAACAATGTTTATGTATGCATGCACAGTGAAGGCTGCTTCACTCCGTGACCATTCCATCATTATTAAAGGGCAAATTTACGAATGAACACAATTGTTGTTATGTTACGTGCCTAGGCTGAAACTTCTTGATTTTATGTGGCCAGATATTCTTGGTTGATTCATGATATGAAATTAACAACTTACTTGATTCTCTGCACTGTTTATGCAGTTTCTGTGAAGTGCATTTCCTTTGTAGTACTCAGTTTGTTTCTTGTACCATTTTTCTGTTTGTCTTTTTATAATTACACATCCCTCTTACTGCAAGGCACCTTGATATATGAACTTAACAATGCTCTTGCTCTTTTCTTTGCATTCTGTACATTATGTGCTGAGGAGAATATTTGGACTGAAGAATGAGGAAAATTACATAATGAGAAAATTCAAGACATCTCTTCATGAGATGTTAGATTGGTGAAAGCAGAGTAGGAGAAAATTTACTAGATGTGTTGCATGTGTAGGAGAAGTGAAAAATTTGTAGCTGGCTCATGTTAGAATCAACAAGATGAGAAGTGTCCACAGGGCATAACACTTCTAATGCATTTACTCTGTTATTTTGTCCTTGTGAGATTTCCTCGTATCTTATCCATAAATTTAGAGTTGGTAATGCCTACTTGTTATGTATGGATAAACAGCCATTTTTCCAGCCTCAGCTCATACTCCACAAAGAACACTGTATCATTTGTTATTCTTATATTGAACTGCATTCTTCAGCTTCAGTTTGTACCTCACACAGATCGTAATCTACCTCATTATTTTTAGATGGTCAACTGTTCCTTTGGCCATAGCTAATACTTCATAGGGACTACAGTCCATCTTCACTAAAAAGACCGGTCACTTAATGCTTGTAGATCCACATGGAGTGTGCCTGTTATTTTTGCCCATTTCAAGTGAAAATCTGAAGATATAGACACTTTGTAGCTAGAGTCACACTGTTTATGTGGGTGGATGGAAGGACAGACATTATGAGGCTAGTAGTAAGTTTTTGCAGCTGCTTTGTAAACACAACCATGAATTGAATGCTTATTATATAAAGTCATGAACATTGAATTACTGGAACATTATTTTAGCAAAATTATGTGTGTCATTACCTGTATACATCTGACTCAAATGGGGCCTAGTGGTGGCTTGTTTTGAATATGGTAAAGTATTTTGAAGTTATTCATTCTGTGCATTTGGTCAACATTCGTTTATAAAACCAAGACATTGTACAAAACTACCTTCAATTATGCTTTTTCACCATAATTTCTACCACCCTCTAAAATATGTATATTTGATATCAAACTGCAAAAATTGGTAAGCTATATATGTAAACCTTTTATAATGTATTATACTTATAATATATTTATGTACAGCAACCACCCTGCACTTTAAATTTAGTTGCTGATTGCTGTATATAATGAATATTGCAGCTGTAATGAATTAAATTTTAGTAACTTTTAAATTTGGTGTACATACTCCTTGAGGATGGCACAGACATGCTGAAACATGTAGTAGTTGTGAAAGACCATACATTTAGGTGTCTTTAACTTGTGCATTGAGTAGGTTTTATAAATGAATGGTAATGTGTCTTTGGGTTCTGTGCAAAGGTGGGGGAGTTTCTTGTCCAGGTGAGTGATTGTTAGCCAGTTGATGAGGGCTTGGATCCGTGAACTTAAAGTGAGTCAGTTGGATAAGGAATTAGTTACTCCTCATGTGATCCTTGTCTTTTAATATCCAGTGATTGTTAAGGCCAAACTGTATGTCATGAAAGATTGCACAGTGATTGTATTGATATGTAAGGGCACAAAGACGACTTAGAGTAGTGAATAACAAAACACAGGATAAATTAATACACTGTGTGACATGCATTATTTTCATTGTTATGTGTATGAAGGTAGTAGTACGTATAGTGACTAGGCTACTGGCTGGATGCTCTGGGATTGTTCTCTTCTCTGAAATGTCCAGGCCAGTTCTAGGGCTAACATAGTCTTCTGGTTAGTGAGTACTGCATTTCTTTCCTGGGATAGAGCAACCGGTGTGTTAAGTTATTCACTTCCATCTAGTGCCGCGGTTAAGAATGAGTGGAGCTATACCTCTGTTCCCCATATA
>Ga0123355_10017431_pt1 | contig 11350 bp, 6 predicted proteins | sample TergutEmb28metaG_3_FD_89872 | JGI IMG/M metagenome (GOLD analysis project Ga0123355, IMG submission 89872) | Embiratermes neotenicus P1 segment gut microbial communities from Petit-Saut dam, French Guiana - Emb289 P1 | ecosystem: Host-associated > Arthropoda: Insects > Digestive system > Gut ...
GTGATGAGGCGTCTTTTACGCGGGACGGTGTAAATAATTTACGAAATGTGCATACGTGGTCCCACGATAATCCACATGAGACAAGTGTAACCAATTTCCAAAGGAGATTTACAGTGAATGTATTGTGTGGCGTGCTTGGTAACAAGTTGATCGGACCTTTTGTCTTTGACAATTTAACGGGAAATGCGCATGAAGTCTTCCTGCAGAACGAGTTACCAGGTTTGTTGGAAGACATCCCGTTAATGATACGGAGCCAAATGTACTTCCAACATGATGGGGCTCCCCCACATTAAACTCGACACGTGAGAGACTAGCTGGGTGGGTTGTAGTATTTTAGTACAGTTGTGTACTAGGCTTATAATGGAATGCGCGATCAGTCGTGTTACGTCACCTCTTGGCAGGCATGTGTCATGTATAGTGCTTGGAACCCTAAGGACATGAGTGCGAGTGTTTTTGTAGTTCAATTTATTGGCTTTATGTCACTCACAAGTTAGTTTGATGTTAAGTAGAGATATTAACATTACAGAGACCACATATTCCTGCCAGTTTTAATATGTATTTGGTAATCAATAAGTGTGTAACAGCTGTCAAAGTTTCAAACTTCACTGGCAATTATCTCCATAAACGTTCAACTTTGCACATAGGTGTTTTGGGTTATATTGGTACAGTTTAACATAAGGAACACCCTCCCGAAGTCTGGCACATTCCTCCCGGAACACCTGTACGCAGTGATGAAATTTAAAAACGTTCTGTAAGTGTATGATTAATTACACACTTAATACTTATATGGTCAGTCACTGCTATGCATGCGTTGATGTGTTCTCAGATGGCTCTTCTGATTGAATGCTTTACTACACACTTCACAGGCATAAGGGCGCTCACCGCTATGTATGCGTTGATGTTTTATCAGACTGCTCTTGTCACTGAATGCTTTACTACACACTTCACAGGCATAGGGGCGCTCACCGGTATGTATGCGTTGATGTTTTATCAGACTGCTCTTTTCACTGAATGCTTTAGTACACATTTCACAGGCATAAGGGCGCTCACGGCTATGTATGCGTTGGTGTTTTATCAGACTGGTCTTGGCATTGAATGCCTTATTACACACATCACAAGTAAAAGGGCGCTCACCGCTATGTATGCGTTGATGTACTGTCAGACTGCCTTTGCGACTGAATGTTTTACTACACACTGCACAGGTATAAGGGCACTCACCGCTATGTATGCGTTTATGCATAGTGAGAGTGCTCTTTTCACTGAATGCCTTATAACACACATCACAAGTAAAAGGGCGCTCACCGCTGTGTATGCGATGATGTGTTATCAGACTGCTCTTGCGATTGAATTCTTTATTACAAACAGCACAGGTATAAGAGCTCTCACCTCCATGTATGCGTTGATGTGTTCTAAGAGAGTACAGTTGACTGAATGACTTATTACACACTCCGCAGGTATAAGGGCATTCAGCATTATGTGTACGTTGATGTGTTATAAGAGTGCTCTTAAGAATGAATGCTTTACAACATACTTCACACGCGTAAGGGCGCTCACCGCTATGTATACATTGATGTAATATCAGATTTCTCTTTTGACTGAATGCTTTACTACACACTTCACAGGTGTAAGGGCGCTCACCACTATGCACACGTTGATGTCTTTTCTGATGCACCTTGTTACTGAATGCCTTATTACAAACATCACACATATAAGGGCGCTCACCGCTATGTATGCATTGATGTCTTATCAGATTGCTCTTTAGACTGAATGTCTTACTACACACTTCACAGGCATGAGGGCGCTCACCACTATGTACGCGTTGATGTGTTACCAGGGTGCCCTTAAGCCTGAATGCTTTACTACACACTTCACAGGTGTAAGGGCGCTCACCGCTATGTACGCTTTGATGTCTTTCGCAATCGAAATTGTGAATGAATGTCTTATTACACACATCACAAGTATAAGGTCGGACACTGCTATGTATGCGTTGATGTGTTATCAGACTGCTCTGTTGACTGAATGTCCCATTGGACACTTCACATGGATATGGACGCTCACCCCAATGATTATAACAGGAATATCTGCATTCATCACTGTGTACATGAAGTTGTTCATTCGCAGTACCCTGGTAAGAACACAATGATTAAAGATTAGGGTATATTCTGATAGGAAGAACAATTATTTTATAGCAATGAATACAGTATATAAAAATCCACTGCATTTTAAGAACTGTGTTATTTACAGGAGTGTATTGGATGACCAACAGTTTTTTGTATAATCACTTCTTCAAAGGAAACACCAGCTTTTACATTTATGTGACATTTATTTTAGAGTGCTATATGAAATGCATTCTGGAACATTCCCTTGAATAATTAACCTTTATCATACTTGCACACTGAATCCCTTTAAATCAGCAAGTTACTCAAGCACCGGACCTGGTGCTATGTGGCCACTTAAATGCTCTGCACACTCATGTAGAAGCTTAGAATTATAGCCACATTTGTTACCTCCACATCAGACAATCATTTGTGCCCAGATTCATGCTCTGGCCACCTTACCCAATTATGTACTAATGCACATCATGAATAGTAATTTCGCAATCTGCCTGTAATCATAAAAACCTCAAGTTTGTTTTCATGCTACTGCAAATAATCTTTCATTCCCTCTCAACATAATACACGAGCAGTGCGACATAGTTCGTCAAAATATTCCTGGGTGAAGTATCATTCACTGTGCCAAATGCTGCTGTTACAGGAACAGATAAATGATGCTGTACTTTGCAGCCTTATTTTCTTGCTGTGTAGCCCACTGTAAAGAACTGAGTCATTTAGTGACTGCTATATGACACTGTTCCTTATTCTGTAGCCAAAACAGTGACCCAATTTATGTGTAAAATGCCAACCGTATATAGGTTCTTTCATGCCTGCCTTACGTTTCGGTTGGAAGGTTTAAAAAAATACAAAAAAGAGGCTACATACCGTCGCATACACAAATAAATACAGGTAATTACTGGCCGCACTGTGATATCATGGTTTTCCCATAACTTATACTGAAACTGAGATTACTCATTGACAAAATCCAATGCCGGTTTATATTTTCATCTGCCTTTGATATATAGAAATAAACAGAATGGTCTCTAGTCGAGCCATAAAAAAATAAAATAACATGGCATTTCACCGCATTACCTACTCCAACTGCATAATAATAAGCCAGACGGAATATTCGTTTCTCAGCCAGCAGTCTGCGATGTCTGTGGGTAAGAGAGCTGGGTTCCTGTCCTCAAACCGGGCATCTGAACTGCTTTGGGAAAGCGAGAGTGAAAATGCAGGGGCATTGAAAGACAGAATCTTTTATTTAGGAAAAAGAACTTTACATATTTTTAGACAACGGCTGAAATATCTCTGTTTTAGTTACTCCTTCCTTGACGGAGTAACGAAATATCATGTAGACATTATCAATTCCCCATCGTGAAAAAGATACTGGATATTATAATGCAAGTTGGTATACTGGAACAGCACACAACAAAAGTTGGTCTGTCTCTGTTCATGATGGTGTCGCATGTGAATAGCAAGTGGTGTGAAGAGAAAAGCTGTTTGTGAAGTGCTGAGAATGTAAGACGTGTCTCTGTGGATGTTGAAGTTTCTGACACTACCAAACATAGGCACTACACCAATCTCGAAGCTCGAATTTTCTATGGAAACTCGGGGCCCGAAATAGAAACATAAGTAAAATAAATTGAAAATTATAGAATTTTTAAATTAACTTCTGCAAGTATCCACTAAAAATTTTTACTGAATCTTTTTTGAACTGAAATATCTCTGAATTATTCCCAACACAATGCAGATAATTGCATTATTTCATCATCTTTGGTTCGTAACATGTAAAATTTTATTGTCAAACACGTGCAATGTATTAAACGGCCTTGTGGAAAAAATTCTGTACCCTGGGCATGAAGACTCAATTAACTGTCCATACGATAAAGGTTAAGGAAAGTTAAAGGTTTCAAACATTTTGACTACATCAATTAATCAGCACACACCATACAAGACTGCATGCTGTTTGCACAGACTCTTTGGATGGACGAAATACATTTACACCTTAGGGCTGGGATTCAGACATTTTCCGAAAACCTTGAATCTATTTCAAAAACCTAGGTGTCAGAACAGTGAAATACAAGAAGTTCATAATCTGAACTTTACTCATTGCCTGGGTATCTCAGCACAAAAATTTGAAAACATTTGGTGTATGGCTGTCACCTCACCCACAGCTGCCTGTGACTGGCAGCAGGCGTGACACTTGAAAGGCACAGTGTGTATGTATTTTGGAGGCCGTACACATTGAAATCCAGACTGTTATTATGGAAAAAAAATAAACATGGCATTCTAAGTGTGTCAAAACCTGTTGCAAGATATGTAAAGTATAAGCATGTTAAAGCCTGCGTAGCAAGGAGATATATACCAACAGCCTGGGGACAGGTTAAAATGACATTCATACCTGCACCTGGGAAGGCCAAATGCACTGTGGCTAAGTGATATCATCCTATTAGTGTGCTGTACTTCATGCAGAAAACAATACAAAATTGGTGGCCAGGCACATCAGGAAGAGTCACTGGGGTATGACCACTACATATGTACCAATCTGTCCAAAAACCAGACAAGCCCACAGAAACCAAAATGCACCATGATTACACATATACAGGAAACAGTGGAAAACAGTTACGTTAATTTAAGCTTTCCTCGACATTGAGAGAGCTTCCGATAACGCTTCAGGGGACATAAGTAAGGCTGGCAAACAACATGGGCTTCGAGGCACACTCTAGAGACTGATGGGCTCTATGCTGAGTGGCAGAAAAATTAGTCACACTAATAGGAGAAATGCTGGAGGGGTCTGTGGACAAGGGTCGTCTGTAGAGCAGCATTTTATTACCCCTGATGTCCTGACTTGATGTAGACATAGTCACAGAGGGACTGGACGGGAACAGATGTTATACACTGAGGTATGCACTATCCTCATCAGCAGGAAAATTCCTAACTACCATCCCATAGGCTCTTCTGCAGGTTTTGTATGGAACAACAGTGGTGTGATAGAAATCAGCCATCACTCTATCCACAAAAGCTTCAGCACCAGGAACAACATTTTATGAAAGCAGGTAACTTAGACGAAATTTGTTAGCAGGACACTGCACTTTGTTCAAAGTGTGAGGCTGCTAATTGCATGAATGTTCATGCTGCAAACAAAGATTAAGTACGGTCAAAATGCACGGGTTACTACTGTGAGGACCCTTATTGCAGTCTATTCTATTCTATGTGTATAATACAGACACTAACATCACAAGCCTTGATAAGCAAAGCAGTTTTGCTGACAGATTGTAAACATGGGCAGAAACTCCAATTAAATTGTGCTTCATCTTGACTGGCTCATACAAAACGAACACCTAGTTGAAAGTTACCGTCACATATATAAAACACTATGCTTAAACAATGTGTTCAGAACAGTCCATCATCCGTAACCATTCAGAGCCAAAGAAAAACGGTTCAATCATTCCAAAAACAATTCTTCAAAATATATTTCAATATTATCCTTCCATTAATGGCTATGAGTTCCAAAAATTCTCTTCTCTTCATGATTGCAATCCAAATTTCAAAAGCTATGTGGCACCCACATTATAACACAAAGCAGGAAATAGTTAAGTGTAATTTTACAAATTTCCTTTCTGGGGAAATAAATTGCCTAAGAAGCATGAGCTGCCACCACTTCACACACACCCCAAAGCCTTACCTCGAGTTCAGTTTTGATTGATGTTAATGTTAAATCTTCTGGAATTTCAACCTTTATATCTATGGTCTCTTCAACTTTAATACTGACTTCTTCCACTCCATCAACCTCACACTTTACACCAGTCTCATTACAGGGATCAGTTGCATCTTCCACAAAACACATGCAGTTCTGTAACATAAGCCACACAAATCATGCTTGTGCACTCTCATAACATGAAACAGGACACATCTATTATAAGAAATTTGCGCTGCATAAAAGTGATAAGAGCTATTTGAGTTCCTTAAATCAGCAATTTAAAAATATGACAAAAAACAACATACAGAATACGTCTATGATTATGGTTGCTCCACTAGACAAAACCTCTTAAAAAACCTAAAGCGTGATTACCATTACAAAAGATTCTATACAAAAATGTGAACACAATATTCGTTAAATCAATATACCAACCAACAAACTTGTCTATGTGCTTTGTTGGTGACTGTGCTGTACAGCTGAACCCCTGTTAGGGACTGTGCCATACAGATGAACCCTTGTTAGTGACTGTACCGTAAAAATGAACAGCTGATAGTGACTATGCTGTACAGATGAATCCCTGATAGGGACTGTGCTGTACAGATGAACCCCTGTGAGTGACTGCTGTACAGATGAACCCCTGTTAGTGACTGTGCTGTACAGATTAATCCCTGTTAGTGACTGTACTGTACAGATGAACCCCTGTTGATGAGTGTGCTGTACAGATAAATACATGTTAGAGACTGTACCATAAAAATGAATCCCTATAAGTGACTGTGCTGTACATATGAACCCCTGTTGGTGATTGTGCTGTAAAGATGAATGACTGTTAGTGACTGTGCTGTACAGATGAACACCTGTTAGTGACTGTGCTGTAAATATGAACGCCTGTTAGTGACCGTGTTGTACAGACGAACTCCTGTTAATTACTGTGCTGTAAAGATGAACCCCTGTTGGTGACTGTGCTGTAAAGATGAACGCCTGTTAGTGACTGTGCTGTAAAGATGAACGCCTGTTGGTAGCTGCGCTGTAAAGATGAACGCCTGTTGGTGACTGTGCTGTAAAGATGAACACCTGTTAGTGACTGTCCTGTACAGAAGAACACGAGCTAGTGACTGTGCTGTAAAGATGAACCCCAGGTGGTGTGTGTGCTGTACAGATGAACTTGTGTTACTATGTTGTACAGATGAACTTGTGTTAGTGACTGTCCTGTACAGATGAAACCCTGCTAGTGACTGTGCTGTGAAGATGAACCTCTGAAAGTGACTGTGCTGTACAGACGAACCCGTGTTAATGACTGTGCTGTACAGATGAACACCTGTTGGTGACTGTGTTGTACAGACGAAACCTTGTTGTTGAATGTGCTGTACAGATAACCCGTGTTACTGACTGTGCTGTACAGATGAACCTGTGTTAATGACTGTGCTGTACAGATAAACCCATGTTACCGACTATGCTGTAGATATGAACCCTTGTTAATGACTGTGCTGTAGAGATGAAACCCAGTTCGTGACTGTGCTGTACAGATGAAACCGTGTTGTTGACTGTGCTGTACAGATGAACCCGTGTCAGTGATTGTGATGTATAAATGAACCCATGTTAGTAACTGTGCTGTACAGATGAAACCATGTTGGTGACTGTGCTGTATAGATGAAACCATGTTGGTAACTGAGCTGTACAGTTGAACCCCTGTTAATGACTTTGCTGTACAGATGAACCCCTGTTAGCGAATGTGCTGTACAGATGTACCCCAGTTAATGACTGTGCTGTACAAATGAACCCCTGTTACTGACTGTGCTGTACAGATGAATCCCTGTTAATGACTGTGCTGTACAGATGAACCCCTGTTAGGGACTGTGCTATACAGATGAACCCTTGTTAGTGACTGTGCTGTACAGATGAACCCGTTAGTGACTGTGCTGTACAGATGAGCCCTTGTTAATGACTGTGCTGTACAGATGAAACCCTGTTAGCGACTGTGCTGTACAGATATACCCCAGTTAATGACTGTGCTGTACAGATGAACCCCTGTTAGTGACTGTGCTCTACAGATGAACCCCCCCACTCACTCTTACCATGAATCTAACAAAAACAATCAAATCTTTCCAACCCATTTCTTTCAAGCATTTACTTTTACGTTATCCTCCCCTGTGTCCCAAGTGGTTCCTCCTGTTCATGGTTTCTAAGCCAACTTTGAATTACCTTCTTCTGTATCACATGCATGCTTCATTCCACATATGTATAATCTTACTTGCTATGATTATGTTAATAGTATATGGTGAACGGTAACAGTCATGAAGCTCATTACACAACCTTCCACATTCCTCTATTCCTCTCTCCGTCTCACACAAATATTCCCCTCCCACTCTGCTCTCACAAACTTTCAATATCTTTTCTCCTCTTGACGGAAGACACCAAGTTTCACAGCAACACAAAATGACAGGAAAATTTTCAGTTTTATAGATGAGAACATGAAACATACCGAACTGAGCGGTAGCAAGTATTGCCTGAACCTACTGTTCTTTACACCCACCCCAAAAATCATGTTCCTTAACACATTTTGTCAGGATTTAGCATGTCCTATACAAGACTTATCACAAAGTGACAGTGGTACTTCACACGCAATGATACATGAAATACAAACTGTTAGACACATGACCATATGGACTGTTCTAAATCCATTCTCCCTGGTCCAACTGTGAAATTGTGAATTTTTCTTTCATGTGAACAACACTCAACAAAAATACTTACACTTAACTCCAATTTCATGGTTATTACTTGATCTGTCCTTTCTTGGCCAACTTCATGCAGTTTGTTGTAATTTTCATGTGTGCAGTTTATATGTCAATGTATTTGGTAACAGTTTACAGATATGATTACATTTATAATTATAATTAAAATATTTGGACCATTAAATTCATTAAAATTTTTAAAATCAATTTTACTTTATTTTAAGGCTATTAATACTTCCATTTGATTTTTCAGTATTATATATGGTAAAGACGGTTCAGGTTCCTTACATGACAGGAATTTCTTCATACCGTGACCTTACATGTCATTGTATTTAATCTCATGGGTGGGTACCATGCTTTCAAAGTGGGCACACTACCTCCATCTTCACCATCAAGTCACAACAAAACACCACACAACACACTGCCAGAATGCAGATGCCACAGTACAACCTTGCACCACTGTTAACACTACAATGTTACACACATAACGTATCGTATCAGCAGCCTTAACTGCTGGTAACGCTTCTGAAAAACGATCCTCCTCCTTCTGCATATGTAAGACCTCCACCCTCATATCACTGACCTCAATTCCATCAGCAGGAACAGTTAGAAATGTCTCACTGCACACAGATAGTACTGTTTCCCCTAAATCCATGCTGTGCTGTAAACCACCACACACTTCTCAGTCACAGCTATGTTCTCATTACATGCAATAAAACACACAAACATTACGACCATACGTAATGCATGAAACTCCCTTGAAATGCGGAATCATGGAATAGGAGACAGGTAGTTTGATGAAACTGTAGTAGTCACATTGGAATGATATCATTTGTTGTTGCTGGCTGAGTTCAGTTACTCCATCTACAGCTGTCTGTCACAGAAAAATATACTGGTAATATAATGTGACAGGAAGACTTCTAACGGACTTGGGCAGACAGAATATGATAAACTTCAAGTTCGTTGGTCTGTGCTTCACAAATCTATGTTAATAATAATCCAATGATACGCGAAAATATACAGTTTCTATATTGCTGCACACTAATTTACATGTTTCGGGCACTGAAAATGCCCATCATCAGGAGCGCATCAACTGTAGCTACAGCTTCTGGTACTGGTCATAAATTTTATGTTGCTACCTCCTGCTATCATGGCTTGATGTAGCCTGGTTTAAGTGTGTCTGGAGTGTACGGAGTTTGATCGATATATTGTGCATCTCATTGGATCATTATTAACATACAAAATGACAACTCACACTGCAGCACTGCCTACCTCTCTCATCACAAGACATCCCACAGTAATCAGACGCATCAACTGTGCTGCGTCTACTGAACAGCCATGCTTGGAATATCACACTGCCAAGTGACATACAGCCTACTGAATGCTATCACCTGAACTCCATATAACTGCTGTTAATATTCTGTTTATAACCTTGGACACGTTCTGAAACTGTGCAGTATCACCATCACAACTGTTCACTATCCAATAGCGATACAGACAATTAAGGTGACATTTTCAGTCATTTATAAGTTTGTTTTGGTAAATAAATAAATAAATAAATAAATATGCTCAAATTAGCAGTGAAATATTAACATTTTAACATTCACATCCATTTACATTTTTTTTACGTCCATCACTGAAGATTCATTACGGTAATATATTCAAAGATGTCATAACATTTATTGCTTGCCATTAATTATATTTTATTATCTTCAAAACTAAGATAAACAGACACTATTTGGACACTCTGAATTATTTTCTGTATTTGACCTGTTGCCCCTTCATTCCCTCCTGTTGCAATACAACATCAAGACTGACTGTGCCAAGCATGATGGCAGCTGGTGGTGAGGGGCGTGAAAAAGGAAAGTAATAATTTGGACACACAAGAATCAGACACAACATACCACACAGGTACATCCTGCTGATTCACATGCACAATCTAACAAAATGTGATATGGACATATGCCAAGACAATGTACAATACAACACACACACACACACACACACACACCTGCAGATAAATCACTACCACAAAACACACCAACAAACAACACTCACCTCCTGTTCACTCTTTACTGTCCGCACCAACTGTATGTAATTCTCCTCAGGTTTAATTTTAATGCAATCCTCTCCCACCACATTCTCAACTATTTCTACTGTGAATGTATCAATATCCTCCTGTAAAGTTATGAAAAAAATATAATTTCCATACATGTATAGCATTGCTTGCCACAGATAAAGCATCAAAGTAAAATCCGCAAAAACAGCGCACAATCAAACAACCCCCCCCCCCCCCAAAAAAAAACCCTTAAATAACAAAACAGAAAAGTCACCCCCATGAACAAAAAAAAAAAAAACCAAAAAAAAGCCCAAAAACAAACCACCCCCCCCCCCCCCAAAAAAAAAACTCTTAAATTACCAAACGTGACAGTTCACAGTCTGAACAAAAAATTAAATAAATTCAATATGAGCTACAGGAAAAGTGTCAGATGGTGGTCGTACAGGCAGAAGGATTTAATACATTTTAAAGAAATACACAATTTTTGTGAAAGGTTAATTTGTGACTGGTCTTTCTTTTGCACTATCTGTAAATAAAATGTGGTCTACAGTGCAGGGGAGAATTCTGAACTGCACCTTCTGCAGAAAACACAAACACGCACCCATTTCAGGATAGGCCAGATGTCATGGCCAGCAAGTCACACCATCGGAACTTTAGGAAACACAACGAGGAAGTTGCCATATCATGTGTCCAAACAACAGTGGCCACAACGCTATAGCAGATGAAAAGGACAGAGACAAAGACAGTAGATGAGCATTATACAGAAGGA
>Ga0123355_10017433_pt1 | contig 11350 bp, 11 predicted proteins | sample TergutEmb28metaG_3_FD_89872 | JGI IMG/M metagenome (GOLD analysis project Ga0123355, IMG submission 89872) | Embiratermes neotenicus P1 segment gut microbial communities from Petit-Saut dam, French Guiana - Emb289 P1 | ecosystem: Host-associated > Arthropoda: Insects > Digestive system > Gut ...
CGCACTGGCCGCCCGCCTTCCGGCGGCGTGAGCCGGCAGATTCCCCCTGGGTCCCGCGAGCGCCCCCGCTCCTGACCAAAGGATCATCTGTGCAGTTCCGCATGCCCTCATCACAGTCCGTCGTGCGCACGCTCGAGCAGCTGCGCGTCCCGAACTCGCGGCTGACGCTCAGTGTTGCCGTGGCGGCCGCCGCAGCCGTGGCCGCCGCCGGCGGTGCGTCGGCGAGCGCTGCCCCCACCGCCTCTGCGGGCCGCTCCGTCCACACGGTCAGCGATGTCACCGCCTTCCCGCCGCACGCCGCGCCGGCCCACCAGGTCGTTCCCACGATCCGGATCGGGGCCGGAATGCAGCTCGCCCCGGTGCCGGTCCCGAGTCATGTCATCGCGGCCGGGCACGCGGCTGCCGCCACGCAGCACCCGGTGACGACGGCTGGCGCCCCGGCACAGCCGGCGGCCGCTCCCGCCCAGCCAGCCGCAGCGCCGTCGCCCCCGGCGGCTCCTGCCGCGCCGGCCGCGCCGGCCGCGCCGCCGCAGCCCTACACGCTCTACGACTCGGTTACCCCGTCGTCGCTGCCCTCCTCAAGCCAGGCCGTCGCGGTCTACGCCAACGGCAGCTACGCGGCGGCGCCGGCGCAGGTCGGCAAGCGCGGGCTCACGCTGTGGATCGACACCAACGGGTCCGACCCGCATGCGAGTGTGCTGGACGTGGAGCCCGGCGACGCGACGCCGTCACAGGCCGCGGCGTGGGTCCAGCAGAAGCTCGACGCCTCCCCGAACTCGACCGCGATCATCTACACCATGCGGTCAGACTGGGGCGCGGTGCAGGCCGCCGTCAGCCAGCTGGCGTGGTGGATGCCGTCTCACACCAAGTACTGGATCGCCGACCCGACGGGCATCCCGCACCTGGTGCCCGGCTCGCAGGCGACGCAGTGGTACTGGGGCCAGAACTACGACATCTCGACTGCGCTGCCGAGCTTCAACTAGACAGCCGTCGCTGAGTGCGGGGCCGCCCACTGGTGGGCGGCCCCGCACTCCGCTATTTCTGCCTCAGGACGGGGTTCCGTGCTGGGGTGCCGCGAACGCGGCAAGCTGCAGGTCTTGCTGGAGCGCGAAGTAGGCGGGCTTGGGGTTCAGGTTGACGTCGTAGATATCGGCGTAGCCCTCGCCGGCGAAGGTGCCCGGGACCCAGGACTCGTCATCGCTGAAGCCCCATACCGTGAACGAGATGACCTCCGGCACCGCGATGGCAGCCTTCATCATCTGGTCGTACTCGTATGGCTGGGCGAACGTGGCGAGGTGAGTGGTCGGCGTCTGTGACGTCGGGTCGGTGACGAACGTGCGCACGTCAGCCTCGGTGATAGCGAGCTTGAGCCCCAGCGAGGCGTATCGCTGGAGGTCGGCCTGCATCTGGGTCGGGAACCCGTACTGCGTGTCCAGGTGTCCCTGATTGCCGACGCCGTCGATGGGCACACCCTGCTCCAGCATCTGCTGGACAAAAGCAAAGACCGCGTCGCTCTTGGCGTTGGTGCCATCCTCGCCCGCGATGTTGTAGTCGTTGTACATCAGCAGAGCGTGCGGGTCGGCCTGCCGCGCCCAGCGGAATGCCTGCGGGATGATGCCGGGGCCGAGGTTAGAGATCCAGAAATCGTTAGGGTTGATCTCGGATGGGTCGCTGTCGGTGAAGAACTCGTTCGCGACGTCCCACTGCCAGATCCGGCCCTTGTAGCGGCCCACCTCGGTGAAGATGTGCGCCTCGAGCAGGTCCATGAGCTGGGAAGCTGAGATGGAGCCGTTGCCGACACCGGTGGTGAGCCAGTTGGGCAGCTGGTTATGCCAGAGCAGGGTGTGCCCGCGGACAAGCTGCTTGTTCTGCTCGGCGAAGTTGACGAGATTGTCGGCGCCGGTCCAGTCGAAGACGCCCTGTGTCGGCTCGACCACCTGCCATTTCATCTCATTCTCCGGCGTGACCGCCGAGAACTGGCTCGCGAGGATGTCGGTGTAGGGCTGGTTGACCAGGTCGTTCGGCATGGCTGCCGTTCCGATGCGCAGTCCGATCTTCGCTGCCAGCGAGCGCAGCGAGTCGGACTGCGCGCCGTTGCTGGCGGCCAGCGTGGTGCTGGCGGTGGCCGGAGCGGCCATGGCCAGGCCGCCTAATGTCGTGGCAAGGCCTGCCGCTCCACCAGCCGCGAGGAAACTACGGCGTCTCATCGGGTTTGCCTCCTCAGCGTGAGACGGTCCTCCACCTGTCACCAGACGCCCCCTCGCTCGGCCCGGCAAGCATGCGCCTGGTTCGAAAGTTTCGGAGAAATTAACGGGGACTGCCCCGGAAAGTAAAGCCCGCTCTGACGGGCTGTCAAGACTTACGGGACCTGCAGGATCTGACGGTATCCAGGCATTTAAGAGAAGCGCAGGTCAGCGAATCTGGTCGAAATAGTTTCGGGCGCTCGGGTGCCCGCGCGGTCCGCTGTCGCATCTGCGCAGGGTCGTGCGCGCAGCTTGACAGCGCGACCGGGGAGAACCAAACTTCGAGTCCGGACTAGTGTCCGTCTACCGGACATACGGCTCATCCGAGGAGCGCCATGGCCAAGATCGCGGCGGTCATCGCATCGACGCATCATCCGTTTTATCTCCGGGCTAGCACCTCGACCGGAGCGGACCGGCCGCCGTTCGCCGATGAGTGGGTTGCCAAGATCGAGGCGTTCCGCGAGACCCTGACGCGGGCGAACCCGGACGTCCTCGTCATGGTCGGCAGCGACCACTTTCATCAGCTGTGGCTGGACAACTACCCGCAGTTCCTCGTCGGCAAGGCGCCCCACTACGACGCGAACTATTACAACGAGGAGCGCGAGTTCGGCCTGCCCCGGATGTTCCTTCAGGGCGATGAGGAACTGTCGGCATACCTGCTGCGGCAGGGCCTGGACGAGGGCTTCGACCTGGCGTTCAGCAACGAACTGCGGGTCGACCACAGCATCACGTGCCCGCTGATCACCCTGCGCCCGCAGGCCGACCTGCCGATCGTCCCCGTCTACACGAATATCTTCGCGCCGCCGCTGCCGCAGCCGCGGCGGTTTGTCGAGCTTGGCAGGGCGATCCGCCGGATGGTCGAAGCATGGCCGAGCGACAAGCGCGTCGCGATCATCGGAACCGGCCACCTGTCGCTGGAGCTCGGCGGGCCACGCCAGTTCGGGCCGCACGGGCCGGATCCGGAGTTCGACCGCAAGGCGGTGAGCTGGATCGCCTCCAGCGACATCGACGCGGCGCTCGCCGAGGTCAGCCTGGACAGCCTGTGGCTGCCGGGTAACGCAACCCACGGCTTCATGGACTTCATGCTCATGATGGGCGTGGCTGGGGAGAACGTGAAGGCGGACTACGCCGACTCGCTCGACCTGTTCCACACCATGGAGGCGTACTTCACCTGGTACCCGACGGAGGCGTCGTCGTGAGCAAGTACCTGCTGAACAAGTTCCTGTACACCGTTGACCGGGACCCGGAGCTTGTCGAGCGGTACCGGGCCGACCCGCGGGGCACCGTCGAGTGGTGGGAATCAGACCGTGCCTGCGTGATCCTCAACTGTCCGGAGGCCGAGCGGAGCACCTGGCTGAAGTTCACCGAGGAGGAGCGCGAGGCGCTCGCCACCCACGACTACGTCAAGCTGTTCGAGTTCGGGGCGCACAACTTCCTGGTCCTGACGCTCTTCATCGCGCTGTTCGAGCGGGACTACGAGGAGCCGCTGGCCTTCCAGCGCGAGTTCGCCGCCAAGCTCAGCCACTGGAGCCTGCCCTACCCCGACATCAGCACGTAGCTGCGTTAGCTCGCTTCCGCGATTCCGCGGGTCAGCAGGATCGCCGCGCAGAATGAGCGGTAGGTGGCAAGCCGGTCCGGGCCATGGATCCGGAGCTGGCGCGGGCCGGTGCGATCCACGCCGCGCACCCAGCTTGCCGCCTCGGCGATGTCGGTGGTGCGCACGAAGACCTCCAGCACGGCCGGGTCGAGCCGCGGCGGCCTGGCGGCTCCGGCCGCGGCGACTGCCTCCTGCGCCTGCGCCCGGATCAGTGCGCGGGCCTGGTCCGGGTGCAGGCTGTGGGCGGCCAGCCGGCTGACGTGCTCCTTCACCACGGCCTGACGGACGTCCGGGATCACCGCTGCTGTTTCCTCGCAGGCGCAGCGGTCTCCGGTGACGAGCACCACGGGGACGCCGTAGTGCGCCGCGACGAGCGCGTTGATGCCCGCCTCCCCGGTGACCGTGCCGTCAAGCCGGACCTCGACGACAGCCCTCGGGTTGTAGGTGTGCGACAGCCCGGCTGGCGCGCCGACCGAGCCGTGGTAGGAGACGAACAAGCACGCGTCGTAGCTGTCGTCCAGCCCCTGCATCATGTAGAGAGGCTTGTGGCTCCCGGCAATGTAGGACGCCTGGCCGGCGAGTTCCGCTGCGGGCAGGTTGCGCATGGTCGAGTGCGAGTCGTTGACCACAATCTCGGTGGCCCCGCCCGCGACCGCGCCGTCGATGGCCGCATTGACCTCGGCCAGCAGCAGCCGCCGGCCCGCAGCGGCCTCCGGGCCATCGCCGACGCACTGCGCCCAGTCGACGATTCCGGCCGTGCCCTCCATGTCGGTGGACAGGAATACTTTCATGACGCCGCACCTTACCGGCAGCGATCACAGCAGACAGGAGCTCCGTCGATGTCGTCAACCGTCGTCCGCCGCACGATCGAGCTGGCCGGCCTGGCAGTCCCGCTGGTCGAGGTGACAGGGTCGGCGGAAGGGCCCACACTGACCGTCATCTCGGGAGTGCACGGGTGCGAGTACGCGTCGATGGCCGGCGTCCGCCGGTGGACCGCCGCACTCGCCGACCGCGACCTGCGCGGGCGCGTGCGCGCGGTGCCGGTGCTGAATGTCACCGCCTTCGCGGCGCGCTCGCCGTTCGTCGTCCCCGAGGACGGCAAGAACCTCAATCGCTGCTTCCCGGGGGATCCGGCCGGGACGCTCGCTGATCGGCTGGCATACGACGCCTTCACCCAGCTCATCACGGGGTCTGACGCGCTGGTCGACGCGCACTGCGGCGACCTGGTAGAGGCGCTGCAGCCGTTCGCGCTGTACGAGGCCGGCCCGGCTGAGGACCGGGCGAGGGAGCTGGCCGTGGCGTACGGCCTGCCGTATGTGATCAGGCAGGAACCGGGCCCCGGCAGGGCGGTCATCGGGTCGAGCAGCGGAGCAGCCGCGGAAGCCGGCATCCCGGCAATCACCGCCGAGGCGGGCGGCTGCGGCCTGGTCGAGGAGCACGCCGTCGCGATGCACACGGCCGGGCTGGACCGAGTGCTCGAGTCGCTCGGGATGGCTGACGGCATCAGTGTCGCCGCTAGACGGGAGCCGGCCCAGCTCAGCCGGTTCCTGTGGCTGCGGTGCCGGGACGCGGGCTGGTGGGAGCCAACGGTGCGCGCCGGGGAGCAGGTGGCCGAGGGCCAGGTCATCGGCGCGGTGACCAGCCTGGATGGCTCAACACTGCAGCAGACCGTCGCCGCGCCCGCGGACGGCGTGATCATCTTCCTGACCAGCTCGCCCGCGGTGGCAGACGACGGCCTGCTGCTGGGGCTGGGCGCGCGGTAGCGCGCAGCCGTCAGTACGTAGGACTGAGCGTGTCGATCGTCTCGGACTCCATACCGCCAGCCGCTACCCTGGTGACGCCGGAGCGGCCGAGCGCGATCGCAGCAAAGAACACGATCACCACGCCGAGGCCGGAGAAGAACCCGACATTCTCCAGCAGGTGCATGGTGGCCGCGCCGAACATGGCGCCCGGCGCAGTGGCAGGCGCGCCCGGTGTGATCCCCGGCTTGGCTACTGCCAGCACCGCCGTGCCGAGCACGAACCAGGCGCCGCCGAGGGCGGCGAGCACGGCACCGATCGCGCTCACGCGCGGCAGCGCCAGCACGATCAGCCCGCCCAGGAACGCCGCGGCGGCCGGCAGCACAGACAGCCACAGCCGGTCCGAGTTGTACAGCCAGGTCTTGTCAGGGCCGTAGTAGTAGCCGAAGTACGGCCCGATGAACGGAACGAGCCCGCCCCACGCGCCGAGCAGGATCAGCAGGCAGCCGCTCACGCGACTAGTGACGGTTGACATCGTGACTACTCCGGGGGGTCGTGACGAGTAATGTGCCGCCGAGCTACCCCGTACCGGGGACGGGTATGCGCAAGCGGCACCCGCGGTCAGGCGATGAACTTCAGCAAAGCGGCGTTCATCTGATCGGAGTGGGTCCACGCGATGGCGTGCGGACCCTGGTCGATGCTGACGAGCTGGAGGTCCTTAATCATGCCGGGCAGCCGCTCGCCCGTCTTGCCGAACGGCAGCACCCGGTCGTCGTCGCCCTGGATGACCAGCATCGGGACGTCGATCTTCGGCAGGTCCGCGCGGAAGTCCGTCTCCCAGGTCGGGATGCAGGCAACTGCGGCGATAGCGGAAGCAGACACGGCAAGGTTCCAGCACGCTTGGTAATACTGGTCGCTCACCAGGGTGCCACGGAACTTGTCGATGTTGAAGAAGTTGTCGAGGAACCCGGCCATCCAGGCCGGCCCGTCCTCACGAGCCTGGTGCATGAACCCGTCGAACAGGCTCGCCGGCAGGCCGTCAGGATTGTCCGGACTCTCCAGCAGCAACGGCGGGATCGGCGAGATGAGCACGCCCTTGGCGACCCGCGCCGAGCCGTACCGGCCGAGATAGCGGGTGACCTCGCCGGTGCCCATGGAATGGCCGACCAGCACCGCGTCATGCAGATCGAGCGTCGCCATGAGCGCGTGCAGGTCGGCGGCAAAGGTGTCGTAGTCATAACCGCCGGACGGCTGACTCGATTTGCCGAAGCCGCGGCGGTCGTAGGTGATCACCCGGTGGCCGTCGTCCAGCAGGACCGGCACCTGCTTGTCCCACGCGCGGCCGCTCAGCGGATAGCCGTGAATCAGGACGACGGGCGTGCCCGACCCGTAGTCCTCGTAGTGCAGCTCGACTGAGCCAGCGTTCTCCTGGCCGACCTTGATGTATGGCATCGGACCCCCGTTTCCGGTCTTGCGCTCCTATCGGGCGCACGGGTCTAGGGGTGCCCGGCCGGCCTCCGGGCAAACGGGACGGCGGGCTAGCTGACCGCCTGCGCCTGGATGACCTGGCGCACTGTCGCGGTGGCGTCGGCGGCCCGGTGGACGATGAGATCTGGCCGACCGCCCGGGCCAATGACCGGTGAGTTGACCACGGCCCAGTAGCGCTCCTCGAACACGCCCGGCTTACCTGGCACCTCGATGTCGTACCGGATCAGGTCCATCCGGTCCATCTCCCCGGTGGCCACGACCGACTCAAGCGAGGCACGCAGGTTCGCGGCACCTGTATTGCCATGCTCATGGCCATTTGTCGGAAAAGCGACGAAGATGTTCTGCCCGACAACATCTCCCCGCTCGCGGCCAACGGCCGAGAGGTAGTCCTCGTTGGCGTCGAGGATGGTGAAGTCGCAGCTCAGCAGCACAGTCGGGCCGGGGAAGGCCTCGAATACGGCTCGGTAGTTGATGTCCGGCATGGTCATCGCCTCCTCGTACCCCTAGGCATTTCCCACCCGCGGGGGCTAAACCTGGCGGCGCCGCCTTCGTGTGCAAACTCACGCCTGCAACATGCAGTCGGGCGCTGGCGGAACCTAGCCGCCCGCCTGGCGGCGGCGCTGTTGTGGCGCCTGGTCTGGCTTCCGTCGCGGCGCGCGCCGCTGCGCCGGGCCCGGCTGTTCTCGGGATTGCAGGGCGGCATCTCCGGTCAGATCAGCGGACAGCATCTCGTCGGCGACCTGCGACCAGAGCGACTCGCGGGCGGCTGCCAGTACGGCGGCAGACGGCGCGTCTACGCGGCCAAGAGCGCCGAGGAGTTCCAGGGCTTGCCGTTCAGCTCGACGCATGGTCATCTGCTCTCCCTGGGTTCCCGGCATGCGTGCCCGCAAGCGCTAGACGCAGCGCGACTCGTGCCCTGTGCAGGCGACTGCGCGCCGTTCCCGGCGGTATGCCGAGCACCGTCGCGGCTTCCGCCGGTGTCAGCTGCTCCCATGCCACCAGCAGTAGCACGTCACGCTCGGCTGGTGGCAGCGCCCGCAGCGCGGGCAGCAGTGCACGGGAACTCGCGGCGGAGTCGATGCGGTCGATGACGTCGTCCCACGGGTCGTCTGACAGGTACGTCACCGCGCAGGCCAGCTCTGGCATCCCGGCGCGGACTGTGGCCTGCCAGTAGGAGGCAAGCAGATTGCGGGCGATCCCGTACAGCCACGGCCCGGCATCGGCGTGGCAGACGCGATAGCCGGCCCGCCCGGCGAACGCCCGCGCCCACACCTCGGCCAGCAGGTCGTCCGCCGCCTGACGCCCGGCGCGGCGAGCCAGGTAGCCATGCACGGCCACCTCGTGCCGCTCGATGACGGCAACGAACGCTTCAGGCTGACCGCGCACCGACCGCTCAATGAGGTCGGCATCGCTATCGGCTCCGCTAGCCATCAGCAGACCACTGGCATCGCCGGCCAGCCACAGCGCCACCGTCCACGACGTAAGTGTGCAGGCCAGTTTGCGGGCCGAGCGAGAGCACTGACTCAGGCCCGGCGAACGCCCCGGCCACGAGGCAGCGCCGGCGCTCTGTTTGCGAGGGAGTGGTCATCGCTGATGTGTGGTTTCCCGGCGAGCGGCCAGCCGCCAACGGTCATCTTCTGCGTTCAAGACGCCCCCTGCGCCGCCGATCGTACCCTGCAGCAGCGCCTGGGCATGTAGCAACGTCCAGAGGCGCATTGCCAGGCGGCTCTTGCTGCTGGCGGCAGCGTTCGCACCGTCGCCGGCCGCAAGTGCGTGCCGGGCTGGCCGAAGCAATGTCTCAGTCATCTGATTTCCGCCACTGTTGCGCTGGCGGCAGCACGCCTGCCAGCGCCGTCCGAGCCGTGGTCGCACTCGGTGCGTTCATCTTCGCCATCCGCCCTCCGCCGCAACTCCTACCTGGATATTGCGGCCAGGACATGTGGGCGTTCGCGGCCTGAAGTCTGCGGTCTGAATGTCAGCCGCGGCATGCGCTCTCCGCGGTGAACGGGCCGCACCAGTCCTGGTAGCGCTCCCGCAGCTGCCGGCCGGCAGGTAGTGGCGTCTACCAGGCGTAGACGCGGGCGGGGAGGCCGTTCAGGGCGGGCTCGCCCGGCGGCCGGTAGCCGATCATCACCACCAGGTCGTCGGGATCCCGGCCTTCAACCGTGACGGCCTCGCCGTTCGTGTGCGTCTCCTTATAGGCGGACCGCTGCTGCAGCAGAGCCGTGCGGCGGTCGAGATCCTCGCGGGTGCCGGTCAGCCAGAGGAGGTACTGCACGCCCAGCGAGCCGAGCGGATGCGTAGCAGTCTCGCCGAAGGCCCGCAGCACGAGCTGCGGCTCGCTGTCCTCGCCAAGCAGCACGGCGGTCGGGCTTCGGTCGACCACTGCCAGGCCTAGCACCTCGGTGTAGAACTTCACTGACTTGTCGAGATTGCGCACGAACACGACGGCCGCGCTGAGCCGGACATTTTCCGCCACTGAGACCTCCGCTGTGGTCAGGCTGCAGGCCCAGCATTTCACCCCGTGAAATCGTCATTGCCCTGAACTAGCGCCGCTGACATGGTCGGTTCCATGAGCGGGCCCGTCCGCGAGGGGCAGGAGCTGTGGACGCCGAGCGCCGAGCAGGTGGCCGGCGCGAATATCACTGCCTTCCAGGCCTGGCTCGCCGCGCGCGGCCAGCGTTTTCGCAGCTACGACGAGCTGTGGCGCTGGTCGGTCGGCGACCTGGAGGGCTTCTGGCAGGCAATCTGGGACTACTGCGGCATCGTGTCGTCCGCGCCGCCGTCGAAGGTCCTCGGCCGGGCCGGCATGCCGGATGCCGAGTGGTTCCCCGGCGCCCGGCTCAACTACGCGGAGCACATCCTGCGGATGGAGCGCGCTGGCGAGCCCGCGCTGCTGTCGGTGAGCGAGTCCAGGCCGCTGGCCGCGCTGGACTGGGCCAAGCTTGCGGCTCAGGTGCGGATCCTCGGCACCCAGCTGCGCGCGATGGGCGTGCAGCCAGGCGACCGGGTCGTCAGCTACATGCCGAACATCCCGCAGACCGTTGTCGCGATGCTGGCTACCACCAGTATCGGCGCCGTCTGGGCGAGCTGCTCGCCGGACTTCGGCTGGCCCGGGGTCCTCGACCGGTTCCGCCAGCTGACACCCAGGGTGCTGTTCTGCGTGGACGGCTATCAGTACGGCGGCAGGCAGTATGACCGCGCGGACGAGCTGCGCCGGATCATCGCCGGGCTCGACGGCCTGGAGCACGTGATCTGGCTGCCGCATCTGGACCCGGCTGCCATCGCCCCTGTGCCCGACGTGCTGCGCTGGGATGAGGTTCTCGACCAGCCGCCGGTGCCCGCCGAGTGGTTCGAGTTCGAGCAGGTGCCCTTCGACCATCCGCTCTGGATCCTGTTCTCGTCCGGCACGACCGGACTGCCGAAGGCGATCGTGCACGGGCACGGCGGGATCCTCATCGAGCAGCTCAAGCTGCAGCGGCTGCACATGGATCTGCGGCCCGGCGACCGGATGTTCTTCCACACCACGACCGGCTGGATGATGTGGAACTTCCAGGTGAGCTCGCTGCTGCTCGGCGTGTGCCCGGTGCTGTACGACGGTAGCGCAACCTACCCGGAACCCGACGTGCTCTGGCGGCTGGCCGAGGACGCCGGGGTGAGCTTCTTCGGCGCCAGCCCCGCCTACGTCGATCAGATGGCGCGGGCCGGGGTCGTTCCTGCGCAGCGCTACGACCTGTCGCCGCTGCGGGCCATCATGCCGGCCGGATCGCCGGTGTCGCCCGAGTGCACGGCGTGGTTCTACGAGAACGTCAAGAAGGACGTCTGGATCGCCACCGGCAGTGGCGGCACCGATGTATGCACCGGCTTCGTGGGCGGCGTGCCGACGCTGCCGGTCTACGCAGGCGAGATCCAGGCGCGTCACCTCGGCGTGGCTGGCTACGCGTTCAACTCCAGCGGCGACAGCGTGACCGACGAGGTCGGCGAGCTTGTCATCACCAAGCCGATGCCGTCGATGCCGGTCCGGCTGTGGGGCGACGAAGACCACACCAGGTACCGGGAGTCCTACCTGGATGAGTTCCCCGGCATCTGGCGGCACGGCGACTTCTTCCGGGTCAACTCCCGCGGTGGCTGTTTCGTCCTCGGCCGGTCGGACGCGACGCTCAACCGGCACGGCGTCCGCATCGGTACCGCCGAGGTCTACCGCGTGCTGTCCAGGGTGGACGCGGTCGATGACGCGCTGATCGTCAACCTCGACCTGCCCGGCGGCCGGTTCTTCATGCCGC
>Ga0123355_10017434_pt1 | contig 11349 bp, 14 predicted proteins | sample TergutEmb28metaG_3_FD_89872 | JGI IMG/M metagenome (GOLD analysis project Ga0123355, IMG submission 89872) | Embiratermes neotenicus P1 segment gut microbial communities from Petit-Saut dam, French Guiana - Emb289 P1 | ecosystem: Host-associated > Arthropoda: Insects > Digestive system > Gut ...
ATTAGGATGGATCTCCAGGAGGTGGGATGTGGGTATATGGACTGGATTGGGCTGGCCCAGGATAGAGACAGGTGGCGGACGTTTGTGAGTGCGGTAATGAACCTTCGGGTTCCGTGAAATGCGTGGAATTTCTTGACTAGCTGCAAACCGGTTAGCTTCTCAAGAAGGACTCTGCACCATGGAGTAAGTAAGTAAGGTCTTTACAAGACAAGTGAAAGATGCCTGTCACAATAATGGTAGTAGTGAGGGTTAGATGTAACAAAATTTTGAACTGGAAACAACGAAATAAAAGAAAGATGAGATGGAAGGTTTAACACTTAAAATCACATCCCTAGTCATGAGTGCAAGCCAAAATGTTGAAAATTACTGTTCGATTCCCTCAAGGCCAAAGAGTGTATTGAAGAATCTTCCTTTGCACTTGGAAGTCCTGGACGTCAGCGTTTTAAACTTTGGTAAATCACTGTGTTTGTCTGATTTTTAAACATTTAACTTTCTAATTGAATAGCTGTGATTCGTGAATTATTTTCTTTATTGTTGAGGGATTGAAGTGTATTTGGCATTCACAGAACTGTAAAGTCAAAACCTCCGACTATATATTGTGAAATGGTATAATATGGTGTACATGATAACATTTTCTTTGGTGTCTTTTATTCACCTGATAATGGCTTTTTTAATTTTAAGTTTTAGGTTCCTGTGACTGTGCATCATGAACGTAGGGTGAAGAGAGAGAAACTAAGAAGATGCAACTAATCCAATGTTTATTATCAACCTTCTATCTCAACATGTTTCGGGCATCATTATGCCCATCATCAGGAGAACAAGACCGTGTACTACCGCATATGATGTTCTGCAATGTTTGTGCTGGCTGTGGTTGGCTATGGTTGCGTGGAGCTGCGTCATGAGCTGTGTGTGCTGTGTGGAGGTTACTGTTCAAACAGTAACCTTTACACAGTGCACATAGCTCCACACAACCACAGCCAACCACTGCCAGCACAACCATTGCAGAACACCATATGCGGTAGTACACGGTCTTGTTCTCCTGATTATGGGCATAATGATGCCCGAAACATGTTGAGATAGAAGTTTGATATTAAACATTGGATTAGTTGCATCTTGTTGGTTTCTCTCCACCCTAGGCTTTTCTAATGTTCACCGAAACATGTCACAGCATAGCTGTTTTGTAGTATACCTTAAAAAACAGTTGTGTTGTACAGTCTCTATTCCACATACAGTGTATTATTTTTCTGTTGTACTGTTAATAGGCACTTAACAGTGTTTGAAATTTGGTAGAAGTGTTGGTGTTAGTCTAATAGTGTTTCTGTTTGGACAGGGTGTTAAATACCGCAAACAGTAGCCGCATCTCCATCCAGAGTGATGGTACTCTGGAAATTCAGGCTGTACGGGCCGCTGATGTTGGAGAATACACTTGTGCTGTAATGTCTCCGGGCGGAAACGAGACTCGTTTAGCCCGGCTTAGTGTTATTGAACTGCCGTTTCCTCCTGCCAATGTCTGTGCTGTTCGTTTGGAGTCTGTGTCTCAGAGAGCTGTTAACGTGACCTGGACTCCCAGTTTTGATGGCAATAGTCCCATCCTAAAATATATAGTGCAGCGCCGGGAGGTGTCTGATTTGGGTAAGGCACATTTATGTAGTTTTGCTGTGCTTTTCACTAAAACATTACAGAGCTGGTTGTAGTTCTACACTTACACTTTAGAAGCTCAAAAACCATTAAAATCACGAATCTGCTTTGAATTGATGCTACACGAAGCAACTCTGCCACCTTTAGTGAACGTGAAACTCATGCCAAGAAAACAGATATTCTTGTGCACTATTGGCTTAGTTTCAGGACATGCTGTCACAGCAGTCATATTACAATTTGCCATCCAGCTCTCCATTACTACTGAATGGTGTACTGACGTGTGTGTGCGCAGCATGGCTTTCCTAATTCCACCCAGTCGCCTACAGCAAGAATGTGAAATACATTATCCTCGTGCCACATTCTGTACATCCACAGCTCAGATAGGGTTGAATAGATGGACAGACAGACAGACAGACAGACAGACAGACAGACACAGTCTGACAGACAGACAGACAGACAGACAGACAGACAGACATCCAAAGAAAGAAAGGAAGGAAGAAAGAAAGAAAGAAAGAAAGAAAGAACCATACTAGTGTAATAAATAGGTTTACATGTATTATATGTGGGCCGGGTAGCTCAGTCGGTATAGCGACTGACTACAGGCTGGACAGTCTGGGATCGAATCCTGGGGGATGGGATTTTCTGCCTGTCCAGACTGGCCCCAGGGCCCACCCAGCCTCCTGTAAAATGGGTACCGGGTCTTTCCAGGGGTTAAAGTGCAGCTGGGGCGTGCTGCTGACCACTCACCCCCTTCTAGTGCCACGGTCATGGAAGAGTAGAGCTGTACCTCTACCCACCCTCTGGGCCACACTGGGCCTGTAATGGGATCACTTTACCTTTTGTCTTTACATGTATTATATCTGTAGCTTGGTTTTTTTTATGATTTCTTGTATTTGTGAGCAGAGCTTGACTGGTGTATATTGTACAGGCTTTTGCACTATTTTGTCAGTCAGTCGTATGTGTTATGTTGGCAGGACCTATTGCTGATCCTCTTCCTAACTGGGTGACTGATCTGAGCAATGTGTCTGCTGAGCAGCGGTGGGTTCTTTTGACGAATCTCAAGGCATCTGCATCATATCAGTTTCGTGTCAGTGCTGTCAACAGTGTAGGTGAAGGCTCACCATCAAAGAGCAGCAATGTTGTTGCTTTACCACAGGAAGGTATGACAAAAATATTACTTAATTTCTATTTCAGTTTAATATGTTTGCACTATGTTTTGAGATTCTGTGGTTTGCTTCAGCCCCCTCTGGCCCTCCAGTAGGGTTTGTTGGGTCAGCAAGGTCATCTTCCGAGATCATCACTCAGTGGCAGCCCCCACTGGAAGAGCACAGGAATGGGCAGATCTTGGGTTATGTTATACGTTACCGTCTGTATGGATACATCGAGAGTCCCTGGACAACCAGAAATATTACAAATGAGGTGCAGTAGTTCTAAGTTGTAGTTTTAGTAATTGGTCTTGTCTGGAAGCATTCTGTTCTTTATTTTACATTTTTTACTAAATGCAGTTGGGGCACATGTTGGTGCAGTTGGTTGAGGCACTGCACTACAAGCTGGAAGGTTGCGGGTTCGATTCCCGATGGTGTCGTTGGAATTTTATGTTGACATAATCCTTCCGGCCGCACTGTGGCCCTGGGGTTGACTCAGCCTCTAACAAAAATGAATACCAGGAATATTTCCTGCAGGGTAAAGTTGGCCGGTGCATATGGCTGACAATCTTACCACATTCGTGTGCCAATTATGTTGAAATCTGGGAGCTCAACCTCCTGGAACCCTCAGGGCCTATCCAGGCCTCTAAAGGGATTGCTTTAACTTTTTTTAGATGCATTTACATACTAAACTAGAATAAGGCTTATTTGAATTTCGGTAGGAAATTGTTGGGTGAAGAGGATACAGTTTTTGTGTGTGACCAACAATGTGTGCTCAGAAAAACAAACTTTATCAAAAATACCGTATATTCTCGAATCTAATCCACACCCGAATCTAATCTGCACTAGTTTTTGCCGATTTCTTAAATGAAAAAAGTTAGTTTGCGGTTCTATTCAGCACCTTTCCTTCAACCGCCCCTTGCCTACAAGGCAGACTGATTGAATAATATTGGATGTTACCAATGCTTTAACCGTTATCCGACTAACGCGCCGTGTGTGAAGTGGCCATTTAATTGCCAGTGATACAAACGCACCACAGCTGATGATAGTGACTGGGTGACGGATAACGATTGCGAGTCTGATGAATAATAAATTATAAATATTATATAATATTATAAATAATGAATTAAATAATAAATTATTGTATTGTATTGTTCTTATCGTACGTAGAGTGGCTCTATCATTTTTCCAAAATCCAGCTCATGACCGCAAATCTAATCTGCACGCGATTCTAATCGGCATCTGATTTTTTAGTCCTCTGAAACTGTGGAAAGTGTGCGAATTAGATTGGAGAATATATGGTATATACCCTAAATAATGCAGTTTGAATTTCAATTGGCACCGTTTGTACAGGTATGCTGTACATGAACACTGATGTATTGAACCTTCTGTGCAGTACCACCCATTCAAGCATACCTTCCAGTGCCATTTCTTGTGTCTGTCTTTTGTTTGTATTTGTTAGTATTGCCCTCCATGCTATCTGATAGCATCTAATGACTAACAAATATAATACCAGAATAACAAGGCTTAGCATTGTATGTTTTTTGTGTGTATATTTAGATTAATTCATTAATTTCAACAACTGCCATACCCGCAATTTGAAGAACTGTTACAAGCATGTGAAGTATAGTAATTAATAACTGTAATTACCTTCCTGAAAATTGCAAAGTACCATGAAAGAAGGTGGGGACCACAGTGGTACTGTGGTTAAGGTGCTGTGCTACAAATTCGAAGATCGCTGGTTCGATCCCAGCTGGTGTCATTGGAATTTTTCATTGACATAAAATCCTTCCAGTCACACTATAGCCCTGGGGTCGACTCAGCCTCTAACAGAGATGAGTACCAGGAGGAATTTCTTGGGGTAAAGGCGGCCGGTGCATAAGGCTGACAACATTACCACCATCCTGTGCTGTTGTCACGAAATCTGGGAACCTTAAATTCCTGGAACCCTCTGGGCCACTCCAGGCCTGTAATGGGAGTGGTTTACCTTTTTACCATGAGGGAATGTGAAGGCAAGCAGTTTTCCACAGTAAGTATTAAGGTATCTGACAGTCTGATCATTGAACATCTCACCAGATGCCAGCAACAGCAGAGCCAATTAAGAGGTAAAGGTCTGAGCAAAATTCAGCTATTCTATATTCCTAGAATCTGTCACTGTTAAAACACTATTCAGGGCAATGTTAAATGAGGATTGCCTGCATTCACTTTGTGCAAAGCGGAAAAAAAAGGTAATTGTAACTCTAAATATTGTCTTTAATATTTTCAGGCACAGAGGAACTATTTAATTAAAGAACTAATCACATGGAAGGACTATGAGATTCAGATTGCAGCATATAACAACATGGGCATTGGGGTATTCAGTGACGGAGTGAAAATAAAAACTAGAGAAGGAGGTATGTGGCCTGGATGAAAACAATTTTTACTGCTTTCTTCGCTAACAGACATGGCTTTAGATGGGCAGTGAAGGGGGTTAGGCGGGCTGTGTTCAGTAGACATAATTTAAACCTTCAATCACAGTGATTACTTCGTGCACCACCATGTTCAGAATAAAAAAGAAAAATTCTGTCTTCTGCCCACACAGTTCATTTACGTTCATTGTGTGGATCTGAGAATAGTGATTATTTTCATTTGCTGGATTAAGTGATTAGTTTTTGGAAATGACACAGAGCATTCTTATAATAAAAGGCAATGAAATGCACTATTACTCAAATTTATTTTGGTATAGAACTCTACATGTTTCAGACAGATTTTATTTTTTCTAAGCTCATGGTTCCGTGCATCGTAATTCAATGTTAATAAAAATCCAACCAGATACAACAGTATGCAGATATTTATTTACTGCAAAGTCACTCTACATGTTTTGGGTGTCAGAGCACCGATCATCAGGAGTACTAAAAACTAAAAACAATTTGAATGAAGTCATCCCATTGTGTATCTATATATTCACTTTATTACTATATATTACCGTCAACACAACTACAATAGACTATAATGTTAATGCAACATGTTTTGACTTATAACAGTCATCTTCAGGCTAACCCTAGAACCTTTAATGCTTTACAGGGGTTCTTAGCTTAGCCTGGTGATGACTGTTGTAAGTCAAAACATGTTGCATTAACATTATATTCCATTGTAGTTGTGTTGACGGTAATATATAGTAATAAAGTGAATAAAACATAATACTGGTACAGTAGGCTGCGGTTACAGTTTTTAGTACTCCTGCTGTGACACCTGAAACATGTAGAGTGATTTTGCAGTAAAATAAATATCTGCAAACTGTTGCATCTGGTTGGATTTTTGTTAACAATGTTTCGGACAGGTTTACTGTCTGTCATCAGGAGCCTACTACTGTATACACAGCAATAGATATTTGTCATACAGGTTATGCTGACTGTCTGCTAACAGGTTAGGATGGAACTGCATTTCTGTGTATGTTTTGTTATACCATATTGCCGCATTACACAAACAGCAGAGCAGATGCTAAACATGTTTGAAAGGAAAATATTGCAAAGAATATACGGCCGAACACAAGAGGGGGGCACTGGTGTCCCGGTTGGAACAGTGAACTGTACAGTTTATGCGATGAGCCAAACATTGTGGAGGACATTAAAATCAGAAGATTAGGATGGGCAGGTCACATAATAAGAAGGGAAAAAGAAAGGATTCCAAAAATGGTTTTCAACAGAAACTTCCACATTACAAGACCAGTGGGAAGACCAAGAACCAGATGGGCGGATGTGGTCCAGAGGGATGTATTACAACTGCTGGGGATAAGAGGATGGAGGAGAAGAGCTGAAAATAGGGATGAATGGAGGCGTTTTATGAGGGAGACCAAGGCCCAGAAGGGGCTGTAGCGCAATATATGGAAATATTGCTGCATTGGTCTTATGCAATTTTTCTTTGGTGTCCTTGTATTGATATGTTTCTTTTGCTTGTTTGGCATTGACGAATTTGACATTCAGAGGATTGTGCATCGTGATATATTCTTATAATGAAAAAATGCAGTTCCATCCTAACCTGCTAGCAGACAGTCAGCATAACCTGTATGACAAATATCTATTGCTCTGTATACAGTACTAGACTCCTGATGATGGACAGTAGATCTGTCATAGACATGTAGAGTTCTGTACCAAAATAAATTTGAGAAATAGTGCATCTTGTTGGTTATTATTATATTATACATCACAATGCACGGTCCTGTGAATGTTAGACACAGAGCATGTTTAATGTTTGGCTTGATTTTCATATTTAATTATAATTCACAGTAATTTCATCTTTGAAGGTTTAGGGAAGTTGGTGGTTGGGCTCTTACCTGCCCCCCTCTGACAGCAGGTATTTTAGGTTCTGCTTCAGATTGCATCAGGCCATGTAAACATATATATTAGTGGAGCATGGTTACGCTCTTTCCTCCTGTGCTGTGGTAGCGACATGACGCAGATGTGTCCCCGGTCACAGATGATTTGACAGTTTTCCATACAGCTGGGAGTAGAACTGCCACTTATGTTATGTTGTTTGTAGTTAGGTTAACCACATCAAGTCAGAGAGCAGTATGACATATTGGCACCATGTGAGTCATTCCTGATCAGGTTAATGGTCTGGCTGTCACAGTGTAAGAAGCTGGCACATTTCTGTTGGCTGTCTGTTAGCGGCAGAAATATGGTGCACTTAGGTTAGTGAGTTTCTGGACCACATCAGCACACTGCTGGTGACAAAACTTGTGTTGGCTGTCTGTTACTGGCAGAAATATAGTGCACTTAGGTTTGTGAGTTTCTGGACCAGATCAGCACACTGATTGGACTGTCCACTGTCACTCATGTCAACTTCTTACGTTGCTGGTAACAAAACTACATTGACAACATTTGTCAGCAAAATATTATATCGTTAGCAATTCCGATTTTAATCATTTCTTACACTGGAAAACACATTGACACATGCTGGAAGTTACATTTGTACTGTTTATTAAATGCTTTGAGATTTCTTTTAGTAGTTTATTGAGAGGAACAAAATTGGTAGGATGTTGTGTTTTCCTGATACCAGGGTTAGTTAATTTTTAAATTTTTATAAAATTAATTTATTTTTAAGAGTGTGATCGGATATAAAAAGGATGGGAAGTGGCTAGCGCACATAATTTAGCCTTCTGGCACTGAAAGTCGACTGTAGTTGATGTGCACTTTGATCCTGAGAAAACTGAATGCCCGCCAAAATCATCAACCAGGAATGTGCTCCGTAAATCCCAGGTCTTTTGTAGACTACACTGGGCAGTTAGTTTTGGTCTCCAAAGGACTGAGTTCAGTATGTTATATTTACAACACTACATGGAACAGAGCAGTCCTTTAAAGCTAGTGGTTACTCTGTTTATCAAGGCACTCTTGATCATGTTCACTTGATTGTGCCACTTGGCCATTTCCTGAGCCACATAAATCCAGTGACATAATTCTACACATTTGATGTCCATAGAGCTGTGCATCATAATATTATTTGTATAGTAAAACCAAATAAATGCACCAGCGTATCAAATTTATTTTATTTTGGAATGACACTCCACTCGGACGGTCTTTCCATCCATCACCAGGAGATCAAGACTACATACAGCAACAGACATTTGTCAAACAGATACTGCTGTCTGCTTGCTAGTGGGTACTAGCTGTTTCATCTCGTACCCACTAGTAAGCAGACAGCAGTATCTCTTTGACAAATGCCTGTTGCTGTATGTACAGTCTTGAACTCCAGATGATGGACGGAAAGACCGTCCGAAACATGTGGAGTGTCATTCCAAAATAAAATAAATTTGATACATTGGTGCATCTATTTAGTTTTACTATAGAAATAATAGTTTTACGCATCCATTTTAATAGTATGTCTGTGATGTGCTCTCTCCTGTTCATATTTTCTAAAATTTATTTTGCCTATTTTAATACCTGCTACATGCTTCTCCTTGATTTGACCAGCATATAGTTGCCTGCTTTAATATTTGGTGAAGAATACAAATTACGATTCCCCTTCCCTGTCGCCATTTACATGGGACTCTAAATGTGAGAGTCATGATGAGAAAATTGGGGGTTTGGGGAAGGATTGGTACAGTAGGTTTATGGTTTGTGTGGCACCAGCAAGTTGTACCTGTGATGTGTATTTCAGTACCTGAGGCACCACCAGTGAATATTCATGCAGAACCGCTCAATTCTACGGCAGTGCAGGTTTGGTGGAAACCGCCAGATCCACAGAAGATCAACGGTATCAATCAAGGCTACAAATTACAGGCCTGGATAGGTAGGTAAATTGCAGTGTAGTTGAGCTGACTTTTAACTTGTTGCAGTGGATTTTATTTTTAAGGTTTTGAACCTTAATAATTTGTCTTCTGGTGTATCTGGAAGCAGTAGAAAATTTTCCTGGTTATGTCTGGCGCTAATTAAATTAGGGCATTGTTACAGTACGTCTGAGACCTCTTTGACTTCCAAATGTTGTAAGACAAATATTGGGCGATTTTATATTCCTGAGTACTACTGATTGGTAGGTGTAGTTTCGATGTTGTGCTAACTGCATGCTACTGAAAAAAATGCCACTCCCATAGTGAACAAGTTTAATGTTATGTCTTTCATGTAATGAACTGGCTGTTTCTGATTGCTACTCTGTACCACACTTCTTGTGTTCATAATCATGTACTGATGCATCCCTATAAAGTCTCATAATGCAGCTTGTTGCCAGTAATGGTGTGACATCATTAATCGTAACGGTAATTGCTAGCCGTATGTATCAGTTTGTTCCCACAAAAGTAGCCTTTATCGCTCATTTGTGAGAAGAGTGTCACAACTCAAAATTTAGCAATTTTGAGTAATTGGTATATGAAGAAACATTTGCAGATGCACTTTTAACAGGTATAGTGTCATAATGCAGTTCGCAAAACTCGCTGCTGGAGAGCAGTTGTGTCGTGTGGAAAAATATTCTAGAGCCAGATAGGCCACAGGTAACAATATAATATGTTGCATGCATGCCTGATGACTAAGGCAAGAATACACACACACACACATGCACACGCACACACCCACACCCACACACACCCACACCCGCACGCACGCACCCACCCACCCACCCACCCACCATATTTGATACTGCTTCTCCATGTAACAATGGTTACATCAATGCAGGTCACTGCTATGTCATACTACATACATTGCCTGTCTTCTTTAATGTAATGTAGAATTGAGAGAGATAGAGGAGTGTTAGTATTTAACGGCATTCTTAGTGTCTCAGATTATATAGTAGATGAATTGTAAAAAAGTGTGAATATAGAACAATGGTGGAATGATACAGACAGTAGAAAACCAAAATATCTGGAGAAAGGCCTGTCCCAATGCAAGTTTGTCCACTGCAAATCCCACATGAACTGGTTTTGGATCATTAAACACTTTATTATCCAACTAATGCATAATATATAATATGTAGATACAATTAAAATTACAAAATATTTAAAAGTGCTCCGACATGTTTCGGATCACAGAGGATCCATCATCAGGGAGCCTTGTACAGTATTTGGCTAAAAATTACAAGAATGAGTCTGTCTTGTCCGTTGACATGGACAGGGTCGGTGTTATGTAACACCAACCTTGTCCATGTCATGCAAACATGAAGACTGGTTTTGGTACAGTCCAAGTTCTTGGCAGTGAGGTGTTGGTTAGTGACTGCCAAAGCCATGGAATGATCATAATTGAGTGTCAGCTGCGGTATTGTAGAACACGATTGATGGAACTTTGCCATGTTTATTTTTTGAGGGGAACAGTGAATACTATAATGACTTTGTTACAATTATACAGAGGTAAGTAACAGTAAATTTTTGCAGGTGATCCAGCAAGTGCAGTGAGAGACGCTCAGGCCATGATGGTACCTCCCAGTCTGCTGGACACATTAGCAGAACAGAGTGCAGTAATGGCTGGCCTTGAAAAGTTCACCAGTTATAATATCACAGTCCTGTGTTTCACCGATCCTGGCGATGGCTTACGAAGTCAGCCTGTTGAAGTGAGAACTGATGAGGATGGTAAGTCGTGCTGTATGACAAGGGTGAACAAATCCCAGATGCCAGGTTGCCCAGGCAACTGCATTGTACAGTGTTTCCCACTCGCTACTGAAAACCGGCATTTCTTTTATAATTTTACCACTAATGAGGATATTGCAACGAAATTTGAAGCGGACTACAGACACATCCCTCTTCATTTCTCACACAACGAACGTACTCCTGTTTAAATTTCGTTGCAATATCTTCATTCATGTTAGAATTATTAAAGAAATGCCGTGTTCGGTAGCGAGTGGGACACACTGTACAGTGATACCTCGGCTAACGAGTGACCCTGCTAACGAATTTTTCGGCTGACGAAGATTTTTTTCGCTGTTTTTCGGACTCGGCCAACGAATATGGATTCGGCTAATGAATGTTTTAGTGGATGCGCGCGCTAACATAAGGTAGCAAACATGAATGGTCGGGCCATTCCAGGAGCTTAAGAGAAGTTCAATCAACTTTGGACAGATTTTTTACTTCTCCTTTAGCAAAGAGACAGAGGCCAGCTACTAAAGAAGA
>Ga0123355_10017435_pt1 | contig 11349 bp, 14 predicted proteins | sample TergutEmb28metaG_3_FD_89872 | JGI IMG/M metagenome (GOLD analysis project Ga0123355, IMG submission 89872) | Embiratermes neotenicus P1 segment gut microbial communities from Petit-Saut dam, French Guiana - Emb289 P1 | ecosystem: Host-associated > Arthropoda: Insects > Digestive system > Gut ...
GACGCAAAATGGAACATTTATTTTTCCTAAGGCATACCTTCCTGAAACAGATAGCAATTGGATTCTCGGTTCTCATATGTCTCTTATGGAAAACAGGCGACAAAAGCAATGGATTGAGATTGAGTCAACGTTTTATATGCTTAAAGTGTTGAAGAAAAGGAGATGTTTTAATGAATCATAAAATGATATTCATCGAAGGCCTTCCCGGGACGGGAAAGACAACATTGTCAGAAAAAATATTTGAAATGTATACAAGCCAAGGCATACAGGCGGGGCTGTTGCAGGAAAACGATGCAATCCCAAGCAATTTATATAATGTTGCGGGCATACTGAAAAATGATTTTGCCAGTCTTCAATATGATATAGATTATATCACAAAAACTGAAAATTACGTTTTTGTGAATTTGAGCAATTGCAGCGTAGAAGCCGCCAGTCAATTGCAGCAGTATAATCTTGGTGATCCGTTTAATCCATATATTTCTGCACAGGAATACGCACGATCCACACTGGAATGGTGGCAGTATTGGGTGGATAACAACCTTACAGAGTCTGTATTCATTTTAGACAGCGCATTTATGCAATGTCCTATTAACAATATGATTTATAGGAAAGCAGCAGAACCGGAAATTAATGCATACATACAAGCTATAGCTGAGATTATCAAACCTTTTAATCCTTTTTGCATCTATCTGTGTCGTGAAAATGCAAAAATATCAATGGATTTTGCAAAAACGGTAAAAAGTGAGCAGTGGGCAAAACGTGTTGATAAGTTTTTGGCGGATCTTGATTGCCTTGATGTGTTTGATCGGCGGTTTGATTTGGAGCGCACGCTTGTGGCGTTGATTCCCAACATTGTTTGTTATATAAATGACCATGACTGGTCTGACGTGGATGCTAAAATACAGGGGCTGTTTTAAAAGCCAACTGGTGGTATTTTGCCACCAGTTCACTGCACTTTCCACTCAAGCTGGAGCGGTTCATTTATCGCTATTTCATCGGTAACTATCCATTCATCACCCTGCCCCGGATAATAAAATGCCACTCTGTCACCCGGCTCAAAAATATCATATCCTTTTTGCTTCACTAATCCTTCTGCATATCGGCAGCCTAACACTTTCGCTTCTGTACTTTCCAAAGGGCGTTCCCGCACACATACTACAATATCGCAATCCTTGCCGTTGACTTTGGCTGGGATGGCGTATTGCGTATGCCGCATGGAACGTGCCGTCCTGTATAGTGTGACCGGATTTCCATTCACATGAGGTTGTAATTCTCCTGCATAAATACTGCGAGTTTGCCTTTCCTCTTGTCCACTTGCACCGGTCAGCTCATCAAAAAACTTCAGCAAATATGCCGTATATGCCTCATCCACATCCAGCTGTGCATATAAATCCAGCGATTCGTAAAAAGGCCCGCCATACACATAGTAGGAGCTTAGCCCGTACAGCGGCACATATGAATTGTGGCGGTTGTACAGCACTGCATCATCCAGCGCAATCAGCACTTTCCCTGCTTCTCTTGGAAACAAATCTGACAGTTGATGTGCCATATCTCCAATATCCACCATATCGCTTTGATTATCCCTTGGAGAACCTTCTCCAAAGGTCTTTGTGTTACGCCGCCGGCTTGCCAAATTTGTAAAATTATCTGATCTGTCCGTCAGCAATTTATCGGAACACTGCGCCATTAAGCGACCCATGGCGGCCATTATCGGCTGCACTTTACTGAGGTCTACCACGGACAATGTGAGTATTTCATCCGAGTTTGGGCCGTAAAATGCCATAAAGGTGTCCACAATCTCCCGGCCTATGGTGTATCCACTGGCCCTTGGATGGCGGTTAAATATGGACAGGAATACATAATCCCAGCCATCACCGGGCTCCAAATCCTCGGAGGCCACCAGATATTTGGCATACTGAGACGAGATTAGTGCCATCTCCACCGTTGCCATCAGGCAGGAGTCGAAGCCCAGCCATTCCAGCTTTTGCCCGCTTAGCCCGGCTTTGCGGAATGCGTAGTCCATATCCGGCAGTGTCAGGCTGCCTGTACCGTAATCGTAAAATTTTTCGTCATGCCCATATCCTGCGATGGCGCCGCCGCCATGATCCCATAGCACAAGGCCGTATTTCTCCGCTGGGAAGTTGGTCATACCAAATGTAATAAAATCCGCCAATGTATCGGGGTCACCCATGTTTCTCAGGCCTATTCTTTCTATTTCGAATAAAGCACCGTCTTCTATATTCCATAGCACGCATTCGTTGGCGGGTACTACATCATTTTGCCAATATTTAGCGCCGCCAGTGAGTATGACGACATCCGCATTTTGACTTCGCAGGCCGGATTCCAGCATCTCTATTAAATCTTCCGTCGCTGCGCCTATTTCGCTTTCCAAATCCGACCCATTCATGTATATCATGACGGTGTGCGGCTTTAGCGCCTCCCCCTGGACAGCTGTTTGTCCATTATAGCCACCCGTTGCCAACAAAATTACTGTCAATATAAATGCCCTAACCCGCATCAATACCCCTCCTTGTATGTAGGGGCGGCAACCTGCCGCCCGCAATAATACCACTTGCATTCAAACGGTCGCATTTTGCGACCGTTTGCCAATTAGTGCGTTGTCGGTGTAGTTGCACCACTGGTCAGGTGCTGCTTAACACATTGCATATCTTGTGGGGTTGCCTCTGGGGATACTGGATAATATCCTTTTTGTGCCGCAATTTTGTAGAGGTCATATTGAAATTTCTCATCGCCGTCACGCATTTGCTGGAATGTTTGACGAAGGCCTGCGTTATCTGTTTCCATAATCACTTTGGCATAGTTGCCCAAGCTGGCTTTAGCACCGGACAGGATGTCCAGTACGATATCTTTCTCTTGCATCAGTAATCGCTCCTTTTTCGCTAATTTTGATTACAGCATTTGAATCAAATTTTGTGCGCCTTGCTGTGCCTTGGTTGAGGCTTGGCTAAACATCTGTTTCACATTTGGGTCATTAACCTGCTCTGCATAAGCGCTTAGCTTATTTGCTACCGTTTGATGGCTGGCAGCCACTTCCCTGATGGAGTTAAGCTCCGATTGCTTTAATCCGTTCATGTTATTTCTCCTCTCATGAGTAATATAACTTATCTTTCCACTGTTGACAGAAAATATGCAACAAAAAAAAGCCCCAACATAAAATGTTGAGACTTTTTTATAACTCATTATGTATTGCAATCGCTTACATAATGCCTGCCAACTCGGCCATTTCTTTAATGGCTTGCTTAGACACTTTGCGGCCTTGATACTCTACCAGCTCGTCCATCAGGCCGGTTAAGATACAGCCTGGCTCGTACTTTTTAAGTACCACTGTGTTGTCGTGTGTAAACAATTCAAAAGAATCACCTACAGATACATGCATGGTTTTGCGCAGCTCACTTGGCAAAACGATGCGGCCCAACTCGTCTACCTTACGTACAATTCCTGTTGCTTTCATCATTACATACCCCGTTTCTCTAGTTTTATAATGGTGCTTGGTGCATATAATATCACTATTGTAATATTATGTCAATACTTCCACCGCAATTTATTTTTTTGTCGAAATCCGCCTATAGTCACGTTCTTGGCATATTCCCAAAAATTTCGAATAAATTTTTTTAGGAGGGAGTGCGATTTTTTATGTTAAATTATTTATGGTGCGGGATGATTTTGCTTGCCATCGTAACCGCCGCTTTTACCGGCAATTTGCCAGAAATAACCACAGCCGCTTTGGATTCTGCCAGAGAGGCGGTTACCCTTTGCATTACGATACTGGGTGTCCTTTCCATGTGGACCGGGCTGATGAAAATTGCAGAGCGGGCCGGGCTTATTAATCAGCTATCTGATAAGATGAAGCCCATGCTGCGCTATCTTTTCCCGTCAGTCCCCCGCAATCACCCATCTTTCAAATATATTGCTACTAATTTTATCGCCAATATATTGGGTCTGGGATGGGCCGCTACCCCTGCGGGTCTTAAAGCGATGCAAGCCATGCAAAGCCTTAACCCTAAAAAGGACACGGCTACCCCGGCTATGCGCATGTTTATGGTCATCAATATGTCCAGCTTGCAGCTGATTACGGTGAGTATTATCGCTTATCGGATGCAGTATAACTCTGTTAATCCGTCCGAGATCATCGGGCCCGGCATCCTGGTGACCAGTGTCTCCACCGTAGTCGCCGTTGTATTTTGCAAAGTTGTGGAAAGATTTGAAAGCCTATGAGATGGCTGATGGTTTTGTCCGATTTGATGATTCCGCTGACCTTTGCGGCCATTTTAATGTATGGGATCAGCAAAAAAATCCCCGTCTACGATACGTTCATAGAAGGGGCGAAGGATGGCTTTACTACCGTGCTGAATATTTTGCCTACCATCATTGGGCTTATGATAGCGGTGGGTATGGTGCGGGCTTCCGGACTTTTGGATATGCTCAATTATGGCATAGCCCCTTTAACAGAGCGGCTGGGATATCCTACCGAGGCGGTTCCCCTGACGCTGATGCGGCTTATTTCTTCTGCTGCCTCTACAGGGCTTTTGTTGGATTTGTTTGAACGATATGGGCCAGATAGCTTTTTGGGACGATTTATTTCTATTATGATGAGCAGTACCGAGACTGTCGTCTATACGATGAGTATATATTTTATGAGTATTAAAATCACTAAGACACGGTTTACGCTTGCAGGGGCGCTGCTTTGCAATTTGGTTGGTATTGTGGCATCGCTGTTGATTACGATACATATGTATGGGCCGCCTAGTTAGGCGATGATCCCCGTCCTAATATAAGATAATCCAGTGTTATATCAAAAATGTCGACTATGGCTATCAGCCTGTCTATTTTTATGCCCCTAATCCCTTTTTCTATACTGGTGAGCGTTCTGGGTGTGATGCCCAATTGCCTTGCTAAATCAGTTGTGGACATTTGACGGCCCTCCCGGAGCGCTCTGATACGTTCCCCAAGTGCTTGCTTATTCAATTATACCCCTCTTCTCTGGAAGTGTTAAAAAAATAAAAGGCCAACTGAAAAGCGAGCAGGGACGACAAAAAAGCTGTCATCACCCACTCGCTACAATTAACCTGCTATTTGCAGCTTCAGATAGTACACCATGCCAAAAAGTATCACGCAGCTTAGCACAACCGGGTATGGAGAAAGCCTTACTCCTTGAAAAAATAGGGCGAAAGTTATATACTAACCGTAAGCAGTGGCAGATGAAAATCTGTGGGCGCAGGTGATGTGCGGCATCGCCTACGTTCGCCGAGGTCGTTACTCAAGCGTCCTCGGTCGCTGTGGTTTTTTTATTTAATTGCAAGAAATTATCAGTTGACCTTTGAGGATATTTTAGCATGCTTGGGCGAGATTGGCAATGGGTTTGGTTGTTTTATAGACTTGTCGTATTATGCGTTTCCTTCCAATAATCATCAGCTTCTTTACACAATTCATCCAGCGTCATATCATTAAATAAATCTCTTTGCCATTCTGTATAGTCAAATGGCTCACTGATAATCAAAGCAATAAAGCGTTCTGCTTCTACAATTCCTAAATGTTCACCTAAAATGCGCATGCCATTTTGCTTAAGCACTGTGTTAGTCACCATCATAATGCCTCCTTAAGAAATCGACTGGATTTAAAATAGAAAGTTCCTTCATTGTCTTGTTTAACAGTTTTTTATCAGTCGTTATAAAACAATCTGCACCAGCTTGTATAGCGCAAGCGATGTGTAAAGCATCTTTTAAGTTAATCCCTAATTTCATTATACCCGCAGCCTTACTGCGGGTATCTTCTTGAAGGCTAACCGAATACTTTGCGATATCTTTCCACAGCAAAATTTGATTTTTTCTCTCTGCAAACGGGTTTTTGCTGTTTTCGAAGTACAGGATAAATGACCACACTAAGTCAATTTCACCTTCTATAATTTTTTGCTGTATTACCAGCTTTGCTTGTGTCTCTATTTTCACAAGTGGGTGCAATTGATTGTCGTATGGACGGTTAAAACAACAGTTATCTAAATACACCAGACTATTCACATATACACACTCCTTGCTCTTTTATGAGGCTCAATTATAGCACATATGGGATTCAGAATTTTAATTTTATACATCTATCATTAAAGCCACACCAAACGGTCGCATTTTGCGACCGTTTGATCCTCTTTCTCCCCCTTTCCCCACCTCCAAATATTCACCCTTTTATTTCTCCCAAAAAAAGTGTATCATTAGCGTGTAGGATTTGGCTATGAATGGAAATACTCTAGGCAATCCCCGTAAATTACGAAGCAAAAGGAGTTTACTATATGTTTTCACGAGATATAGGTATTGATTTAGGTACGGCCAACACATTGGTGTATGTCAGGGGCAAAGGCATTGTGCTTAACGAGCCCTCAGTGGTAGCCTTGGATACACGTACCAAAAAGGTATTGGCCGTCGGCGATGAGGCAAAAGAGATGATTGGCCGTACTCCCAGCCATATTATCGCTTTGCGCCCACTAAGAGATGGCGTTATTGCAGATTTTGAATCTACACGAGCCATGCTCAAATATTTTATAGCAAAAGCCCGTACCAAAGCCCGTATTGTCAGGCGTCCACGGGTTTTAGTCTGTGTCCCAACCGGGGTTACAGAGGTAGAAAAGCGAGCCGTATTAGAAGCTGCACTGGCAGCAGGCGCCAAGGATCGGGATGTATACCTCATTGAAGAATCTACCGCCGCTGCCATAGGGGCAGGCTTGGATATCGAAAGGCCCATAGGCAATATGGTCGTAGATATCGGCGGTGGCACCAGCGAGGTTGCTGTGCTTTCTCTGGCGGGGATCGTTACCAGCAAGTCTTTGGATGTCGCCGGTGATGAGCTGGACGAGCACATTATCACTTATGTTAAACGGGAATATGGTGTAGCCATAGGTGACCGTACTGCCGAGGAATTGAAAAAATCTATCGGCTATGCCTATTTGGGTGCCTCCCACGAAGTGCGTGACATCCGCGGGCGAGACCATGTCACCGGGTTGCCCCGTACACTGACCCTGACCGCTGACGAAGTGGCTACAGCCATATCCGAGCCGGTAGCGGCCATTATAGATGCAATCAAATTTACTTTGGAAAAGACCCCGCCTGAGCTTTCCGCAGATATCATCGAAAACGGGATTGTACTGACCGGCGGCGGTGCTTTACTTAAAGGCCTGGATGATTTGATTACCCGTGAGACGGGTATCCCAGTCATTATCGCCACAGAGCCGCTTAATTGCGTAGCCAACGGTACCGGGCTTGCCTTGCAGCATCTCAAAGCGCTTAAAAATGCGCTGACTACCGCCAAAACCCTGAAAAGGGGATAGCCTATGGAACTCCTTTACAGATACAAACGTATTTTTTTGGCCATTGGCATGATTATATGTGTCCTTGCCATGATTATTACGCTAAATGAAAATTATCGACCCAGCGTAGTGGTCCGGTCTTTAAGCCAGGCGATTGTCCCTCTGCAAAGTGCTACTACCACGGCTACTCGCTGGGTTTCTTCCCGGGTATCATTTTTGTGGGAAATGAGCCATATACAGCAGGAAAACGCCAATCTCCGCAATCAGATTGGCTGGCTTGAAATAGAAAACCAGCGGCTGCAGCTGGCAGGCGAAGAAAATCAGCGGCTATCAGAGCTATTGTATCTTCGTCAGCAATATGCCCAGCTGCCAATCATTGGTGCCCGCATTATTGCACATGACCCCAATGACTGGTACAGAAGTTTTAAAATAGACAGAGGCACTAACGATGGACTGGCTGTCAATATGGCAGTACTGGGCAATGGCGGCCTGATTGGGCGTATTGAGTCCGTGCAGCCTACCTCTGCCACAGTCATATCTATATTGGATGATCGTTTTGTTGTATCTGTACAAAGCGTCCGGACGGACGATCAATGGATTGTCAAAGGCGATAGCAGATTAATGCAAGATGGCCTGGTGCGTATGGATTACATAGATCCGCATGCCCAGATCATGGCCGGTGACGAGGTGTTGACCGCTATACAGGGCAGTATCTTTCCTCCTGCCGTGCGGGTTGGGGTGGTCATGTCTGTACAGCCTACGCCTAACGGGCTGGCTCAGTATGCTACGGTAAGGCCGTTTGGCAATGTCCGGCGGCTGGACGAAGTGCTGGTAGTCAATCAACTATTTGGGCCAGATGATTGGGAAACTGAGGAACTGGAAGCGGAGTAGAAAGGCAATAATATGGTGCGTATTGGCTGTATGGCCGTTTTGATTATTATTAACTATGTGCTGCAATCGACGGTTTTTGTCCAATTTTCCATACTCGGTGTTAATCCGGATACTGCCATCATATTTATTGTCAGTTACGGCATTTTGCGGGGAGATGTAGAGGGCGCAATATTCGGCTTTTTTGCAGGCCTTACCCACGATTTATTTGGCGGGCAATTTGTAGGGCTTTATGCTATGCTGAGTATGCTGGTGGGCTATGCGGCCGGCAAGCCTTTTAAGGATTATTTTAAAGACAATTACTTTCTGCCGTTTATGGTGGTTATTGCAGCAACGTTTTCTTATCAGATATTATTTTTCTTTACCAGCTTTTTAATGCGGGGGCGGCTGGACTTTTGGTTTTACTTTACGTCCATCATTTTGCCTAAGACAATATATACTGCATCGCTGGCCATACCGCTTTACAGCTTGATGTTTGTGATAAATAGCAGGATAGAAGAATACGAGCATAATCGCCGTACATTGTTTAAAGAATAAAGCAGATTTATCACCGCTGAGAAAGGAGAGATAACATGCAGGAGCTTATATCTGATGCAAGTAAGTCAGTCTTTAAATTTTTGACTAACCGGATTTTATGGCTAATCATATTGACAGGCATACTTTTTAGCATCTTGGTTGCAGAGCTGTTTTATTTGCAGATTGTTATCTCTGATACTTTTACTATTCCCCCGGCCGTCACTACTACCGTAGAGCAGACTATACCTACCACCCGTGGTAATATCTACGATCGCTTTGGCCGTCCGCTGACCATTAATCATACGGCCTATGTAGTGACGATGAACCCCAGCATTGGTATTTCCAACGATGCGCTTTTTGAATTGACACGAATATTTGAACGCAATGACGAAGATTTTGTCAACGACTTTCCCATGACAACAGAGTGGCCTTATGAATTTACATTAGGCGGAAATACCCCCGAGATACGCCAGCGGCGGGAATATCGCTGGAAGGCCGATATGACAGTGCCTTACCCCGAAACCGCTACAGCAGCAGAGTCTTTCGAGTTTTTACGGGAATGGTTTGGCATTGATCCTTATCTTTCTAACGAAGATGCACGGCGGATTTTAAATTTCCGCTGTATGATATATGAGCGGCGTCTTGAGCGGCAAATTTTTATCATCGCCACAGATGTTTCTTTTGCGACGGTGGCCGCTATACTAGAACAAAACACTTTTTTTGCCGGAGTTGGGATAGAAATTACCACCCTGCGGGAATATCCTCAAGGGATATATTTTTCTCACATGTTGGGCTATACCGGCCGTATCAATGATGAAGAACTTGCCGCTAATCCAGACTACTCGCCCAACGACGCCATTGGCAAGGTTGGGCTTGAACGATCTATGGAAACCCAGCTGCGTGGACAGCCAGGCACACAAATTTTAGAAATCAATCCAAATACGGGCCGCCAGATAGAGGGAACGCAACCTATCATAACCCCGCCTGTACCCGGTGATAATATCTTTCTGACTATTGATATTGACATGCAGCGCAGAACCTATTATATTTTGAAAGAATATCTTACAAATATTGCCATTGGAAGGATTCGGGCTAACGATCCCCGTGATGGCCGGATTACCCATCAACAGATATTTACCAACCTGATAACCGGCGGGTGGATTCCTATCCGTGATATCCTGGAAGCCGAGGAAGACAGCGCTGCCTATGTTTTGCAGCAATATATTCTGGAACGCTTTCCAGAGGCGACCCCCATGCGACAGGATCGTACGCAGATTGTCCAATTGCTGGTCGATGGCATTGATACCGGGCGTATTACTGCTGCCATGATGTTTACCGCCATGGTGGATATGGAAATTTTGTCTGACGAAAATGATTTTACCGCACGGGTGCGGGCAGGGCGTTCTACGCCAAATAATTTCATAATAGAAAAACTGCGTTTAGGCGAGCTGACCCCGCAGATGATTAACATCGACCCTTCTACAGGATCGGTGGTGGTAGTGGATGTCCCGACCGGGGCTGTACTTGCGGCGGTCGGTTATCCTTCCTATGACAACAACCGTCTGGCCAATCGCATAGATCAGGAATATTACTTCCGCATCAACGGAGACGACCCGACGCATCCGATGATTAATCGCCCTTTTGTGGAGGCCAGAGCACCGGGGTCTACCTTTAAAATGATTACGGCGGCGGCTGGTCTTGAGTCCGGGGTTATTACCCCCACATCTACGATCAGGGACGGCGTTGCATTTACCCGGGCAGGCAGGCCTTATTCCCATTGCTGGGCCAGAGGCGGGCATGGCAGCATTAATGTCGCTCAGGCTATCGGCGTTTCCTGCAACTATTTCTTTTTTGAGACCGCCTTCCGATTAGGCAGCAACCAGCATCAGCGGATAGAAGTACTTAACAATTATATGGCGTTTTTTGGCCTTAACGAGCGTACCGGCGTAGAAATTGGCGAGCTGGCCGACAGGTTTAATCGGGAACGTACCCCCAACATCATGTCCTCTCCTTCCCTTAAAGAATTTAACTATCTAAGCCGGGACGAGTTTGCCCCCAGAAACCAATGGGGCTGGTTTGATGGAGATACCATCCGGACAGCCATCGGCCAATCTCAAAACAATTACTCTGCCGCCATGATGGCCAGATATATTGCACAAATAGCCAACCGAGGCGAGCGGCTGCCGTTGCATCTGGTGGATACTATTAAAAACTATCGTGGAGAAGCAGTCCACCGGGCCGAGTCCATACCGGATGATACAGGTATGCTATTGGACGACAGCACTTGGGATGCCATCCATCGTGGTATGATGTTGACCACTGAGGGGCCAGGCACAGCCGTTTCCCAGTTTAGAGGATTTCCATTTAGAGTAGCTGGTAAAACAGGCACTGCAGAACAGTTTCAAAACCGGTTAAGCCATTCCAGTTTTGGCGGCTTTGCGCCTTTTGAAGACCCGCAAATCGCCGTTTACGTGATTGTTCCTTTTGGAGATACCCGGGTGATGCCCGCATCAGCGACACAAATAGCACGAGATGTTATCTATGCATTTTTGACACACGAAATAATAATTGAAGAACCTATGGCAGTTAATGCTATAATGAGATAGGCAAGATTTTTCGATAGGGGTGGCAAA
>Ga0123355_10017436_pt1 | contig 11348 bp, 13 predicted proteins | sample TergutEmb28metaG_3_FD_89872 | JGI IMG/M metagenome (GOLD analysis project Ga0123355, IMG submission 89872) | Embiratermes neotenicus P1 segment gut microbial communities from Petit-Saut dam, French Guiana - Emb289 P1 | ecosystem: Host-associated > Arthropoda: Insects > Digestive system > Gut ...
CGCAGGTCTGTATTGGCTGTGTCAAAGCGTTCCTTTTCGTGTTTTTGGGTGCCAAATGCCCGTATTACCATAAGCCCGTGCAATATTTCCCGGGAAACTTTGTTTAAGCGGTCTGTCATTTGCTGAATAATTTTGAACTTTGGCATGACGATGGACACAATTGTTATTACCAAGCAAATAAGACACAAAACCGAAAGCCCAATTATCCAGCCCATACTAACAGAGCGTGTAAGTGCCATTGTAATGCCGCCAATGGCCATTATTGGGGAGAAAAGCAGCATGCGTGGGAAGATGTTTGCAAGCATTTGTACTTGGCCAATGTCGTTGGTGCAGCGTGTGATTAAAGATGCAGAGGAAAATTTATCGAATTCTGCTTGTGAAAAGTTTTCTACCTTAGTGAATAGCTCCCGCCGTAAGGTACGTGCTGCCCCTGCTGCAATTCTGGGAGAAATGTACCCAACGGCAATAGATGCGCTGCCTGCCAGTAAGGCAATGCCCAGCATTCGTAGCCCCATTTGCAGCACGAAATAAGTACGAGGGTCGCTTTCTGTAACAACCGGTTCTACAATGCCATCGTTTACGATTGTGGCCATTATTGTGGGTAGAAATAGCTCTGCAAAGGCTTGCCCTAGCAGAAGTAGGACGATTAGAATAAGTGCCGGCCAGTATGGTTTTAGAAACTTACATAGTTTTAGCATGTTTACGCTCCTATGATTGTGTGGAAAATTCCCCTCCTGCGGAGGGGTGGTAGCTTTGCACTATATTTGAGTCTTACTCAATTGCCATGTAATACCAAACTTATCTGTAACCATACCATAAAATTCGCTAAAAAAAGTTTTTGCAAGTGGCATTTGTACGGTTCCACCATTTGCAAAAAAGTTAAAAATCTTAGTAATTTCCGCTTCGTCTTGTATGCCAAGGGTTAGTGCAAAGTTGTTTCCTTTTACATAGTGCGCCCCTTCCGGGCAATCTGAAAACATAACGTTGCTGCCGGCAATAGGCAGAGATGCATATAAAACACGCCCTTGTGGGGTGTTGTCGTATGTCATTATGCTCTCTGGCATTTCTAAATTAAATACCTCTGTGTAGAAATTTAATGCATCACGGCAGTTGCCGTCAAAGTTTAAGAAAACGTCTAAGCTCATGTTTGTTTCTCCTTTTTTATGAAATATATTTCAGTTGGTAACAAATCGCTACCAACTGGATTTTAAATTATATTATAATTCTAACCGCAAACTAACCGGGCAATGATCCGACCCCGTAACATCCGGGTGAATAACAGCCTCTTTTATGCAGCCCCGCAAGCTTTCTGTTACTAAAAAATAGTCGATACGCCAGCCAACATTTTTTGCCCGAGCCTGTCCCATATAAGACCACCAAGAGTATGCGCCAGTTTTATCCGGGTACAAATGCCTAAATGTGTCTATAAAGCCAGAGTTTAAGAGTTCTGTCATTTTTGTACGTTCTTCTGGGGTAAAGCCTGCGTTTTTTGTATTTGTTTTTGGATTTTTTAAGTCTATTTCGGTATGTGCTACGTTTAAATCGCCACAAACGATTATGGGCTTATTAAAGCCGTGCAAATATGAGCGGAAGGCGTCTTCCCATTGCATGCGGTAGTCTAGGCGCAATAATTCACGTTTGGAGTTGGGGGTGTAAATTGTTATGAAGTAAAAGTTGTCATATTCAGCGCATATGATGCGGCCTTCTTTGTCATGTTCTTCTATGCCCATTCCGTAGGTTACGTTTAGGGGTTTTTCTTTTGATAGTAGCAACGTGCCGGAATAGCCTTTTTTCTCTGCGGAGTTCCAGTATATGTGATACCCGGGTAGTTCAAACTCTGCTTGCTCTGGCTGCATTTTTGTTTCTTGAAGGCCTATAATATCGTAATTACTGTTGTTAAAAAAGTCCATGAAGCCTTTGTTTATGCAGGCTCGTAGGCCGTTTACGTTCCATGATGCCATGTTTATGTTCATGTTTGTTCCTCCAATTATGTGTGCCGTTTCAAACGGTTACTCTCAGTAACCATTTGAATTATTCTTTTTCTTCAGTTTTTTCTGCTAAAACGTCTTTAACCGCTTGCCTTATGTGGTGCCGTAAAAGATTATCTCCGTCTGCGTCTGTCATACGCCGGGCTTCCATGTAGCCGTTGCGCACTGCGGCTTTTGTAACAAAGTAGATGGTTATGAAAAATGGTAGTACTACAAGTAGGATAACCAACAATATTCCGCCAGCATGGGCGTTTACATTAGCACTGTTAAATATGAAAAGAATGGATATGAAAAGTACTATTATTCCGCCTAGGAAGACGAGTATTTTTGACATGGAATTCGCTCCTTTAGAATTTTAAGACTGTTTATGAGATTATGTCAAAGATTATAACACAATGTTACGAAATTTTGATTGATATTTTTTTGATGGGTGTGTATAACTTATGTAATGGTTTTTTATATGCTAGGAAATTGCTCCGCAATTTCGCTGCTGCCTTGCGGAAAAAAGCGGCGGAGCCGCTTTCTTGCGAAGTGCATACAACGCCTTGTGTTCTGGCTTTAAAGGAGAAATGCTTATGTTAAATGTGAAAAATTCTTTATGGATTATGTTAAGTGTTTCAATTTTGTTATTTACTGGATGTGAGACTAGCGTGGAGTCTTCAGAATATACACCTATAAAATACGTAGACAACGATATTACCAGTTCGTTTGATGATTGTCTTACTTTTGATGAGCGGACAGCTATATTATATGAAATGTACGGATATGTAGATCAAGCACAATTAGAAGCACAGTTAAAAGAAGAGTTTTACGGAAGTATATTGCTTGATGAGTTCATAATAGAAGTGCTGATGGGAGGTGAGCCGGTAAATGTATTTGTGCAAGAGATACTAAGAGAAAATGGGGAAATATATGCGATAAATTGGGTATTAGGGCCAGGTGCTTTTATTCCTGGAGTACGAAGAGAAGGATTAGAAGAGAGTATAAAATTATGCCGAGAACATGTTCTTTTATTTCATTCATTTGATATTTTTACAGAATCGGGAATTATCAACATTGATACTTTAAATGAATGGCTTCTTCCATTACGTGAGCAAGAAAGATATTCCGGTGGTTGCGTGGCTAGTCTTTTAACTTTTGTGGAGTATTTTGACATATCCAAAGAAGTTTTTCAAGAATTTATTAATAGTGATATTGAGTGGTATGCTAGGTTTGGTGGTGATACTCTTGATGTTTTATATAGTGGCGATATGTCATTGATAGATGAGTTTTTTTGTTTTGAAAACGGAAGGCGTATTAGCCAGGCGGTTAACGAGCGTAGGAATAATCCTTTTTCAGAGCTAACGGCATCTATATTTGTCCCTTGGGAAGACCTGCCTGTAATAATAGCATCGATTGACCCGCTTGCAAATTTTACTTCAACTTGGGCGAGAACAGATAATTATTTTTTCTTTCCGTATGAACGCAGATGGGTTAGTAAATATGATAACGATGGTTTTCCACTTGAGTGGAGCATTGAGCATATATTGTACCGCTTGCCATTATCCGACATAGCACAAGGGGAAAGTATTCAAGTACCCGGTGATGGCCAAATTCATATAGTAGGAGTTAACGAGCAATATTTGTTTATTAGCAGATCGGGTGATAGCTGGCCTGTATGGGGTAATGAAACGTATCAAATTTCACTCTCGACATGGGAAGCTGCGCATATTAATAGTGACGCAGGTACGTATCATGGCGTACCATTTTACCATGCGTCAAGTAACTCAATTATATTTGTACGAAGAATATTTGAAGAAGGAGAAAGTCCGTGGGCTGATGGATTAACTGTTCAATTCGAAGCTCTCAACCTTAATACAGGAGAACGACATACATTTTTTGAATATAGACCCGGAAGATTTTCGCAAGATAACATGGCTTGGCAGCAGGCATAAAATGATGGAGTAGTGTTTACTTTTAGTGAATTTAATGGCGGGTGGGAACATGTTTTCATTGATTCGGAGCTTAATGCACGTGATGAACGATTTGTAGAAGTAATTTGGAATAACGACGCCCCATGGAGCCAGACACACCAGCCGCAAAACCAAGCCGAAAACTATCTTTATGAGCTTGGGGTGTTTCCATACAGGGCACTTATAACAATTGGTGACTGGATCTATTATTCATGGAATGAAGCCTGGAGTGAATGTAGCTGGTGGAGTATATTTGGAAATCTATATCGCATCAACATTGATGGCACACGAAATACATTATTGCGAGAAGAGAACGATATTTCGGCACTATGGAATATAAACGATAGACTACTTGCTACTATTTTTGTAAGGCCTAGTCATGATTCTGATATTCATAAAACTGTAGTTCTTTCGCATGATGGTAAGATAGAAAATATATTTGGTGGCGGTTGGGATGGGCATAACTCCGTATTTTGGATGCAACAAGTTGCAGACACAGGAATTGTGATGGCAATACAAAATAGCTGGATACAAGGCCTTTATTGCACAATAACCGGTGCACTATTTACCCTATACAACCCAGAAAATTTCAATTATTAGAGGTGAAACCAAATGCTAGACACAAAAATAATGGTAGTAGATGACGACAAGCACATAGCCGAACTAATATCCCTATACCTAAGAAAAGAAGGCTTTGACACAAAAGAAGTATACAACGGCCGCATAGCAGTAGAAACACTCCCAATCTACACCCCGTCCCTAGTCTTATTAGACCTAATGCTACCGGAAATGGACGGCTACCAAGTATGCCGGGAAATGCGCCGCATAAGCACCGTACCAATAATAATGCTAACTGCAAAAGGTGAAACTTTTGACAAAGTACTTGGCCTAGAGCTAGGCGCAGACGACTACATGGTAAAACCATTCGAGCCAAAAGAACTGGTAGCTCGTGTAAAAGCAGTCCTGCGCCGCTACGAAAATAAACCCACAACCAGTCCGGGAGTAATTGTTTTCCCAAACCTGTCTATCGACCCGGAAAAATTGGTGGTCTTGTATCATGGGCAACCGTTAGAACTCCCTCCAAAAGAATTTGAACTTTTGCACTATCTAGCAAGTCACCCAGGGCGGCCTTTCACCCGTGACCAGTTACTTTCCGCTGTTTGGGGGTACGACTTTGCCGGCGACACCCGTACTGTAGACGTTCACGTAAAACGCCTGCGGGAAAAAATGCGCAAGCCGGATTCTTGGGAAATTAAAACAGTATGGGGAACAGGCTATAAATTTGAAGAGTAGGGGATTTATATGACGTTAAGGGAACAACAAGAGCAGCAGGAGCTTACAACTCTCAGCCCAATAGCCACAAAAAACATACATTCTCGTGGCCGCAAAACCCATGCAGAAAAATGCGAATTCCGTACAGAATTTCAAAAAGACCGGGACCGCATAACCCACTCCAAAGCCTTTCGCAGGCTAATGCATAAGACACAAGTTTTTATTTCCCCGGAAGGCGACCACTATCGCACACGTCTAACTCATACACTAGAAGTTGCACAAATAGCCCGCACAATTTCACGTGCATTAAAATTAAACGAAGACTTAACAGAAGCAATTGCCCTTGGCCACGACTTAGGTCACACACCATTTGGCCATACAGGTGAGGACGCACTTGACCGATTACTACCCGGTGGTTTTAGACACAACGAACAAAGTAAACGAGTAGTAGAATTTTTGGAAAACGAGGGTAGGGGGCTAAACCTTACTTTTGAAGTTGCAGACGGAATTTTAAACCACAGGACAGCTTGCGCTCCGGCCACACCAGAGGGCAAAGTAGTACAAATTTCGGACAAAATAGCCTACATGAACCACGATGTAGATGATGCAATTCGAGCAAAAATTTTAGCTCCCGAAGACTTGCCTAGCTATCTAAGAGAGATATTAGGAGCAACCCCGGCATTGCGAATAAATTTTTTAGTAAAGAATTTTGTAAACAATAGCATTGGCAAAGCGGAAGTAGGTTTATCGCCGGATATTGTTAAAGTTATGGGGGAGTTGAAATCCTTTTTATGGGATAACGTGTATGCAAGTAAGCTGATACATCAAAAGGAGCGTAGTAAAATAAGGACGATGCTGCAATTACTTTTCGACCATTACGTTGCAAAACCAGAGTTGCTGCCGCCAGAACTACTTTGTCATACTCGCAATATAAATAAAGACATAGCCCAAGCCACTGCAGATTATATAGCAGGAATGACCGACCGCTTTGCAATGAAGCGGTTTAACGAAATTTTTATGCCTGCGGCGTGGGAAGTGTAATTGCCTGTGATTTTTACTTCATTGAATATCAGATGGTATTACCAGTAAAAAATAAAACCAATATTACAAACACATTACAAAAAAAAGACCTTGCACAAAAACACGTGCAACAGTCTTTTTTTTGTTGTAAAATATCACAATAAAACAGGAAGGGATTTTGTAGACATGTCAAACCTAACAAGCCACGAGCGCATAAGGCGTATGTTAAAAAGAGAGCCAGCAGACTGCATAGGCCTATACGAAACATTCTGGGGTGAAACCCATGCAAGCTACCTGGAAAAAGGGCATCTTAAACCGGGAGAAGACATAAAAAGCCATTTTAATTTAGACATTGTAGAAAGCTGGGTTTTTAACTGCACTGCAGACCTAGACTTTAAAGAAGAGTTTGTAGAAGAAGACGAAGAAACCCGTCTAGTTAAAAACGGCAACGGCGCAATTTTACGCTGGTTTAAAAACAAAAGCACAACCCCGGAAAATGTGGATTACACAGTAAAAGACCGTGCTGGATGGGATGAAGTAAAAGAAAAATTAATAGAAATAGATGAAAGACGCATTAACTTTGCCGCTTATCGTGAAGCAAAAGCAAGAGCAAAAGCAGAAGACAGATTCTTCGTTTGGGCTGGCGTAAACGTATTTGAGCAAATGCACCCGATATGCGGGCACGAGTATATGTTAATGGGCATGGCCTTAGACCCGGACTGGATACATGACATGGTAAAAGTGTATTCAGATTTAACGCTACAATTACAAGAAATTCTATTCGCCAAAGAAGGCCTGCCAGACGGCATTTGGTACTACGAAGACATGGGCTTCAAAAACCGTCCGTTTATGTCCCCGGACATGTACAATGAGCTAGTTTATCCGGCACACAAACGGACAGTAGACTTCGCCCACCAAAGAGGCCTGCCGGTCATTATGCATATTTGCGGATTTATAGAGCCGTTGTTGCCAGGCATAGTAAAAGCTGGTGTAGACTGTCTTCAAGCTATGGAAATAAAAGCCGGTATGGACCCAATCCGCATATTCAAAGATTATGGCGACGTTTTAAGCCTTATGGGCGGCCTAGACGTGCGAGTATTGTGCGCAAACGATAAAGCTGCAATAGACCGGGAGCTTGAAGCAAAAATTCCTATCTTAAAACAAAATTACGGCTTTTGTTTGCATAGTGACCATTCTATTCCGCCAGAGGTAGAATACGAAACACTGCACTACTTTATGGACAAGGGGCTATCCCTTGGTAAATACTAAAAATATGAATCCGTTAGCAATTGCCATTCCGGGCTTAAGCCGGAATCTTATGGATTTTACAAATAAAAGAAATTGCAGGGTAATCCCGTAATGACGGACTCTTATCCAGAGCCCTAGATGCATAATAAAAAATAAAGGAGCATTCGTAATGAAAATTGGTTTTGTAGATTACTTTTTAGATGAATGGCATGCCAATAATTTCCCGGAATGGCTGACAAAAGCTTCCAACGATGAAGTGCAAGTTGCATACGCATACGCAAAAATTGATTCCCCAAAAGAGGGTGGCATGACTACCGATGAATGGTGTGCTAAATTCAACGTTCAACGCATTAACACAATTAAAGAGCTGGTAGAAAAAAGCGATGTAATAGTCGTGCTTTCTCCAGACAACCCAGAGCAGCATGAAGAACTTTGTCAAATCCCACTCTCAAGCGGCAAACCCGTATATGTAGACAAAACTTTCGCCGAAACAAAAGAAATTGCAGAGCGTATTTTTGCTGTTGCAAAAAAACACAACACCCCTTGCTATTCTGCGTCCGGTTTACGTTTTGCCCAAGAGTATTTAGATGTAGAAAAAGGCTCTGTAAAAAATATAATCAGCTATGGCGCAGGCCGTATAAACACATACAGTGTCCACCAAGTAGAGCCGATTATCTACTTGATGGGTACAAACATTGCCCGTGTAATGTTTACAGGCACGGACACTTATCAAGCATATGTTTGCGAGTTTACAGATGGCCGTAGAGCCACTGTTTCACATCACCCAGGCTGGACATGCCCCTTTGGTATGATAATGGATTTTGAGGGCGAAACTACAAAAATCATAAATGGTTCTTCATATCAAGAAAACTTTGCCGCAGACATGGTTCGTTTCTTTAAAACAGGTATACCAACTGTTCTACCGGAAGAAACAATCACTGGAATTGCGGTAATCGAAGCAGCACAAAAAGCAGAAAAAGTCCCTGGTACATGGGTAAATATATAAATCACTTGCCGTAAGCAGGCTTAGCCTGCATTAATTAGGAGGTATTTTAATGTCAGATCGTGAGGAAGTGAACTTTCGGAATCAGTCAATGGGTGAATTATTAAAACAGACAAATTTACATCATAAGGCTGTAGAGGCTTTAGGCTACTCTGAGGCGGCCAGTAAGTGGCCTGAGGTTATTAAAAAATGGGAAGACATTTTGGGAGAGTGTCCTGAATGTCCTATTGCAAAAGTGAGTAGGGCATGGTGTTATCATGAAACAGGAGAGCCTGAACGAGCCGCTATGTTGATTGAAAAGGTAGCAGATTCTTGGGATGTTGGTACTAGAATTTATTTTGTAACAGGCATAGCGTATAAGAGCGCTAAAAAATATGACCGAGCCATAAGCTATTTCAAAGCATGTATAAGTTTGTTTGAAATACTAGGGCCTAACCATTATCGGGATTGGTGTGCGAATAAAAGCCATGGACATTTGAGTGATATTTACGATTCTTTAGAGGATCATGACAATGCTGAAATGCATCGTAAACTTTTCAACCCTGATAAATGATCTCGTAATTGCATTTTACTCATACAAGGAGGAAACAACATGAAAGTAGCAGTTATCGGATGCGGAACAATAGCCAATGCGGCACACATTCCATCGTACATGAACAATAAGGATGCAGAAATTAAATATTTCTGCGACATTATTTTAGAAAGAGCAGAAGCAGCAGTAAAAAAATACGGTTGCGGCATAGCTGTAACAAAATACGAAGACGTATTAGCCGACCCAGAAGTTACAGCAATTTCCGTATGTACACCAAATAATGCCCATGCAGAAATTTCTATTGCCGCAATGCGTGCAGGCAAACATGTTTTATGCGAAAAACCAGCCGCCCGCACATATGCGGAAGCCTTAGAAATGAAAAAAGTGCAAAATGAAACTGGCGTTGTTCTTAACATCGGTGTTGTAAACAGGTTTAACGACTATGTAAATCTCATTAAAAAATATATCGACGAAGGTAAATTGGGAAATGTGTATCATGTATATATCAGCTTTCGTGCGCACCGCTCTATTCCGGGCCTTGGCGGCGCATTTACAACCAAAGCTATTGCAGGTGGCGGTGCATTAATCGACTGGGGTGTGCATTTTATAGATATCGTAATGTACTGCTGCGGCGACCCAAAAGTAAACACTGTTTCTGCAGAGGCTTTTAGTAAACTTGGAGTAGACATGAAAAGCTATAAATTTAAAGACATGTGGGCCGGCCCGCCAAATTACGACGGTGTTTACGATGTAGACGATTCCGTTACTGCAATGGTGCGTACCCAAGGCCCAACAATTACAATGAATGGCGCATGGGCACAAAATATTGGTGTTGGTGAAATGTATATAGACTTTGTTGGCGACAAGGGTGGTATCCGCTTAAATTACGGCTCAAACTTTACGCTGTATACCTCCGACTTAGAGGAAATTAAACCGGAAATTGAAACGCGTGATCATTTCCAAAATGAAATTGATGCATTTGTTGCCTGTATTAAATCCGGCGAGAAATTACCGTCACATATTGATACAAATATTGTAACAGCCCAGTTGATGCAAGCAATATACGACTCTGCAAAGCAACACAAAGAAGTCGCACTATAAAATTCTCTTTCACAGGAGGGAATTAAAACCAATGCATTCTTTTATATTCAGGAAGGTGATAAAATATGGCAATGAAAGTAGGCGCAATGCTAGAAAGTTTCCTAAGTGACCCGGCTCTTAGAGTACCTCAAGACCACCAAGGCACCACCGTACAAAAAGGGAAAGATAGCCCTCTTAGAAAAGCTGTACCAATGGCAGCAAGTGTAGGTGCAAAAGGCATACAAGCATATGCATCTTTTGGTGAACTAGCACCAGAAAACATGACCCCAGCACTTGCAAAAGAGTGGCTGGATTTAGTAAAAAGCCACGGCATGATCTTCTCCGCAATCTGTGGAGACTTAGGAGGCCACGGTTTTGAAAACGAAGCCGACAACGCCGAAAGAGTAGAACGCTCTAAACGAATTATGGACGTAGCAAAAATGCTGGAATGTGATGTGGTAACCACCCACATCGGCGTAGTTCCGACAGAAGAAAACGCAAAAAAAGAAGTAATGCGCAAGGCCTGCCGTGATCTTGCTATATATGCTGACTCTATTGGCTCTGCATTTGCAGTAGAAACAGGTCCAGAAACATCGGTAGTATTGTTAGACTTTCTAGATAGTCTGGGCGCAAACGGCGTGCGTGTTAACTACGACCCCGCCAACCTAGTAATGGTAGTAGCAGATGATCCGGTACAGGGTGTACACACATTGGGCAAATACATTGTACACACCCATGCAAAAGACGGCCTTCAGCTATCTGCCGACCCATTAAAATGGGAAGAAGTACCACTTGGTAAGGGCGGCGTAAAATGGGATGAATATTTACATGCACTTAACGAAATTGGCTTTAACGGCTTTCTTACAATAGAAAGAGAAGTAGGGGATTCGCCTGAAGCAGATATCCGCATGGCCGCTGATTTTTTGCGTGAAAGACTTGCGGCTTTAGGGTTAGATAAGTAGATTTCGGAATAAATAAGTTGATTATCCCGTAAAACCCTTGAAACACAAGCACAATCACAAGAATTTCAGTTAAATTTACTACCAATTTACTACTACGGAAATAACTTTGATATGCCATTGAAATTCTTGTGAGTAAATCACACAAGCATGACAACAATCTACAGGACAGTGTTTTTTGTAAAATTGAAATGTAGCAAAAGTTAATAAAAAAATGTAGCACCGAAAGGCGGATACAAAAAAGAGTAAATCCGCCGCAAAAACAGAAAAGCCGATAAACTGTGAGTAGAAAAA
>Ga0123355_10017437_pt1 | contig 11348 bp, 7 predicted proteins | sample TergutEmb28metaG_3_FD_89872 | JGI IMG/M metagenome (GOLD analysis project Ga0123355, IMG submission 89872) | Embiratermes neotenicus P1 segment gut microbial communities from Petit-Saut dam, French Guiana - Emb289 P1 | ecosystem: Host-associated > Arthropoda: Insects > Digestive system > Gut ...
AAAAAAAAAAAAAAAACAGTTTGACAGAAATTTGGTACAAATATGGTACCACTGAATACCATCCCTTTTAAGTCCTGTAATAAATAATACCTACATGGTGAACATGCAGACTTATAAAGTGGGAGTGTGCTAGTGTGTTACAGTGGTATCTGAGTCTCCATTATCTGTTTCCTCACATACACAGGGCCAAATGTTTGAAGAAAAAAATACTTAAAAAATCCTTGCACTTTTGAGTATCACATCTTTGGAACATGAATTTTTCAACAGAAAATGGTTTCAGTCCATTTCCTTGCAAATATGGTGCCAAATTATTGAGGACACTATGCCGAAATTCTGTGCATTTCTGGGGATCACATCCGTGGAGCACGACTTCCTACAGCCCCACACGTGAATCCACCATTTTCTTCCAATTTTCTGCTCATGATAGAAACTGTGTGTAATTTTCTGTTTAGTAGTGACAACTAATGGTATATCAGAAATTTGATGTTGCCTGTTAATTGTGTATGAAACAATGTGTTTCTTGCTGACAGTTACTAAAATTTAAAAATGGTGAGATCATAATTACTTGTTGACTGTTATAGTTAAGAAACAATTGTGAAATTGTATTTCACACATTTAACAGAGCTGCAGCCTGTATTATTAGAAGTTGTGCTCATAAGTGGACCATTGAATGATGTAATTGTTAATTTATAGTTATTGCTAGGGTACTATAAATATTAAAGTATTTGAAGTAAAATATGCATGTTCTTCCCATATTTTATTTTTGTATCAAAGCGTGACATGGTTAGATGAATCAGTGGTAGGGAAGTAACCTTCCACTTTTTTTAACTTCATCCTTCTTGCACCAACTACAACAGTTTTTGTGTGTTAATAAAATTACTGTTTTTCATGAGCTGTATTGTAATATAGACATAATTTGTGTGAGTGTAAGTTATTTTTTTGAATTTGCAATGATTTTGATGCAGGAAATAGCCACGTCTGTAAAGTGACTGAGTGTGATTTGGACAGTTGGTTCTTATATTCCCAGAATTTTCTCTTCAACACCACAACCAGACTGGCTCGAGGATGCACCTTTTCTATCATCCAGTTTGTACCCATGTCTCTTTCCGCAGAAGTAAAACAGTGGGGGTATAATGCTGACCATTTCCTCTAGTGCTGTCATAGATTGCATGGAGTTTAACCTGAATGTTCCCTGTATGTGTTTGTGGTGTGCATAAACACAAGAACAGTGTCACTTTTACCATCACAAAATCTTTATGTTTTAAGAGAATTTTGTTCTAAAAATGTTTTTTTGTATTCCGTCAGACATTTAAGGATCATGACTGAACCTGACTACTTCATGTGAATTGTGATATGAAGGCAATCCTAAATTATTGGATGGAATCCAGTGGTTAAATCAATGTTTTTTCATGGCTGTAATGTTCACTGCTTTGCATTTTTGTGGTGGTGTATAAAGGATAAGTGATATGTGTCTGTACTATGCAACAGAATAATGAATTCTGTTGGTATTCTTTCAATTGTTACATTTTTCTTCAGTCACATTTTCCAAACGCTGTTTCTTGCAAAACCTCGAAGACTAGGCGTAAGTCACTTTGAGTGGATCATTTTTTCACATCAGGTATAATATGTTACAGTTTCTTTCATAAGTTACAGTCAGATGCAAAAGTGTTAAGAGGAACTGCTAACCAGACTGAAAGCTACTGCATATGAAGCTTTAAAATATGTAATATATGACCTCTAATTAATTAAACACAATAAGAGAGTGGTTGGGCATATTTAAGTCACGTGGAACTCAACAAGATTATCAGGATGACCCAGTTATAAAAGCAGCTGCCCCCGATCACCTAGAAAAGAGATAAATAATGATACAGGGATTGATTTATATATATGTAATTGAAGTGAGAAGAAGAAATTATATTCAAATTGTGCAGTTAACTTGCTGGCATATATTGTCAGCTTCTGTATTCATCAAAACCTGTTGTATTGCATTCCACTAGAGGTTGATTCAGGAAGGTGCACTCCTTATTACTTCTTTGGTGTTCTTTGTTTGGTGCCAGGTCTCAGCCTCTGTTAGTGGACTCATCAGGAAAGAGTGGCGCAAAGTTTTACCAGTCATACGATCGGCTCTTCATACTCAAGTCCCTAACCAGTGAAGAAGTAGAAAGGATGCACTCCTTCTTAAAACACTACCATCCAGTAAGTTATACTTTGATATTGGTAGGATTTCTTTATTAGAAATATGAAATTTCTTTGCTGGGTTACTGCTGACATGACAGGTTTAGTTGTGGTATATAACTTAATTCATACATCATCTTTGTAGTTGTAATGTTGCCTTGTGTGCTTGTCCAAGACCTCAGAATTGTCACCATGCATAAAGTGATGATTGTTGTTTCTCTGTTAATATTGTAATGAATCCAAACAGGCTTCTTTGTTACATTTGTAAATGTAGTTTAGACATTTCTTATATAATATAATGATAAAACTTAAGACAGGAAGTGCCATGTAAAATAATAAACCTGACCTTGAAAGGGATGATAATAAAATACTAAAGCATATATGTAGAGGTTGTTTAGTATGTTTACATTTATGTAATAAAGACCCTAAGGATAGCTGGACTCCTTGATAAGTGGGTCCCTGTCACCACAGCAGAGCACGTCCTCTGGTTGCGAATGGAGGAATGGCCTCCAATGTGGACGGTAGTTGTAAATATATTGAATAAGCAGTCACATACAGCCGATAGGGGGTGATCCTCCAGCTTGGGGGTTGGGAGAGGTGCTAACAACTCCTCACAATAAAAACAGGATACATGTGTCTTAGGCCTGGACTGATCCTGTGGCACAACCTAAGCAATCAAAAAGGGACATGAGATTTGGTACATGGAATGACAGGAGCTTGTATAGGTCGGGGTCACTTACAACAGTAGCCAGGGAATTCATTCATTCCATTGGCGCATGCAGAATGTGACGATTCCTTGCCGTTCTCAGAAGCTTCTTCCATTCCTCTCTGTTATGTACTTTTTCCTGCCACCCTTCTCCACCTACTATTCTTTCATCCTCTCTCACCTCATCTTGCCATCTATTTCTTGGTCTGCCTCTCAATCTTGTTGTTCCCAAATTCATATATAATACCCTTTTGGAAATTTGGTTTCTTCCATTCTCTGTACATGCCCAAACCAATGTAATCTATTTAACCTTAGCAGCTTTGCAGAGCTTATATGATAACAAGGACATGAATAGGGTTTGGGAAAACATTAAAGAGAATATCAAATCCTCAGCTATAAAGAGTCTAGGTGTGTATGAATGGAAGCAGCATAAACCATGGTGTGATGAAGAATGTTCACAATTTTTAAATCACAGAGAGCAGACTAAAATGTAGTGCTAGAGTATCCAAATGAAAGCAATGTAGATAATCCAAATGCTGTAAGACATGAAGCTAGTAGGCATTTCAAGAACAAAAATAAGGAATATCTGAGAGCTAAAATCGATGAACTTGAAACTAACGGAAAGATAAACAGTATCAGAGACTTGTATAGGGGCATTAGTGACTTTAAGAAGGGTTATCAGCCTAGAACGAATATAGTAAAGGATGAGAAGGGTGATTTGGTTACAGACTTCCACAGTAGTGTGGCTAGGTGGAGGAACCATTTGTCTCAGCCATTGAAATTGGGCAGAAGCATATGCACCGTAAGGAAAAACGCAGAAGCTTGAGCTGTTGCTAGTGAGGAGAATGTACTAGAAGTAGAGGCTGATAAAATTAAGTATATGGACATGTCTTGAGATCGTAATGCAGGATGAAGTCACGATAAAAAGACTGATAATAAATCCTTTTGAAAGGGTGGAACAGTTAAAATATTTGGGAGCAACCCTAATGAATCAAAATTCTATTCAGGAAGAAATTAAGATCATATTGAAGTCAGGGAATTCCTGCTATCATTCGGTGCAGAATCATATGTTTTCCAGTTTCCTGTAAAAAAATATATAGATTAAGATATACAGAACTATAATTTTGCCTGTTGTTTTGTATGGGTGTGAAACTTGGTCACTCATGTTGAGGGAGAAACATAGGCTGAGGGTGTTTGAGAATAGGGTGCTGAGGAGAATATTTGGGCGTAAGAGGAACAAGGTAACATGGGAGTTGAAAAAACTACATAATGAGGAGCTAACTGATCCGTACTCCTCATCAAATATTCGGGTTATCATACTGAGAAGAATGAGATGGGTGGGCATGTAGCATGTATGGGGGAGAGGAGAGGTGCATACAGAGTTTTGGTGGGAAAACCTGAGGGAAAGAGACCACTTGTAAGAACCAGGTGTAGATGGGAGGATAATGTTAAGATGGATCTTCAGGAAGTGTGGTGGGTTGGCATGGACCAGTTTGATCTGGATTAAGATAGGGACAGATGGTGGGCACTTGTAAAGGTGGTAATGAACCTTTGGGTTCCATAAAATGCTGGGAATTTCATGACTAGCTGAGAACTGGTTTTTTCTCAAGAAGGATGCTGCACCATAGAGTGAGTGAGTAAGTAAGTAGGTAAGTAAGTAAGTAAGTAAGGTTATCTGGACTGTATGTTAGGTTACAAACAGAGAAGTACATGGCATCTTCCTTTGTCAGATGTGAACTGTGCACAAGATGCATTACTTGGATTACTGAAAGAAACTTGCCTGGGTTTTGTCTCATTGTTGAAGCTGTTTGTGGATTTAAACAATATGCATTATACATTATTATGTAAATATTTTAACAGAAAGTTTATTTTGTTAAACTCTGAGCAGAGAAAGGGTTAACAGAGCAGAAAACAAACTTAAGTACATTTGTCTGTTGGTACAGTACATTGTGGAGCGTCATGGAAAGACACTGCTTCCTCAGTACTTGGGTATGTACCGGCTTACTGTGGATGGTGTGGAACATTATCTGGTGGCAATGAGAAATGTTTTCAGTAACCATCTGCAGACACACAGGTACATAATTGTGGTTTTTAATTTTCTTGTACCATTACTACAGATTTAGTTACACAGCGCATACTGCTGAAGAAGATATATGGATGTAGGAGAGCTCAAGTGCAGGAAACTGGTACATAATGAGGAACTTATTGCTATTTGCATAATAAATTTAAAGTAGTAAAATCAAGAAGGACAATAGGCTGGGCAGGGCATGTAGCAAACATTTTGAATGGTAATTGCTGTGACATGTAGTGCATCACAGAGTCTGAATGAAATTGGTGTTCTTACCATAAAAATAATGTTTTTTTTAAGGGAAGAGGAATGCATTTCAAAGTATAATAATAATAATAATAATAATAATAATATATTAACATGCTAGTTTAAAAGTGCAGTGACCATTTGTAAAACCTGTGCAATATAAATACAACTAAACTCTTGGATACACACATAATCCGACATAACAAACAACCAGAGTTAGATTTATGACAGATTTAGCACCTGAATTAAGTATTGCTCGGTTTGTCGGTCGGTTGGTTGGTTGGCTGGTTAGTTAGTTAGTTAGTTATATAAATGGCAGTATAAACAGAACGAAATATCTGTATAATGAAAATAATTATAAGTAACCTAATTGAATTAGAATTGCAGTTCACGTGAAATGTTAGTGACCGGCCACAGTGTAGAATCTGCTTAAGAGTCTTGATTTACTTAGAAAAGATACCTACTTCCAACAAATCGTTTATCAAAACCAGGTGCACACCCAGATTTTTTTGTGGGGTGGGGTGGGAAGGGGCTGACCCTAAGGCTATATTTACCAGTAATTTGTGTTTGATTTTAAAAATTATATAATAAAAATCATGGTGTAAGAATAACTGTAACATAACTTTGCAACTGCAGTTATATGAATACAAATATAAACTACGTGTTCCATGACTTACTCACCAAATTTGAATCAAAATATCTAATCTTCCTTGCTTTCTTTAATTTCATATAAAACATTCAATTTTTTAAATTTTATTCTTCAATATTCTAATGTACTTATTATCCTCCAATTTCTATGGCTAATTTCCACTGAAGGGTAAATCTTGTGAAATGTTTAATATTATTGGGCCTGCAAAATCTGAGTTTTTGTAGAATTTTGGTATGGGGGTTAGGACTACAGCCCAGCAGCCCTCTTTCCTTTGGGTACACCCCCGATTAATACAGACCTTCCATTGAATGTACCACTGTCTATACTGATGGCATTAACTGTCAGAGTGCATCTAACAGAAGGACAGTTGTGACATGTAAAGTCAACATCAAACAAATGAAATAATAATAATAATTATAATTATATTTTACTGTGTGAACTATTATTAGTCCTTGCAGTCTCTTCATTATCCTTCCTAAATTTCTCACCTCTCTTGGATTGAATGTATAATCTGTTTTAATATTTTGTTGCTGTTCAGCTTACATGTTGTCTCCCAATGTCTTCTCTTGTTGTATAGCTTATGAATTGTCTTCTAAGGCATATTCTTTCAGACCCTATATTGCCAAATGTTTCTGTGGGTACCAAATCTTGAAGTTGTAATCTTTCCATCAAGGCTGGTGGCAGTACCACCTCAGAGCCTGTCCAGAGTCTAACTGAAGGTAGCACCCCTGCCACAAGAATCACTGATTCATAGCCTGCAGTCACTTAGCAGCATACTTGCTTGCAAGTACCATAATGATTTTCTGCTATTAAGAGAAGAAACTCCAAATGTGGTCATTAGGCATGTCCTTAAACTAAGCAATATGTCCATTTGGTATGTATAAGCATAGCACAGATAAATAAGTGAAGGTATCCCTGTGCATGCCATAAAGGTGTGTGGGGGAGTGGAGGTATAGCTGCAAGACCCTTTGGATCTTGACAGATGGTGACGGTTTTGCAGATGAATAAAACTTGTATATTGTTGATTAGATGTGGCTGAATCAAGGGATGTCTGATTGGACCTTTGAAAGCATATCATAATGAAACTGCATTTATTAGTTTGAACTGAGGTTTACTTGGATATGTTTGGTTTATGAATCATCATTTCAGCAATTTCTTTGGGTTCCCATTTTTGAACTGTTACCTTGCGAATGGTTTCATAGCAATAGTTAACTACCAGCACTTTGTGTCATGCAGTTAAAGGAACTTCCTTTTTATCTTTTTGACACAAGACTATAGTTAAGAATTCTCTAAAATTATAATTTGTTATTAGAGAAGGTATCTGCAGATTGTCTTGAAAACCTTTGTAGGGCCTTTGTGTTCTTGGAGGAGCACACTTTGGGAACCACTGTCATAGAGGTATTTTCCATCATATTTAATATGATGCAGTTCATATTATTGTAAACCATAATACTCATTTTTTGTATGCCCACTAAATTGACAGTGTACCAGTGTATACATAATTTATTTTGGAAATGATTTTCTATTAGAATAGACCGCTTGGAATATCTAGGTGTGCATGGAGAGAAATTGATAAATTTAATGTAGAAGTTGTGGGATCTTGACCAGATTCAGATGAATTAAACATCATTTGTTAAGTGATTTTTGCTATTTTATTCGTATTTGAAGATGGGTGAAATTTGAAAATTGTGTAACATAATTATTAATTGTTGCAGGAAGTTCGATCTGAAGGGCTCAACAGTTGATCGTGAAGCGTCAGATAAGGAAAAGGAGAAAGATTTACCCACTCTCAAAGACAATGACTTCGTGAAAGAAGGAATGAAAATATACATAGGGGATGATGCAAAGGAGAAGTTACTTGAAACTCTAACTGCTGATGTAGAGGTATACTGTGTTTTGGTTTCAGCGATCAATCAGTCTGTTCTCTGTTTCATTTCTGGATATAAGTATATTACACTGATTGACCAGTTGTGAAGTTTGGTGTAAACGTAATGCCACCGGAGAGCTCCCTGTCTTGATACTACTGAATTCTTTATTACGAACCATACTGATATGCTGGTCTGGCATATTCCTGGGATGGGGACACCATTGTCTGTTGTTCATTATTGGGTGTAGAAGTTTAGCATGGGTACAGGCCTTTGAAAGACAACAGCATGGCAACTGTAAACCTGTGACGTTGTGAAAAGTAGCTATGGTCTGTTTGAGGCACTGTCCTAGCATTTGCTTGAAGGGCTTAAAGAAAAGTCTAAAGCTTATTCATACCTGTACCCAAATTTCAATCTGGCACCTCCCAAGCATGAAACGAGGGTCCAACCTCTCAACGTGGTATTAGTGAATATAAGAGGGGATGAGATTATTGAATTTGTTATGCATTACAGTTCACTTATGTGAGTATTTCTTCTATCAGACATGATTAATAGAATGTGTATAGTGTATTGATCATTTACAATCATTATGGCAAAGAACCAAATTTTGTATTCATATTACACCTTATTCCTCCTGCAGCATGATAATTTCATTACAGTTCCTGACTAAGCTTCATCTCATGGACTACTCGCTGCTGCTAGGTGTTCACGATTGTGCTAGGGCCGAACAGGAGAATCGTGAGCGAGCAGAACAGGAAGATGAAGAGAACAATGGATTGGAGGAAGATGATGACTCCGAAAGTGGATCAGGACTGGACACGAGGGGTGGAGGAGGGGGAGAGAAGTGGGGTTGGGGTGGGGCCATGGCCACACCACCAGATTCTCCACATGCATTAGCTGTGATGCGAGATACCAGCCTCCAGTATGAAACAGGAATTGTTCCTGAGCTTGACATATATGCCATACCTAGCTCTGAAGGTATAGTTTCACGTATGGTAAAAGCTGTGTTAAATGGAACCTGGTCTTGAAAATATGGATTGAATATCACTGTAGAATTATTTTCAGTACATGGAAACTGTTTAGGTCAGAAATCAGACAAATCTGGTTCATTAATATTTTCTGTTTGTATAACTTCCATAGAATTTGTCTGAGAGAGAACATTTCTATCTGAGAGAGGCCAAGAATTTAGGCCAGACTAATGATAATACATGGCAGAAATACTGTAATCTAGAACTGGGGTGGGGAATGAAAATATGAACTTCTGAGTAACAGTATTATGTACACATGTAGCATGGATATCAGGCCGAATAGCAGATGCATTTGGTAACCACCAGATGTTTTAGTATGTAGCTGTAGAAAGGGTGAGTTTTGATATCTTGTGGTTTTGTGCCATGTACACCTGTTGCATTTATGCTCAGCAGGTATAAGAGTAATTGTGTGGCCTTTTTAAGTAGGAAATAATCAAAATAAAAGGTGAAGGCCATAAGTCACAACTAAGTATTATTTTTAATATTTTGTGGACCATGCATAATGATATATTAGTACATTAAGAACCAACAGGATGCACTATTTTACTCTCAGTATATTTCAGTAATTAACCTCTACATGTTTCGAGTAGGTTTACTGCTCATCATCAGGAGGTACTTTCCTGTATATGCAGCAGTTGGTATGTGTCATGCGTGTATGTTGGCTGGCTGCTAGCCATCGAAATAAATTGAGAGTAAAATAGTGCATCCTGTTGATTCTTATTGTGCAAACTAAGTATTTTGTTATGTTATTATGTAACTTTCATATGAAACGTGTTTTGGCTTGAGTACAAAAGGCCATCGTGAGGCAAAATTAGAATACCATTTACAAGTTATCGTGTAAAGTACATTAATTCATTGTTCGTGTCAGTGTTTATGGTTGAGATCTCAACTTTACAATCTTCATAAGATACAGTAAGCCAAAATTATTAAAATTTTTTGAGCAGAAAGAGGGTGCACGTGAAGTAGTAACAGCATGGGTTTGAAATTGAATAATTAAAATTCATGCCTAATACTTATAAGCAGCTTCACTTTCACCCAGAAGTGCAAGATATAAATTTTAATTGAAGCTCCTCGGAAGTACTAGACATTAATTTTAATTATACAGTTTTAAACTGTGTTTATGCTATTTCACATGGAACCTGTTTCGGTTCCAAAAAGTTTAATATTTTCGTAAGGTTGTTGTGTTTATATAAAACACAATAATAAGGATGTAATCCATCAATACACAACTTTTATTTTAGCAAAACCACAGCAGCTGCTTTGGAGTTGCTGTAATAACAGTTGCATATGAACTGATTACACCCTTATTATTGCGTGTAATAATTTCAGCTTGCTTTATCTTATGAAGATTTTACAGTTGAGATCTCAAATGTATATGCCAATACACGCATTGAATTAACATAGTTTATATGGTGCTTGTATTTGATACTCAGTTTTGCCTGATGATGTTTTTTTTTTGTACTTCAGCAAAAATATGTTGTTCATTAAAGGTCTGTAGTAACATAACATAAAACTTAGTTGTGACTGATCATCTTCACCCTTAACTTTGTATGTTTTTATCATAGTGGGATGCCTAACCTAAAGAGGTGGGATATTGCTGTGGGAGGCATATTAGATTTGAGAGGTGTTGCTGCCTCCAAGGCTGTACAGACCGTAGAGATTGTACCCTTTATCACATGACGAAATAAATAAGTAACTTGTACCGTGGAATTGGTATCATATTTATAATTAACATGATTTCCTTTGTTATGTTGTAGGTGCTCCATTAAAGGAGATTTATTTCTTAGCATTGATTGATGTGTTAACACATTATGGTGTCAGAAAACAAGCTGCAAAGGCTGCTAAGACTGTCAAATATGGAGCTAATGTGGACGGAATCTCCACTTGTGATCCAGAACAGTATGGCAAGAGGTTCATTGAATTCATGAGCAAGGCTATAGAATGAGTTGGTCATTGCAGAGGTGTGACATCACATGCTGATCCTCTTGCCTGTGGTACCTGGTGATGAGGTTTGTACAGCACCCTTTTCACTTCATCCATATTGAGAAAGTAAAGTAACACATTCACTGCTACAATGATGGAAGTCAGAACCTGCAAGCTCTTTCATTAATTTGGATGCTTTTAAGACAGTGAAAATGAAAAAGTGTTTTAATTTGATCTCTTGTTATGGCTAGTACCTCAGTTTAATATCATATTGTTTGTTAGGGTCTCTGTTTGAGTTGGTAGTGGCAGAGACATCTGTTTCTGAGGTGGGACATCCATGATGCAACAGTTGTAGGTGTGTGACTGACAGGGAGAATCTACAGCTAAATGTGAGCCCCAGACCAATATGGGGCCTCATATATTTCACTTTCAGAAATTGTTGCTGCCTTTATCAGACAAGAGAAAGACTTGTGATAGTTGAAGAATAAAAGACCAACTTGATGTCACTTGCTATTTTATTTCACTTCTTATGTGCTCAACATTTTCGGACATTAATATATCCATCATGATGATAAAACTAAGTACATGGTCATGTCTCGAGATCAGAATGCAGGACGAATTCACAGTGTGAGGATTGATAATAGTACCTTCGACAGGGTGGAGGATTTTAAATATTTGGGAACAACTT
>Ga0123355_10017439_pt1 | contig 11348 bp, 4 predicted proteins | sample TergutEmb28metaG_3_FD_89872 | JGI IMG/M metagenome (GOLD analysis project Ga0123355, IMG submission 89872) | Embiratermes neotenicus P1 segment gut microbial communities from Petit-Saut dam, French Guiana - Emb289 P1 | ecosystem: Host-associated > Arthropoda: Insects > Digestive system > Gut ...
TTATACAAGACCTCCCTCCTAACTGAATCATAAGCTTTCTTGAAGTCTATAAAGAGCTGATGCACTGCTTCATTGTATTCCCATTTCTTCTCAAGTATTTGACAAATGCAGAATATATGATCAATGGTTGACCTGTTGCGTCGGAATCCACATTGATGATCCCCAATAACTTCCTCCACATATGGAATTAACCTTGAGAGCAGGATGTTGGACAAAATTTCAGAACAATACATAGGTAAACATAATCCCATATATCAGCTGATCCATAATATATACGTCACTTCCCACAAGACCAACCGATCAATACCCCACCATCAACACAACTAAACCAGTTCCATCCTGACCTCGCTAGCAGACAGCATAACTAGGTATGTACATAAAAAATTTGTACTATATCAGCAGAACCTATTGCACTTTCTTGAATATTTTTACTATTTTAAGCTTTTTATATAACTTAGAATTTTACCTACAACATGTTTTACAGTTTAATGACAATGTACATGTATATACACTAGTAATTTTACCCATCTTTAAAGTTTCAGTATGACAAATGCCTACTGCTGTGAATACAGTACTGAGACTCTGATGATGGACAGTAAATCTGTCCAAAACATGTAGAGTTCTTTACCAAAATAAAGTTGAGAAACTGTGCATCTCATTGACTTTTATTTTAAGAACTACACGCGTTTTTATGCCAAGTATTTTTTCATCCTAAAAGTATGTTCCAGCTGCAGGTGTGAAAGAAAAAAAATCATATTTTATCATTTTGTGTTTAGTTTCATATAATGCTATCCTGTGCAATTACAAATATGTGTGATGTGCTGCAAAATAAGTCACTTCAAGAAGGAAGTTATGAAGCAAGTTATTTCATGCGCCACTGACACAGATGGTGATTTAAAATCTACTATTCCCAGACAGAAGCTGTGACACCAAAATTAAAGTATGACCACAACTCTGTAGTGTAGGCATATTAACAACTCCAGTGAAGGTCAAATCAGTCCAAATTTTTGCACGTAATCATTCAATTGCACTGAAAACTGAGTGGTATATGGCTGTCTTGACACTTAACATCACATTGCTCTACTTAGGCCCCCTTGAAGCTGAAGTTTCTCCCCCCCTCCCAAAAAAAATCCTTTTTCCTACATTTATTAATGTGGACCTTAAACAGGATGGGAGGATGTAAACTGGATTCTTTTGGTTCAGGACAGGGTTCCATAAAATGTAGAATTTCTTGACTAGCTGAGGAACTGTTAGCTTTTTTGTTATCTAGGCTCTGCTCCAAGTGAAGTGTGCTCTGCACTGTCTCCTTTCAATTCATTAGGCACATTCGCAAAATTGTGAAAAGTGATAATAGCTTCATCATGTCTGTCTGTTTCTCTGCACGGAACAACTTGGATCCCACTGGATGAGTTTCATGAAATTTTACATTTGAGGATTTTTAAAAAATCTGTCAAGAAAATTCAAGTTCCAATAAAATTTGACAGGAATAAAGGATATTTGATGTGAAGACCTATGCATATTTACGTGTATAATAATATCTCGCTGAATTCTCCTTAGAATGACAGATGTTTCACAGAAAAGTTGTAGAAAAATCAAACACCATTTTATGTTCAGTAACTTTTTCTAAAAATTGTGTGGTTTATGAGATAATGTGAAAAAATATGGTACAGCTGGGCAGTCCACAGATGACAATATAATATGGCGCATGTACTTTACATGCTGCATACCTAAGGCTACAGACACACACATACAGAATAAGCAGTACTTCTTTCTTTTGCACCGCAACAATGGTTACGCAAATGCACCTCAGTTTTTCGATTACTTGTACAATGTATGTCTTGTTTTATAGAAATCTTACCTAAAAATGCTTTTTTTTATTAACACAGTGTCTTGCATCATTTTACATGTAATTCCTGACTAGAATAAAAATGTAATCGACAAATTCTAGTTATGATAAACTACATATGGCAAAATAGTTGTTACTGTTCACACAAATGTTGGTAAGATAACTGCATGGTAAACTTTGCTAGCAGCACACACTTTATGTTGGTTGACAGGTCAGAGGAGGACTGAGGGGAAACAGTCAACAGAAAGGCAGGAACTATCACAAGCCATTTTTCAAATATACATATGCATTCTTTAACTGATCTTAGTGTAGTTACTCCCATGACAATTTGCATTAGCTTTATACTCCTGTGTCTGAATGATATTTACCAGACACAATGAACACAATTTCATAATTTTATTTAACAAAATAACACCTGTAAGATAAACTTACTTTACAGGTCTAATTTACTAACTGGACTTTAAACATATTCACTGAACCAACTGATAAATAATCACATTATAAACCTTACCTACAACATTTACAATCTTATTGAGAATGTATGTATGTGCAGAGTCTATAAAGAGTATCATTTGTACAAATACCAAAGGGGAATGGTGGTAAATACTTTATGATTGCACATTAGTATGCATATAACTTGTCTCAGCCCAAGATAATATATTATCTGTCAACCTTGAGACTGTAGTTTCAGTCACAGTACTCAACACAACACTGAACTAACACCCAATACCTTGTTACCAAACATATCCAGACTAAAGAACAACATGTTATTACGAGCAATCAGTTGTTTCTTGTTTCACTTTTCCTTCATGCCTGTGAACTTGTGTCCAATTTAAATCCAACTCACTCTCCCACCCACAAGACTGCTTCTACTGCTGTTTAACCACACCTTGATGACATACCATATACCATATATGTGGACATATATTATACCACAGTGCTTGTATCTTTACAATTAAATTCCTGATGATGGGCCTTTACGGCTCCAGACATGTAGAAAATACTTTGTAAAATTAAATTATAGCAGGTGTGCATTTGATAGGTTCTATATTGTAAAAATTACTTCAATCTAATAGTACTTGACCTACAAGACATCAGTCATTAGCATGCTGAAGGGAAAATACCAACAAATGGTGATACTGTATGAACAGAAATGAATACTTTCCATATGGCTGGGGTTACCAATAAATGTTTTCACGTGTTGGTAGTGGTGAGTTTCCACAGTGGTCTACAACTTCTTGGGTTGTGACACTGTGCAGTATTACAGGTAGAGGTCACATGTCTCATAAGAACATGCTGCTTTTCTTTAGGGTGGAAGTGGTTTATATGATGCAGCTGGCAACTGCATCACAATTCCACATTAGCCCTTCACGGCCAAGTTATGAGTAACATTTCTTGTCACTCCGCCTATATGACCTGGTTACATCATCACCATCATTATCACATCAAGCATGAAGATGGAGGCATCATGTTCCTCCAGGACACTGGTATCAACCTACAGCACCATACAATGTAATGTCCAGATGACCACATGTGAATTCTATTACAAATTCTTCAAAATTATTCAGTTATATTTAGATTCCCTTCTGAAGTATTTCAAGTGCAGTACTTTCTTTAACAGAACAACTGGAAATATAAAATTCATTGCTCCCCATTTTCCAAACACAGTAGTAAAATTATTCTGTACATCCCTTAAACTTACTTCAGAGTGTGACTTATGACATTCCTTAATCCCCTTCATTTGGATGTGGCTTTGTCCTGTGAGAGCCAGATACAAATGATAAATGCCAAAACCAAATGTGAAGATGGAAGTAGATACCAATATGTCAAACAATGCTATAAGCGAAAGAAACAAAAGATCTTCCTGACCTGATAGCCATTTTCCTAATGCTACAGGAAAGAAACACTGAGAACTCAAATTCCACAAACTTATGCTGCCTTCCTTGTGATTTCCAAAATGTTCATACAAGTGTGGAAACAAGCGAATGTCAACATACATGCTGACTAAACCTGCATACAGACATAGTATGATAAAATGACCCATGTTTTGCAAACATATGCAAGCCCCTAGAAAGAGGCAATGGTGGTCACGGTATATAATGCACTTATTGCACAAAGGGCAGTGATGGCATTTGAATGGTGTGTTTGTCAGACATTTAGAACAATACCATATTTTTCTAATGTCTACATTCCGCAGTGAAATGTCTTGATTCATGTTACTTTTATTTACGGAATCCCACCTCTTGTTGTAATCATGATTTTGTCTGTATGTCATGTATGAAGTTACTGGATTCAGGTCCAAAACAACGCTGCTGTTTTTGTGTGTCATAATGTTCATTATTCCAGACTCTTGGCTATCAGCATCTGTATAACTGGTGAGATATATGGCTATCCAATTAACATACACTTCCAGAGACATAAAAGTAAATATCACAAAGCTACTGAATGTGTTATCAATATAAACAGTAATACAGAACACCAAAACTGTGAAAGTTAAGGTTAATAGTGGAAGTATTCTAAGAATCTTCAACAGAAATACGCTCATTGCAACAACTTTTCATAATTCTTACATTTCTCAAATTGCCTTATGTCTCTGAAATATGATATATTTTATGACCTTGTAATAATGTGGATTCACTGGTATTGCTTCAGCATTCAGCACCTGTTGAAAGAGGAAAAAGCAACATGAAGATTGAGATTCTTGCAGCAGTGAGTATTAAGATTATGGTTTTCTGGGATTCGATGCCTGGTAGAGAAGGGATCATAATGTAAACAAAACTGTTGTGTTGTGACTGACTTATGCACTGATTCAAGCAATGTAGTCTCTGGTAGAGAGGTGCTATATTTCGCACAAACATACACACTGAACTACATGGTGTCATGCTTAACAGTAACTTTTGCAGTCATAGCCTTGAGTACTTCAAATCATACATACAAAATGTAGTTGTGTGATGTAATCTGCCTTATTTAACGTTGTAGTGTATAATCTATACTTGTATTGGTTTCAGTTATAACATAGGCCATACTGTAACTTGTGTATCTTTTGTATTTTGTTACATTTAAAATTATAGATACAAACATGCAGCAAATTTGTTTTTTGGCACATCCCATGTCTTCGGAATTAACGAAAGGTGTTTGGGTTACGAATATAGGCCTAGAATGAAGCAAATAGTTACTGAAATGTTATAACTGTTGCATATATGAAATGTTACAAAAGAAGAATTGTAACGCAAGCCGGTATGTAACACATTAAGTCAACATAATTTTCACTTGAGACACAAATAGGTTGCAAGCTAAACTCCTGCAAGACACCAAATATTATATGCACTGTGGTTCACTTAAACCATATATGTTTCCAGCTCAGCATACATAGTTTAACTTTCTCAGGCTACTAGTACTACTATGCTGTTTTATGTACGCACCAAACTTGAAGAAGAAAAATTGGCTGCGTAGCGGTGACCTGAATTCGACCAGTTGGGGAATAAGGTTAAACTACAAACTTTTGTGAATAGGGTAACGAGCATTTGCGTATAACGACAGGGGATGTCTTTTCTAGCTTAATAACTATCAGCTTTTGCTTCTGGGATTTTTATCTGTTCGGAATTATCAAGAATTATATGTACCGGATGTGACATCACCTGACACTCTCCATGTCTATGTCAGCCATTTTCGAAATTCAAGATGGAAATTACAAAATACGAAATTTGGCCGTCTAACATACTGGTCTAATTACTGCATGCGTTATGTTTACTTACAAAAAGACTTACATGTACAAAATACCGTAATAAAACAACTATTTAGATTGACAACATGCAGAAATCTCTTCTTGCAGGTAATAAATTTTGGGAACAAAATACCATCTGCATATCCTCACCTTTTCACTCTTTTTCGTTCTCGGAAAAAGTGAAAACTCGGTGAAGTACAATATGTGTTTTGAAAGTAGAGGTTAGGGTTTGGGGATCTCAGAAGTTAAGAAAATTTTTATATTTGCATTGCTTGTAGGTTGCAATGTTTGCGGTCGAAACCACACTACAGAATCATGTTCGTTTCTTCGAGAGCTTAAACCCGTAAGTATAAAAGTTTCAACGCAGATTTAATGTGGTAATTGTTAATTACATCATCCCGTACGTGTGTGCAGAATCAGTGATATGCCTGCTTCTAATTTCTGCCGAATTCTTGACAACCCAGATAAGGTTATCATTTCCATCATTACAGTGCATTTAGGTTACAGGAAGTACAAACAACAGAATAGACGATAATTTCATTGTGAGATGTATGGAGCGTTGTACTGTCGCTGAATTGGGTCTGCTATTTCATGGTGGAGAAAAATAAATATAAGACAATATTAGAAGGTGAGGAATAATTATAGTGCTCCCTCACTTCTGTATCGCATAATAAAACTGTTTTGTTTTCAGATCGAGGATACAAAGACTCCATCTCGAGCCAGGTTGACTTTGCCTGCTAATTTAGAAGTACAGAACTTAGCAGACAATTCAACAAATGTTGTAGCAAGAGCACCATTTGTACGAAGTGTTCAGTTTGGACCATTTATAGCCAGACATACTCAGATGTTACATCCAGCTGTCATCTTCCCTTTAAAGGTATTAATAAATGAAGGGAACGTTTTTGATGTAAGTGGAATTAATAAGGACTCAGTTATGTGTGATTCAAGTTTTTTGACAGTTTGGTAATTTTATTACAAATGTGGCTTTGTAGTTTATTTTCAGATCTTCCATCTCTCAGATTGACTTTTTTCAATAAGTCTGGTAGACAATTTGTAGGTTTTGTGATTTTCCTCAGTTCCTTTAGACAAGTGCTGCAGTTGTCTCTCAGATGAGACCAAGACTACTTCCATGTCCTATGCATTTAACATTCTAACATTCAGTGCTGTGTAGTTTGATGTACTGGCATATCATTAAGTAAAGCATGAATGGACACAGCCCTTGTGTTGGAATGAATGATTTCTGAATATAAAGAATGTGGCACATTACATGGGAATTGATTAATTGACTTAAGCTATATATAACTGAATATATAATTGATTTTGCAGCTTCCAAGTACACCGTGTTGATTTTTTTCAGGTTTTTGGTAAAACTGAAGAAACTAGTTACTATTTGGATACAAGTGATGAGGAGGCTTGCAATTGGATGTGTCTGGTTGCACCAGCAACACATTGCAAAGAACAAAATCTTATCTGTTATCAGGTAAACAAATCTTTATTCTGTTTCTTGTCTATAATGATGATGTTGATTTATCAGACAAAAACATATAAGGTACTCCCTGACTTACGAACAGGATATGACCTGAACACCTGGTCGTAAGTCGAGAATACAACATGATGTGGAAAATGCACCATTTAGCAGGTCAAGGGGGATTCAGAGAAGCAGTCATTCTGTCGCAAAATAAGAATAGGTGTCCTAATAACAGGTGTTGTGATAAGCAACACTTTATGTGCGCAGTTAAAAATGTGATTCAAAATGAAATGCTGATGTTATTTTTATAGCAGTTTGAATGAAATTTTCGTAAGGTAATTTTGGTCATAATTTCGGTTGCTCATAATTGAGATGGACATAATTCAGGGAGTGGCCGTATACCTTAAATAAAAACATGTAAACTGTATTAGACACTATTGAGAAGGGTTTAGAAGTAAATGCAGGCAAAACAAAATATATATTCATGTCTCATGAAAAGAATCCGGGATAAAATTACAGCATAGACAGGTACTACATCCTTTGAAAATGCAGAAAGTTTTGGATATATGGGAAAGATGCTCAACACATCAAAGTTACATAAATGAAGAAATTAAGAACATATTCAATCCAGCGAATGCTTTGTACCAATGATTTAGCATGTGTTGTCATCCGATATCTCATCTGAAAGCGGTAATGGTAGAGGGAAAGTAAATTTTTTGTGAGAACCATGAAGGCATATGGGGAAGCTGCAAGTAAGCTCCACTCATTGTTCACCTTGACAGTAGATGGAGCTTCAAGTCCTTGTCACTTTACCCCTGGGGAAAGTTTCTTTGGTAGCCGTTGAAAATGGAAAGATGTAGAAGTCTGTCATTTTGCATGTTGTTTTCCATTTGGATGTGAAACTTGGTCTCACATTAAGGGAAGACTGAGAGGATGTGTTAACATTGTGCCAAGGAGAACAGGAATGTAAGAGGCTGAAGTAAGATGAGGATGGAGAAAACTGTGTAATGAGTAGCTTCATCATTTATGCTGCTCTCAAGATGTTATTATGGTGATAAAATCAAGGAGGATGAGGTGGGTGGGGCATGTGGCTTGTGTGAGAAAGGATAGAAATCCATACAGGATGTTATTTGGAACACCTGAAGGAAAGTGACCACTTGGAAGACCTAGTTGCAGATGCAAGATTGTTATTAAAATGGATCTTAAATAAATAGAGTGGGAAGGGTGTGCAGTGTATGCTTCTGTCACATGTTCCATGTCAGTGGTAGGCTGTTGTAAACACAGTAATGAAATTTCAAATCCCATAAAATTCATTAATTTGACTAGGAGAGGAACTGTTAGTTTTTCAAGAAGGTTTGCTTGATAGAATTATTTAATTTAGTTAGCTAATTGGTTATTTGGTTAGTTACAACCTAATGAATGGGGAAAGTAATTTTGATGGGTGTCTACTAAAAGTGAAGCTATGTTTACACTTTCAGGGATCGAGGAATTGCCACCTTCAGGAATGTAGAGGAGCAACTTCTTTCTGAAAAGAAATGTTTCTCGCTTTAAATACCTTTCATCTCATTACTTACTTAATACTGCATGTGTAGTGGAAAATGGAAGCATTTGACATTCATTAGTGTTTTGGCTATGTGACATCTACATCGTAATGATTTTGTAATCATTTGGGGAGGTGCAAATGACATCAACAGAAATGAATCCAACACTAGTTTCAGACACATCAGAAAATTTGACTCCAAAATAAACATACAAATATCATTGCAATAACACCTCCACACAGGTATGACCTTCAGGATTCCTGTTGCATAAATAAAGAAATAAAAGTTTTTAACACGAAGCTGCATAAATTGTTGAAGGATATGCATCATGTAAGAATAATAGACACAAATCTGACTAGAAATGAATTTACATGACATGGACTACACATGAACTCTTCAGGTAAGGAAAGACAGCTAAGATCAGAGGGCACAATATAACAAATCTTTTGGCAAGCCAGAATCCTTCTATCAGTTTAAAATGGAAGGAAGTTCCATCAGCTACTTTCACTGATTAGACCAAGATGGAATTTATAAGAGGGAATGCGGATGATGTGCACAAAAATGCAGCTAGACATCAAGTAGACCAAAGAGAACTATGATAACTAGGAATTAAGATTTTTTATGGGCATTGTACCCATCAAAAACGGTGTAAAGGATGTTAGTGTAAGAAGTGGAAATTGTGTAAGATGTAAACAAAATTGTGTGTACAAGCAGAATGATATACATGACAAAAATACTAGTTAAGTGCAGAAATTTAAAATGTAATAGATAAGGAAGATAAGTGTAAAAGTATGGGACAAAGAGATATAGCAAGGAAGCATAACATTAATAATACAGCTGAAGGATATAACAATCGTGATCTTAGCTTAACACATTTATTACCACATACACAATCAATTAACATTTATCATCAGAACATTAGAAGTTTAAGAAATAAAATGAATGAACTTCTGTGTCACTTGCATCATGACCCACCTCATATCTTGTGTGTAACTGAACACCGCCTACATCATGATGATTTAGCCTCCTTACATATTGAGAATTACACATTAGGGGCTTACTATTATAGGAAATCAAAACACAATGGTTGTGTCTGTATGTCTGTTCATAATAGCATAACATTCACTTCTTTAAATATTGACAATTATTGTTTAGACCAAGACTTTGAAGTGTGTGCTATTCATCTTAACTCTTTGTATGATAAACTGTGTATTTTAGCTATTTACAGATCTCCTTTGGGTAATTTCAGCACTTTCTTAACTAATTTTGATTTCATTTTGCACAAGTTTTTTAATCTTAAATTTAATTTTATTATATGTGGAGACATTAATGTTAATTACCTTGTGAAGAGTAATAAAAGAAAATCAACTCCACAATATTTTACAGTCCTTTAATCTCAGTAGCTTCATCAATTTTGCTTCTAGCATAGGACCAAATTCTTTTTCAACTATTGACTATGTTTTTATAGATAATTCATATTCAAACAAATTTGATATTATCCCTTTAATAAATGGCCTTTCTGATTATGATGCCCAATTATTAACAATACAGTTTGTTCAGAAACATAACAAGGACCAATGTATGTATTTTAAAATAAATATAAATCAGTAAACTATAGCTGACTTCCTACTCAAACTCAGCTATGAGATGTGGGATTCTGTTTTTGAAGGAAATTATGTCAATATAATTTTTAATTCCTTTTTAAGTACATTTTTACACATTATTATTCTAGTTTCCCTATGATAACTCATGGATTACATCTGGCATGTGAACTTCATGCAAACATAAGAGAGAACTCTCATCATTGCACCATGCATTTCATAAAATCACTTCAACTATTAACCAACAAATGCACCTATATAACTTTCACTTAAAACACTTTAAAACACTTGAAACCACTCTGACATGTTTCAATCTTTTCAGATCATCATCAGGGAGTTTCATCGTTCCTTGCTAAAGTTATTACATATTCACAATTACTTTGTTTTTGTAAACAAGGTGTTGTGGCAGCATATCATGTTGTGTACGAATCTGTTGTAGAGAGTGTAGTTGGCTAGGTGTGCGTCGTATACTACATAGCATACGACACACCTAGCCAACTACACTCTCTACAACAGATTCCTACACAACTTGATATGCTGCCACAACACTTTGTTTACAAAAACGAACTAAATCGTGAATATGTAATGACTTTAGCAAGGAACGACGAAACTCCCTAATGATGATCTGAAAAGATCGAAACATGTCAGAGTGGTTTTAAGTGTTTTAAAGTGTTTTAAATGAAAGTTACATAGATGCATTTGTTGGTTAATAGTTGCAGTGATAAGAGAGAACTCTTTATTGAACTTAGAAGCAATACAAATCATAGTTCAAGAAAATATTTGAAGGATAATTGTCGAATCCTGTCAAAGGTTATAAAAGAAGCAAAAGGAATGGAATATGACAGACCTATTTTAAATTCAAATAATGTGATGAGAACCTGTTGGAAATTAATAAATAAAGAATTAGGCAAGGATCATAAAAATCATGGAATACAGTCTGTAAATATTAATGGTAGGAGCACTTAATGTCATCAAATTATCACTGATGCCTTTAACCTTTTGGCGCCTGAATTATTATTTTAAGTTTTAGCACACTCTGTATATAAAACGTGAATAAAACAGGAACCAAATATGTTAGAATTATGAAACAAACTGCATTTTGAAGAGAAAGAAAAACGGAGAGTATATACCATGTTTAAAATATTCAGTACCCATATTTGTTGAATAA
>Ga0123355_10017440_pt1 | contig 11348 bp, 10 predicted proteins | sample TergutEmb28metaG_3_FD_89872 | JGI IMG/M metagenome (GOLD analysis project Ga0123355, IMG submission 89872) | Embiratermes neotenicus P1 segment gut microbial communities from Petit-Saut dam, French Guiana - Emb289 P1 | ecosystem: Host-associated > Arthropoda: Insects > Digestive system > Gut ...
CTACTACTACTACTACTACTACTACTACTACTACTGCTACTAGTAGCAGTAGTAGTAGTAGTAGATAGCAGCATAATGATATGGAGTAAACTGTGAATATGCAGAATAATACCTTGGTACTTTGACAGGAACTAGAAAATTTAATGCCTATTTCTAGTTAATTTTCTATGCAGTGTAACAGGTAATGTTAGAACTTTAAACGTAGACCAACAGAATGTGGGATGCAGAGGCCTGGCAACCCCGACCCATCTGCAGATATTTACATTGTTCTTTACAGGCAAAATGGACCAGAGATAACATTCTTCGTTGGTTTCCTGTGTGGCGTGGTATGGTTCTCTGTGGCGATGTAGCACAGTGTGTGATATACTTGCCCACTGCCAGTTTATCTGCAGTGGGGACACAGTCAATAGAAGAAGCTCTAGCAAAGTGTCAGCACAGTAAGACTTCTGCTCCTCCTGAAGTTTTAGTTGTGACGTTTCCACTTATGACATTTCGCAGTGCAGCCCAGAAAAAGGGTCTTTTCCAGTACATGTCTCAGCTACCTATAAAGCTGCCTGAAAATGTATGGACCAAAGGTGAGTAGTAACAGCATTAAAATGCAGTAAGAATTTTTTGAAGGTCTTTTAGTATTTACCATAAATGTTCAAGTAGCAGCCAGGACTGCTGGTTTACAGTTCTCATTCTCTTACATAGTTCATTTCTAACCTAGGTTATCATTTGTGCTGATATTTATGGCATTGCACTAAGTACTTAAAATTGGAGTTGTTATAAATTAATTAAACTTGCAGTTTCTGTGACTTAATTTAACGCAGTGGTGACTGGGGGCTGACGTGCCATGTGGGCTGCTTGTGTCAGCATGTTCAGCCCAAAAGTACATTATCAATATGACTATCAGTAGAGGAGCTGTTCTAGTGTCCACAGCTATTACACAGCACAACTGCTAGAATCTTAGTGTATAAACTGTGTAAAATATCTTCTTGTATGGTTTGCAGTTTTCACTACACTATTTAGTCATTGTAGAGTGGAAGGGACTGATGCCCAGCATGTACTATGGCCTTGTGGGGTGAAAATTGAGAAAAAACATGTTTCTTACGCATCTATAGAGCTGCTACTCCAAGTCTAACTCTTGTGCAGTTCTCAAACCAAGAGATGGCAGCAGCAGTATAGGGAACCTGTTGGGTGTAAAAGCTGGTCAACTACAGACAACTTTCAGGCCGTGTGAAACTGTGTAACCTGCCAATAATGTGTTAGAACTATTTTTCTTCCTCTCCATTTTCTCCTGTTGGCTGTTTTGGAGTTGCATATGAATAAGAATTATTTTTGTAAAAGAACTGGATGCCTTTCATTGACATGTTCAAATATCTGAATGTTATGCAACTTACTGTTCTGATGATCATTTTCTTTTGACATATTGGTGTCTTCCCTTCTTCAGACAGAGTTAGTTTTCCGTGGAGTTTGTCCGTGGCAGATCTGAGTTGTTACACCTTGCAGAATGGTACAAAACTTAATTTCTTGAAACCAGTGTCTGCTAATGCCACAGTTGGAATATCTGCAAAATGTCAGAATGAGGAAGTGGTACTTGGAGTTGTTGGTCTGTGTGTCCACGTTGATACGACCCCAGTTAACATATCTGTATGCCAAGAACAGGTGAGTATAAATTTAAAATCACATGTGTAACAGAGAGGCAATGGGCATATGTTTATGCTGTAAATAGTGCATTGCGTTTTTTCTTATGGCTAAATTCCTTATCTCCCCTTTCTTAATCATTGTTATGAACAGTTCTTTCTTCATTACATTGCTCCCTGATGATGGAGACAGAGATTACCTCTGATTTTGGAAAGTCATTCAATATTGGTATAGTTGAACACCCAAGAAGCTGTTGCATGCAGTCCTAAACTCTTAAAGGCAAGCTGTTTTTTTTCTCACAATTCATTTTCTTGTTTTCACTATAAGAACTGAGCACTGCTGTCTTTTATGTTCCTTGGATATACCATCATTTTTTTTGTCTTGGGTTTCTGTCACAATTTTTCAGTCATAAATTATCCAGGATAAACATTGAACTATGGGAGGAGAATTGAGCATTCTTGAGATATGTGAGTAAAATTTTGTGTTTTAAATGTATTTAGCATAGAATTCATATCACAGCTAATAAGCTTTACATTTAAATTCCATGTAAGTACAATTTCTAACGTCTGTGTAATCCTGTGGAATTATGTTGTAGATGAGGCTGATGACAAGTGTCCTTGTCAGACTTCTGGAATTTTCCAGTCTCCAGTTCTTCAGTTTCTCCTCTTCAGATACTAAGTCAGCCACAGCATTAGATCTGCCTGCTACAGTTAGTCCTCCAGTATTTCCAGAGAGCAGTGGCAGCAGGGATTCCCCAACCACTCCTCTCATCACAGAAGATTCTACTGAGCATCGTGAGTTGATGCTGTAGCATATGACGTTTCATGTTTTTAAGTGTAATTAAAAATTGTTAAGCATATAAGAGTAAAAACTTGCAATCTGGTCACCATTTAGGAATTCTTCCAGTTCATTTTGTGGCTGAGTTTAGTGAACTGCAGTGTAGCTTGGATAGTACTTTTGAATTGGCCATGTCTTTGTCAGTGATGTGTGAATAATCAGTCATCTGTTATTTGACACAGTCATAAGGCATTATTTAAGTAAACAAGGAACTCAAGAACATAGTCATTGACAGTTGTTGATATACTTACTTAGTTACTCATCTCGTGTGAGTGACAACTAGTTGTCTGTGTTGCATATATATATATATATATGTTGTATTTTATAGTGAAACATTTAGTCATCTACAAAGTGGTGTGTATTGTGACTGACAAGCAGAAGTAATATGGAGAATTCTGGTTTACTGGGGTGTTATACAGTTAACAGGTTTGGCAGATGCAGTGTTTTAATGGAACATTTTGCCTTCATCTTCAAGAGTTCATGGACTCTTCAGTCCTTGATGAAGAAAGTAGTATGTTCCTTTGAAATGTCTGGATCATAATTTTCTCATGATTGTACCATATCATAATGGGGCTTGCATAAAACTATTCTCAGTAATGTAGCAGTGTTTTGTTGCTTGTTTGTTACAGAAAGTGTTTTATCTGAAAGTTCCGATGTAGTGAAAATAACAATTTGGATGCAGTCAACACTTGCTCGACTTACAGTTTCACTGTATGCAGTGAGCAGCAGTACCTCAAAAGATGAGCTGAAATTGACGGTAGATATGGAAGACATCATGACCTCTCTTGACCTTCATCCAGTCTACATGCAAGTGAAGTGCAAGGTGGCATATGCCAGTATCTTGCATTATGTTAGGTAACATTTAGATCTTGCAGAAATTTTGTACTGGTGGAGGTTTTAGTTTTTAAAACTTGTAAGATAAAAATATATGGAACTATAATTTTGCCTGTTTTTTGTATGGGTGTGACACTTGGTCACTCGCATTGAGGGAGGAAGGTAGGCTGAGGGTGTTTGAGAATAGTGTGTTGAGGAGATTATGTAGGGCAAAGAGGAAAGAGGTAACAGGGGAGTGGCGAAAACTACATAATGATGAGCTAAATGAGTTGTACTCCTCAACCATTATTTTTTGGGTGATAAAATCGAGAAAAATGAGATGGGCGGTGCATGTAGCATGAATGGGGGCGAGGAGAGGCGTATACAGGGTTTTGGTGGGGAAACTGGAGGGCAAGAGACCACTTGAAATACCCAGGCATAGATGAGAGGATAATATCAAGATGGAACTTCAGGAAGTAGGATGTGTGGTCATGGGCTGGATGAAGCTGGCTCAGGATAGGGTCGGGTGGCAGGCATGTGTGAATGCAATAATGAATCCTTGCGTTCTTTAAAATGCGAGGAATTTCATGACTAGCTGAGAACCAGTTAGGTTCTGAAGAAGGACACTGCTGAGTGGAGTAAGTAAGTAAGTAAGGAGGTTTTAATTTTGTTACAGGATTAAAGATATTGGAAAGGGAGTATTCCACTGTGCAGTATACGTTGTTACTAACAGCATTCTTTGAAATTTATTAATTTTACTTAAAATTGGAATCGGAATAAAAATTAGTGGATGTCGCCCATTTCAGACTTTAGCAAAATCTGTGGAAAGTTTTGGGTTAATATAAAAGTCCTGTTATGGCCATATGCTAAGTAGACCGTAGTATGGGATCAGTAGCAGTTGTGTAACAGTACCAGATTTTTAAATAATCTGTCTGCAATTTGGGGTGCTGATATAAAGTCACAGATGAATGGACAGACATGAACCCCACATAAGGTATTCTTTTTTCCTTACTGTGTAAACAGCACATACTACCGGATTGAGGTCTTCTGTATTATGATTATGGTTACCATTGCTTTAAAAAAGATACATTGCTCAGCCAACTGGACAACCCACTTGTACCATTACAGTAGTGCAATTCATGGCTAGTGAAGGTTATATATTATATATCTTCTGCCTTCAACAAATAACTGGAATCACCTTTCCGCCATACTGTAATGTAGTCAGTTGGGAACCTGATAACCAGGTGCTTTATTCATAGTTGGATTATTACTATTAGAAAAGTGCTATTTAGCTTGATCAAAATTAAAATTCCAAGTGTTAGAAATTCTCTTGTCATATCATCTGGTATTTATAGATCTAAAATTATAAAAATACATATGTTTTTATATTATTATTATTATTATTATTAGCCTCTTACCGTAATAAACTCCCATTGCTCACACCATGAATAACTACCAGTTAAGAATTCAACATCATTAAACATTACTGTCACTGTAAAAGTGATAAAAAAATTCATTTCTGATATTCATTCCCTACAGTGCCATATAAGAGAGTTGGGATAGTGTAGTAGTTGGTATTGTGAATATGCAGCAGGCCGTTTACACACACTACATCATTTTATAACATTTTTTTTTAAATAAATATTGAACTGTTGGCTGTTTCTGTTCGTATTAATGTAGGAAGCCACACAGTACTTCCTGGGAATTTGGTCCATATGTTGGCTTGGTGATGCGTAGGCAAGAAGATCTTGCTTCCTCACAGCCACATGCAGTTCATCGAGATGTGGATGATGGTAGTGGATTCTTCAGTGTGACTTTTACTCGTGCAAAATGCCGCAGTGTTCACAGCCGCTGGGGAACTCGTAAACAGACCGTGCTGCTCGCCAATGCTCGAAGTTCTGACAGCAATGCTGGGTATGTTCAGCACAAAAACAGGCAAATTCCAGGATTCTTAGCAAACTTGACAAGTCAGTATCATATTCTTGTGCATGAATATTAGCTTAATGTGTCAGAATTTAATAATACATTTTTAATTAAAGTAAACTCTCAAATTTGGTATTTGGAGGATGTGGGATGTGTGGTATGGAAGTAACATAATTCATGGATTCCATTGTTCTGATTTATGATTTAAAAAAAAGGGAAAGGCGTCCCATTAGAGGCCTGGTGTGGCCCAGAGGGTGGGTAGAGGTATAGCTCTACTCTTCCATGACCATGGCACTAGAAGGGGGTGAGTGGTCAGCAGCATGCCCTGGCTGCACTTTACCCCTGGGAAAGACTTGGTACCCATTTTACGGGAGGCTTTCTGGTTTATGATTCTCCTGGGTAATAGGGACAAAACTCAATAATGTTGTTCATTTTTGTGTCTAGATGCAGTTTTATTGAGTTTGTACCACATTACTTTAAAATAGTGAAGCGGAATAAATTTTATCACCTGCTAGATTCAGACATTCCTCCTGAATTTACTATCGAGATGGGGAGCAGATATCCAAGCAGTGCATTAATATGTGTTGTGAGTTCTGGCAAAAAATGTTATATCTTGTAAAATTAAATTGGCAGAGTTGCCCCTGTTCACACCTTGATGGTATACGGTCACTCTTAACCTCGGCACGGGATGGAGGCCACTTTGTTGCCAGTAAGCAATACTGGGTGGGCCCCAGACTTTCCATCCCGTTGCCTAGTAACTTTATACTATGTTATCCTGGCATCTATGTTATGTCTACCCCCTAAATATTATAGTTGGCTTAAAAATTATGAATTTTTTTTCCCGTTGGTGTTAAGAGTAACAATAAAAGAGAAAATGGGTACAAGAGATTGAGTAGTCCCTGTGCTTGTTCGCCATGCCGTGAAGATGGACGCAGAAGTGGAGGTGAAGCACCACGCATTCTTAATCTTGGCAGTTGATGCAAATGAGTGGTCAGCTTTATGGTGTGGCTGCTTTAGCTTTGGGGAAGTAGGCTCCAGCAGGACCCACGGAATGAGAATCTGAAGGTTGGCAGGCACCAGAGTTATTGTGGCCATGACAACAAAAGAGAAATTTGTGGTTGTGCTATGGACCAAATGTGCAGTATCAAGACCATAGCAAATCACTTTACTAAGTTATCCCATCCCATAAGTTGGATGTCATGAGAATGGTTAAGAGATGAGATATTATTCATTCATACATGGTGATCGATTTTGCATGCGTCTGTTCAGTGGCATACCGAGGAGCTGCCACCAGAACCCCTGACTAGGGGGCTACTGCCTCCCAGATCCCCATTCTCTCTGTCCTCTGTCCTCAACTGAATTTGTTGAACCCCCCCCACCAAACAAAGTTCCTGGGTATGCCACTGCATCTGTTAACTGTTGAGCATGAACTGTATCACATTACTTATGTATTAATACTCAGAATAACTGTGTTTCAAGAATGTTTCTGTATCGATAATTGTGATCTCTGCATTTTCGTGTCTAACATACTGTCTTATTTTGTACATAGGTTACAGGATGATACCTCAGCTGCACGATACATCAGTGAAATTGTTGTGAAACTGCAACCTGTGGACCTTGTTTTCTCCGCTTTGACACTTAGCAGTTTCGTCACAGTATTGTATCCAGTTCTAATGCTGTCGGAACACAAACAGATATACACACAAAAAACTACTGGCACCACGACCAACTGGACCATGCATATCAACAACAACACTTTGCCACTTCTCTATCTCGACACATGCAATATTAGAATCATTCTGCCTGCCTCAGAACTGACTGCAGTTGAAGACTTGCACGATGTTTGTCTGTTGCAGGTAGAGGCTGTATCTCTTACACCACAGGTGAGTTTTCTTCTGAGAAGTTAGCCCAAACTGTCACATGTAATTACTGAGAACTGTAGGCTTTGAGGCAAGGGGTAGGTTTTGCAATGAGAAGGGTGAACAAAACTTTAGTTGGAAAATCTGAAAAGAGCGAACCACTTCTAAGAGTTTGGCATAGATGGAAGGATAAGATTAAAATGGAGGGAGGAGACAACTTAGGAGACTAATCATAAATGATATTAAAATTGTTATTAAAGATGTAGGGTGTGTGGAATTGCAGCCATCTATCCATTTTTTTAGGCAGACAATCCATTGGGACGTACTGTGGTGCGTTCTGATATCTATCGCTTAGCTGAGCAGGCTCGCATGCTGTGTGTTCCTGGCTCAGATGTGGAGGATCGACAGTATCAGCTGGATATCAAGGGTTTCACAGTGAACACTGGAACTTGGCATGAACTTGACTGCTGTCTGAGGTACAGCCTCATTTCTTGTATTCATATTTTGTGTTACATGTATTTATACCAATTAGTTTGTCCAAGTAATATGTAACATTTTGAGCTGTCCTTCTGAAAGTCCTGGAAGCCTGATGCTCATTATTCAAGCAGGAAGAGTGGTTTCAGTGTATTTTCTGAATCCATATTGTAAAACATAGGAATTGGTAGGTTATATTTTGTGATGAACATAGGTCACTACGTATGTATTTGGCAAGAGTGTAAATTTTTATGGTAAACTGCTCTGTTTTGTAGCGTTTTGTAATTTTTAGATAATTCATGAGCACTATTCATCATGCTTGAACCTGTTGCCCATGGACTTAGTATTTCCATTTCTTGCTGTTATTTGCAGCTTGACAAATTCCCAGTCTGCTAGTCTTCGTACCATGAGTGAGAACCCAGCTGTAGAGTGGAATAACCTGGCATCTGTAAAAGAAAGCTTCACACCACTCGTGTCTCTCATACCTGTAATTGCACAATTAAATTTATGTGTAGTGGCAGCACCAGCCATTGTGTGTCGTGGAGACATCCTTGTCTGTGGACATTCGCTAGAGGTCAATGCAGTTACTGATATAGAGGTACGATGTGCAAATGTCTCAGTGAACTGTTCTTGAGATGTTTTATGTTCAGACCTCAGATTTTGCTTCAGATACACAAAGTATTTCCATTTCATAGGTAACAGGGTCTCTCCCTGCTCCTGTGGACTACACTCACACTCACATTCACATAAACGTTTGTATAAACCAGTTCTGTTAATGTAGGATAGTTAATATAACACACAAAAGTGATGTCTCTGGTTATAAATTTTACATCAGTTGTGAAAATGAGTTGTGAAAGCTTGCAGCTTGTAATCTTATGTTTGAATTTTCACCGCTTTTAAACATCGTTTATTGTCCTCTTTACCTTAGCAGTTAACATTTAAATGATTTTTAATGGGCTTGTATTGACTTGCTGCATTGTTATGAATTGTCAGGTATTGATCAACACTGGACAACTCCGGCTAGCCTCGGCTCTGTTACAAGAGATTCTTCTCCTGCTGAAACCATTTCTTGTTGACTTACCAAACAAAAAACACTCTCCTGGCATACAGCCTACATCATTAATGAAAACCGTTTCAGAGGATACACTTGAGATGGACATTGCAGGCACAACCTACAGTCGGTTTGTATTGTCATACTATCTGCTGCCCACAGCTAGTTATATCTTTAAATGTAGCATTTGATATGATATATACCTTTTTATTGTGTGTTGTGAGTAAGTGGCAAATGGTGATATTTGCAAATTCTCTTTTGACATTGGTGTAGTTAAATAACATATTTTAGATTGTATTATACGCCACTCTAGGGTGGAGGCCATGGCTAGGAAATTCATCAAAGAGCCATAGTAAGATGATGAAGCAAAAGAGGAAGAAGGTGGTTCTGCATATCATTTCAATATGTAACCTCTAAACTACATTTAATGTCTCATCAGTAATGAATTTTTATCCATATCGGAATGTGTTTTAACTTAAGGTCATCATCAGAAGGTGCAGTTTAACAACATGAAACATATGAGGGCCATACCGTACATCATGAGCAAATTAATTTCGTAATCAAGTAAAGGTATGAATAGGAAAGCACCACGTGTAAGTGAAATCTGTTCACTCTTTGCACTTTTAGAAAATCTCCATTCAAACCAATGCAGTTTTGCCATAATTCTGTAAGTTTGAATATCTGCTTGTAGTAGAAATCTGTTCCAACATTTCATAAATGACAACATATAGCCTGCTGGTTGTATAGTGTGTCAGCAGTTCATAAATGACAGTGGATGGCTTGCTTGGTTACATAGTGCTGGCCTCATATCTGATCCTTTATGACCATCAACAGATTGTAGTCAGATGGGGGCTAGGTCTACAGAGTAGGGTGAAAGGGGGACAAGTCCTCTGCCATTCCCCTGAATCCTGTCCATGCACAGGTGAGCACTGTGGGGCTGTGCATTATTGTATTGCTGGATGATCTTTTTCGTCCTTGATGTTTATCACACAGTTCATGACAAAGATTCAGGAGTGTCTGATGGTAACGAGGAGCATTGATGGTCTTCTATTCTGGCAAAACTCAACTTATATGCATCGTTTGTCACCCCAAAAGACAGTTCCCATCGCCTCACAGGATACGGGCTTATTTTTCAGCATTTTTCCTTGGGCAGTGTTATGTGATGCCATTCCATCCTGTCATTTTGTTTCCAGATCAGTGTGATTGACATCACCTGTTGTTACCATTCATGATGCTTTGAAGAAATTCGTTGCGTACCAGTGCAAAATTGTGAGGACACATTTTATTCACTGAAGTTTGTGCTATTCCTGTAGCAAGCAAGGAAGCCAGTGGGTACAAACTTTTCACCATCTCCTGGACCACTCATTGCCCTGTTCAAATCTCAGCTGCCATTTCCACGATTCTTGCGTCACTTTCTGTGTTCATATCTTTAAAATGCCTAACCCATCATTTTGACACTGCTAACACCAATGCAGGCATCTCTGTATGCATGTTGACGTTGTGAACAAATAATTATGTGAAGATTTCCGCCTCCACAAGAAATGTTATTACTGCATGTTGCCAAACGATATGTCCTCGCCAGCCGTATTCTTGCACTGAGATGTAATCATGTGATGGGGGCAAGTGATGTGATTTTTACTCTTGTGCGAGACGTCACACAGAAGTAGTCATATATTGGGCATTGTAATATTACCTGGTATTTGTAATTCCACAATATCCGTGAATTTCAGTACAAGCTTCATGCATAATCATATTACATTTTGTAAATATGTAATTTATGTCATATTGGTTATATGTTTTTAAAAACATTACTACATTAAAATGAGCTTAATAATAACAGTGTCATCATACTTGTTTCTGTATGACAACCAGTGATCGAATGTCTGCAGTTATATTCTATAGCAGTTGTTAAATTATTATTGTGGATCACAGTTAATTTTCTTTTAATTGTAAGTATTTATTTGAATACTGCAACTCTTTACTTTCCACATTTTAGTGTCTCAGAAGTTCATAAATTAAATATATTTTATTTTATTGGGGTCAGGTTTGTGGATAGTGGAGTAGATTGTGCAGATGCTTCAAGTGCTAGTGTGGTAGGCAGAGAAGCAAGGTTTGCAGCAAAAGAAAGCAGTTGTTCTAAAAAGACCAGAAATGAGGCAGAGTTTAATGTGTCACATCCCTCTACACATCACAGACAGAGGTCATCTGAGAGTCCTGCCACAGTGAGTATAATGGCCTTGTGCAATGTGGTGATGAGAGTGGAAGGTTAAGGTATGGCACATAAGGAACTTATAAAGTTCACTTTTTGCTATTGATAAAAATTTTAAGATTCAAGTCTTCTGGTGTGCTGTGCTTTGCCATTGGATAAATGGTTCCCAACATTTTGAAAGATGATCGTGCCATCATCTTCAGGAGCAAGCAGTCCAAGAAGATCCCAGAAGACTTGAATAACTGTAATACCACTGTGAGAACCTCAAATCTCAAACAATAAGTTCACTGTGCTAAATGTTAGAGTTTTTAATAGTATAGCAATCTGATACATCTTCCTCTTTGTGAATAAAATTACTTTCACAAAATTTAAGAATCGTGTAAAAAGGGCGAAACATAAGATTTTCAAATTCATTTTTGTTGCCTTTATAAGAGAGTGACCGCCTGTGTGGTCTAGTGGTCAGAGTTTCTGGCTACAGATACAGAGGTCCCGGGTTCGATCCCCGGCGCTACCAGATTTTCTGAGTAGTAGTGGGTCTGGAACGGGGTCCACTCAG
>Ga0123355_10017441_pt1 | contig 11347 bp, 5 predicted proteins | sample TergutEmb28metaG_3_FD_89872 | JGI IMG/M metagenome (GOLD analysis project Ga0123355, IMG submission 89872) | Embiratermes neotenicus P1 segment gut microbial communities from Petit-Saut dam, French Guiana - Emb289 P1 | ecosystem: Host-associated > Arthropoda: Insects > Digestive system > Gut ...
CAACCACACGGAAACTCCAACACACATCGAACCAAGAACAATACGACCAATGTGGTAATTCAACAGAATAGTCGCAAGCTCCTGATGATGGATATATTAATGTCCGAAACACGCTGAGCACATAAGAAGTGAAATAAAATAGCAAGTGACGTCAAGTTGGTCTTTTATTCTTCAACAGTTTTAATGTTTTAACGATTCTAAAAAACGAATGTTAAAAAAATACCACCAAGACTGCATGAACACGTTTATGTAACTTAGCAGGCACCGAGTGAGAGCTCCGTGAGGATGAAGCGTTGGCGTTGAAACATGTAGGAGCGACAAATAACGAACAGTATAATAAACTGTCAATCTAGTGTGCATTTGTTTGTTCATTATACATATAGTAAAAGATGCACGGTACAAGGGTTAAAATAACTATTTAGTTGCGTGTTTAAAGGGTAAGATTTTGCTTCCAGTTGCTCCAGACAGGAACTGCACATCTATTGTAGCTCTGTTGCCAGCTACATTAAACCACAAACGCGTCATAATAAGTACGCTGTGCGCACATTTCCTTACTTCTTTGGCTTGTGCTACATACCAATCAGCAAACTCTATGGACCAGAATCGTTCTTGTAAAACTGATAATTGCTCAGATAGCCGTTTGCGTAACCAGAAGGGTCGTTACTGTGTTAAGATCGCACAACTGGATCCTATTCTGAGCCAGTTTACTTCACACCGTCAAAGTAATGAACAGGATTGCAGATTCACGACTCTAAACCAATTTTTGTTAGCGTAATGCTGTGAATCTGTTATCAATAATGCATGGAATGAACTGCATGAAGTTCAGGATTGCATTTGACATAATAAAATAATAAAAACCAACGAGATGCACTAATTTCTCAAATTTGTTTTGGAATAGAACTTAACATGTTTCGGACATCCTGATCTCGCTAGCAGACAGCATAACCTGTATGACAAATACGTATTGCTGTGTATACAGTACTAGACTCCTGGTGATGGGCAGTAAACCTGTCCGAAACATGTAGAGTTCTATTCCAAAATAAATTTGAGAAATTGGTGCAGCTCGTTGGTTTTTATTATAAGAATTCGGGATTGCATTTATTTCAGGAAGCCATTGTTACTTTCGGCTGTGGGTCTGACAATGCGCTGTTATTTGAGTTTTTCTGCTTTTAGTTTTAATTGATGCATTGCGGCTGAGTGAAGTGATTAATCTGGGATTGGCGAGTGAAATAATTAGCATTAGTCCTTTGAAGACTGACATCCGTCCAAATTATACAGTATGTACGGATTCAGCTCCTACCTCACGGAGAACACACCCCATGTCCAGTGTTAAGACATCATTTAATAAATGGCAAATAATCGTCGCTTTGTGACAATCTTGTGGATCGCACAAATACATTGAGTAGCAGAATGGGTTTTTGATGTTAAATCAGGTGTTACATGCAGCTGCCACTGCACTTTAACTGTTAAAATTAGTCTTACAGAATTAGAGTTTCAATGTTTGGACTAAATTTTACTGGGCGAAGACTGAGCCCAGTGACGGACTTTTATACACGTCATAATGAACCTTGGGTCTATATAAAGGTGAAATGGTTTTAATTAGAAGGAGCATCTTTCGAATTCCTAGGAAGGAGTCTGTTGCCTGAGTTGTTGGTAAGTAACTATTGAGGGAAACTGCTGGAGTTCCTTTCGTCCTTGCGGACTTGAATATGGTTCTGAGTACCTCGAGAATGACGTTCCTTTCAGTTGCAAAGCTGTCGTTGAAGGAAGATATAGTGATAATGGGGAAATAAAGTAGTATGTTAATGTGCATGTGTTCAACAACATTGCTACTGGGTGGCCAGGGGAGGGAGGCGTGATCTTTTGTCCTTCAGTGGATTTAAACAGCGTGGATCGAGAAATAATCTGACTCAGCAATAAACTGGAAAACAGACGGCTGTTCAAGTCGTCTGGAATATGTTGCCATGTCGGTTATTGTAAAAAATTGCTTGACCATGAAATGAAGGCATTAAGATCCTTTGAAATGTCGTTATTTGTTCACAGGCGAGGAAACGTAACATCCCATCTTCGGCAGCACTTCTCCGAGAAATTAAAATCTCGCAGAAAAACGGATTAATTACCTTTCTTTGCTAATTTTCCGAAGGGAGCGTGGAGCAAAGTCACGCTACCAGTATTTTAAGTGACCGAATCTGAAGTTCAAATCAGTACTGTTTTAGCACTCGTTCCTTCTACACCAGCTAGTGTGAATATGAAATCCAAATTCGGCCACATAATCTGATGTCCCTGCTTCGAGTACCCTTCAGAACATTATGCCCAAGTAATATTACTTAGGCATATTATTCTACAGCAGAATATTATGCCTAAGTAATATTACTTGGGCATTTTATTTTGCAGGGGTTAGCCTATATGTGAAACATCTAATATTTCAAAAGATTTTTACGAGAGCCCGAGGTCTGTCTGAGATTGGCATTGGTTCTGAAGAAGTCGACCTTCATGAGGGGTCAGCTTACACCTGGACCAATCACAGCTCAGCATCAGGCCACACCTGGGTTTTTAAGGGGCAGCCTTGGACCACACAACGTGGTTTCTCCGGTGAGCGCCTTGGTTCCACGTCGAGATGGTAAGCAGCGTCATACTGCATATCCTTATATTTTGTTGGTAGGCTATTTAACGGGGTTGTCAATGTCGGTCAGTTCGAAGAAATTTGGAAATGAAGCTACCATGGCCATGCGAGGTACTGCCCAGGCATTTGTCGGGAGGAATGTGGGAAGTCGACGACGATTTTCAGCATAGACAGTGTCAGCCTTTTGTCGAACCAGGCACGACCATAAGTATAGAGCAGTGCCTGATACGGTGACATTTCTGAACGATTTTTTTGCTCTTGAAAGGTTATAAGGGTCTTGCGACTTTACATTCAGTTCCTTCGCATAAGAAAAAAGTGGAACGATGTACGCTTTGCGCCATGGAAGAGTTTAGTGGCTTGCCTTATTCTCTTCCAAGATAATAATTACAATAAATGAAACCATGCATGATTTATTCAAAATCTGATGCAGGTGGTAAATTCTGCAGTAAACTGCCTGGCCTTTACGTCTTAATGTCGTCTGTTGCGTAACTCAGTAAGGTGACCCACTGCAGGCTGAACGGCTGCAGTTCCTTTCCTGAGGATGGCAGCATCTTTTCCCTCAGGACAGCTATGGAGCTTATACAGTCTCGTTTTGAAGGGTACGTACCATCCCCGGTGGCACAACGGCCGAAGCTTGAAGATTAGCTTCTCAGCTCCATTTAGCACTATCGAGTTTAAAAGTCACCTCCACTTCTCTGTTCGTCTTTGTTATGTGGTGTGTTTAAACGGAGACAATTTTAGGTTTGCCTTTTATACAGCATACTCAGTAGAGTTAGTCGTTCTGTAACAACATAATATCCTCGCGTTTTGTCAGTCTGATTACATCCATGTTGTTTATCACTTTCCTCAGTTTAGCAGCTTTTTGCCAATAGACGAATTTAGAATGTTGCAAATATCTCTTTTTATCAGGTTCCTAATTCTTTCATTCTGGTTAATACTGTGTATTTAATTCAAAGCGAAAATCTGTATGCATTTGTATTTTGACTAAAGAATCCTCCTAATGTTAATATCAACGAGCTACTCATTGCAACATGAACATATTATTATGCAAATTGGTTTAAATGTTTATTATATTCATAATTTATAAATAATTATATGAATTTAAAATAGCGCCACGCTCTGAGAACGCAAGCCAGAGTTAAGTTATCGCGTATCCCTGTCCACACCTTGCAGGCACACAGAGGGAGTAGAGGTGTAGCTCCACCCATTCTTAACCTCAACACTAGATGGAGGTGAATAGTAATCTTCACGCTGCGGCCGCTTTATCGCCGGAAAGAACCCAGTACCCATTCAATAGGAGGCTGAGTGGGCCCCAGAGTCAGTCTGAACGTTTTGGGGAGAAAAAAAAGTACCTTACCCCTACCGAGATTCGAACCCCGGACCGCCCAGCCCGTAGCCTATTCGCTATAACAACCACTCTAACTTGGCTTAATGAAGCAGGTATTTCTAATCCCATTGTACGCTTACCTGCACATGGTGTTTAGTAATTGCAAGAATTTAGTAGCTAGTTAATTGTTAAATGCATGGGTCTAATTTGTTTTGCGAATCAGAGCACTTGGCCCAAGTGGTAACGCCATTGACTTGCTTTTCCTCAGTCCTTCTAGACAGTTGCCTGGATGGTACTTCAATTATGACTTTGCCTGTATGTACCAAATTCTTTTCATCTCATTATTCAAAAATCACTTACCATTTACTTGTATATATAGTCTCAGATGCTGACAGTGTCATAAAACATACCATAAATGAGTAAATAAAGAAACATATTATTTCCATTTGGTTGTGATTTTGCAACAACCCCATCCAGCACCAATTACAAGTAATTTCATTCTTCACTCAACGTAATGTTTCGCTGTCTGTTACAGACTACTTACACAGATAAGGGTCCGAAGGTAAGCTGGGCAGATTGGTCACCGTGATGATTCTGAGAAACAGAGGTGGGAATGTGTATTTTGTCACACTAACCTTTACTTGACGTGCATTCACATATGCAAATGCATGTAAGAAAATGGCCCTAAAAATCCAATTTTTTATATTTAGGCACCAAGGAAATTTATTGCTAACCTGTGTTTTAATTTCCCCAAAATGCTCTTTATTTCATAATGTTGTCTTTAACAGTTTAAATAATACATTTTTTACACAGAGTGCACTAAAATTTAAGTACCAGCCTGGTCATTGAAAGACTAAAAAGTAGTATCTATAACAACAATAACATGTGGAAAGGAAGTTGATGATTGAATTATAACAAAAATAAATTCTGGAAATGTGTGTAATTAGGCACATCAAAAACTGTCATCATCCTGTTGCAGGACATTGAAGAATCAGTCAGATATACAAAAATCATTTTGCCATTTTTATGTGGCTCTGAACTTTAGTCTCATACTTTGAGGGAGAACATAAGTTTAGATTGCTTGAAAACAAAGCTTTCTGGAAGTATTTGATCCCAAGAAGGAGAAGTACATGGTTCATAACAAGCATCCAAGTTTGAGTCATAATATTTTTTATAACATAAATCAAGTGGGAAGATACAGGTATTTTGGTCACACTGTGTTTGTACTGATGTAATGAGAAGTAAAGATTAAAAAAAAAATGGGTGGCTACATGTCTTCACGTATTCTCAAGCTGTCATCTGGCCAAACCACATATATACATACAGATGCTATCAATATAGCAGTGTGTTATTGCTCCTGTACCATGTAACATATTGTTATCTTGATCTTTTCTTTGTATTTTTAGTTTTGATGAGGCTTCCGAAAAAGCCAAAAGAGTTATTTACTTTTTTAACATTTTTACTTTTTCTTTGCATCAGTAAGTGTGTTGTAGGGTTGAAACATGTCTTCTATTTTGACTCCTACTAAAAGGAGCTTTGTAAATTACCTATCATTTGCCTTGATGGACTGACAAACATTACCAATATTTGAGAGGATCCAGATACCATACTGAGAATTTACTATGGTTCCTCCTAAAAGTGATTCACAACAGCTGATCATTTTTCCGATGTGTTTGGTTGTTATTGTCTGATATGACTGGCTCACAAGAGGTGCCTAAATTCAGTTATTGGTGCTTATTTTGTTTCCTTCTTTTTTATTTTACAGCCTGATAAAGGACGTTTTCTACATTTTGATCATGTGACCTTTTGGGTTGGCAATGCAAAACAGGTAAATAGGATTAAGTATCTAATACCAGTAGAAAGTGATTGGTTTCTAACAACAGGATAATACATCCTAAGGAGAAATCAAATTAGTTACTTCTGTCCTTCCTTCTACAGAACCTCATAAACTGAGACAAATAACATTCATGTGAAGTCAATTTTTTTAGACACCGTGTCAAAAAGTGTTTCATTTACAAGCTTTAGAATTTAATGAGATCTATATTTGATGCTAATTGTTTGCTGCACATTGTGTGATGAGAAGGATGTGTTATTGTACATTTTGTCCCTGAAACTGCTTGATGGATTTCCATTAATCTAAGACAGGATCTGCAACAAAAGTATATTTCCAGGATAAAGGTGGATGTAATGTTGTCCCTGAGCCACAGCATCGTGATGTAAGACGTTTTTACCTTGGCAGTAGAGGGAGGACAGTGACCACCTCTGTTTACTAATTATGAAAACTGCACCCAGTATCCACTGCAGGCCTCAGAATTGATGTGGATGTTGGTGTAATGAGAAATGAACCTCCTGTTACACATATAGCTCTACCCAACCAACCTACATCATTTTACCATGTAACAAACATGCTTCCTTATTGTCTGTATTTTCAAGTAATGTGACCTAAGACGTTGGTTAACTCAAGTTGGTCTGTTCGCAAATGAATAGGACAAAAAAGAGGTCACTTTTTTTTTATGTGCAGGCTGCAAGCTACTACTGCACGAGACTTGGGTTTCAGCCTCTTGCCTACAAGGGTCTGGAGACTGGCTGCCGCAAGTTTGCAGCTCATGCAGTCCGACAGAACAAAGTAATTGACATCTGCATGACAAGAAACATTTTTCTCATATTTTATTTAAATATGTGGCATGTCAAAATTTGTTGTTCTGCCAAAGCAGAATTGCCATTGAACTTATAATATTGCCTGTTTCTCCAGATAATATTCGTGTTCATTTCTGCATATGAACCAGATAATGGAGAATTAGGACAGCACTTGGTTCGCCATGGAGATGGAGTGAAAGACATTGCATTCACTGTTGAAGATATTGATTCCATTTTTCAGGTGAGTTGTTGTTATCCATTTCTTATTCATGGGTGATTCCATATCACTGTTAGAACAGAGATATGGAAGAAAAGACTTGCATACAAAATTATGGTCGGGAAACTTCTAGGAAAGCCAGTACTTGAAAGCCTGAGAGAGGGGTGAGTGGAAAATATTCAGATAAATTTTAAAAGAGTAATTGAATGTGAGTAGGGTGAATTTAGTGAGTCATTTAAGATGTTACATAACGAAGATCTTTGTTATTTATACAGTGCACCTAGTGTCAATGATGTAGTGAAATCTATTAGTGGTACTGAATTTTTGGGTTGGGCTGCCACATTGTTATCTAAAGCTTGCATAAGATGTTAAATCTGGTAATTACACTGGTACTTACTCTTACATGGAGTTACTTTGTATAAACATATGCTTACTTTTCAGAGAGCAAAGGACCGTGGAGCAAAAATTATACAAGACATTTGGGAAGAAAGTGATGAAAATGGAACAGTTCGATTTTCAAGAGTACAGACTGTGAGTATTTGTGCTGCTCAAATAATACTGGTTTTTGAATAAAGAAGGACATTTCAATCACAAGCCCATGAGTTATTACTAAACTGTGAACAAAACTTCAAATAGAAAAAGGGCCATTTTCACGTTCATCAAATTAAAAGGAACATGATAATTTATGAAACATCTCTCTGTCTGGCCAGCTGTCAGCTCTACCCATTGTTTGGCATTTTGCGCCTCACACTTTATAATGGGTAAATCTGACATTAGGCACCAATGGGCAATCTAATAGAGAACATTTGGTTTCACTGCTGAAGTAGTAATCATTACATTTGCGTAATTGCCACAAGGATTCATTTTATCATTTAAAATGGCAGATATAACATCTCTGTAAATCTTTTAATATTGGTAAAGTAATTCTTTGTTCCAGTATGGCGACACAACACACACATTTGTTGAGCGTTCTAATTATAATGGAATGTTTCTTCCTGGCTATAAAGAAGTGCTACATAAGGATGTACTATCTGAGAAACTGTAAGTGACTAATGCACCATTGCAAAGCTCACCTGAATCAAACCAGTTATGTAACATTTGTACTCACCATATATTGCTGTAAAAAAACAGAACTAGTATATGGAACATTCTGAAGCTGGAACAAACAGAATCATAATGTGACAGATGAAGCTGAGCAGGTTACTGTAGCAGTAATACACTAGACTTTTATTTTATGGATAGCTGTTTCAAGTTGCAGCATTGTTTCCAGCTATCTTGAGTAAAGTTTTTCATGGTTTTCCTAGGTCTCACCAAAATCATTTCAGGATAGTATCTGGAATTAAGTTATGACTGGCCCCTTGCATATTCTTACATAATTTTGTGTACAGGCCTACACAGGACTCGAAAAATGTGGCTAACTGAAGTGACTTTGTCAGCTGTTTTTTATATCAGTCAGCTATTACAATGTTAATATGTTAACACCCTCTTTCTACCTGTAGAGTGGCTGGATAAAGTAGAATATACAGTAACTCTTCGTCCCATGCAATTTTAATTATACACGATTGGAAATAATTAAACAAATGGGGGGAAAAAAATTTGTCCACGTTCGGAAACTTTAAATACAGGCAGATAAATGTAGACAGTTACTTACTCACCTGCCATAGAAACTGGCAGTATCAGCTACCCAAAAATATATGTATCTTTTGCATTTTTTCTGTATGTAGTGCATGCAGAGTGACTGTACCTAACGCAGTGTGATCACTTCTGCTAACCCCACACCAGACAAGGGATCACTGCAGAAGTTTCAAACACAAATGAGAATTTTAGTCTGGAATTTTTTTTTATCTCCCAGTATCATTGCAATCTGTCTGAGGACATTCAGCAATCGTGTTTGACGGTCACTATTAATGGCATGTAGGAAATGCATCCAGTGATGTATCTCCTATATTAAGCTCAATCACATTGATTGGGTATGGTTCCTCATTCATGAGGTTTTCTAGATCACACGCAACAATGCACCACAGTCGGTAGGACTCCTCTGGACGAGTGATCAGTTCATCACAGAGACCTCTATCTGACAACACAAAACACTCACAACAGACAAACATCCATGCCCCCGGTGGGATTTGAACCCACAATCCCAGCAGGCGAGCGGCCATAGACATATGCCTTAGACCGTGTGGCCACTGGGACCGGCTTAGTCTGGAATAATTTTAAATTTATTATTGCGATTAACTATTCTTATGTAGCTAGCTATTATTTTAGGTATTCCAATGATGATGTGTAATAATAGCTTTAGTTTCCTTATAATATACAGATTAATGTTATGGTATCTCCATATACATAGTGCTTATTTGCAGGCCACCAGCAAAGCTCGATTTTGTGGATCATGTGGTTGGAAATCAACCAGAGAGTGGCATGGTGTCTACGGCAGACTGGTATGTACAAATATGTGTATAAGTCAGTTTGTAAATACCCCTTTTGAGGAATGATGCTTCACTTACTTCAGTGAGTAAACCATCCAACCAACCATACAACCCATTCCATGAAGCAAAGACCTTCTCAAGATGTTCACAACAGCCTCCTAAAACAAGTGAATGCAGTACACAGCCTCACATTTTATTTTCTTAACATCCATTTCAATATTATGTCCATTAGGTCCTCAAAGTGGTCCTGCAGGTTCTCCAACCAAAATGTTGTAATACATTTACTTCCTCAATGTGCACTATGTGTCCAACCAGATGTAATATATGGAAGTTACTCTGTCTTCAATTACACACTTTCTGTAAACTGTACAAAGTGAAACCTTAACACAAATCTTTTAAACTAGTGTAATATTGTTTGCCCATTTTAGGTACGAGAAGAACCTCATGTTCCACAGGTTCTGGTCTGTAGATGACTCCCAGATCCACACGCAGTATTCTGCCTTGAGATCCATTGTCATGACAAACTGGGAGGAAACAATTAAAGTATGCAGCAATTAATTAAATTACTTTATTCTGTAGAGGCATTGTAATTAAGATCACAATTTCCATGTGTCACCAGGCAGGGGAATTTTGAGTTCAGGTCATTTCAGTCTCTCTTTAACGCATAACATAACTCTTTGAAAACACCTACCAGAATTCAAGATACTCCATCCAAATTAATTATTAATGTTATGCTTATGTATTTCCAGTACACTTGAAAGTATGTCCAGTCACTATGAATAGAAAGTGGTGAGTCTCCCTGGCATGTGGTGATTCTTGCTTCAGATTAAAAATATTTGCTGTCTTGAATTAGATATTAAAGATACATTTTTACAACCTCAGTTGTTCAAAAGAAGTTGTTCTTTCTTACTTTCATTCTCAAAATTGTACGTGTTAGTTTAAGTGAGGGCATTTCCTGTCTTTGTACTAACTTTTATTGATAAATACAATAAAATTGGTTGATATGGTTTTTTTAATATGCTTGTCCTGGAAAAGTAAATTTGGATATGACAATTTTGACACTATAGGATAACTAAACTTTGTGCAGATTCCAATAAATGAGCCAGCACCAGGTAAGAAGAAGAGTCAAATTGCAGAATATGTCGACTATTATGGTGGTGCAGGTGTGCAGCACATAGCCCTCAACACACAGGACATCATTAGTGCGGTAAGGCAGTATCAAATAACAGTAGGCTATAGTCCATTTTAAGCCCTGACCTCCCACACAGTTTTAGCTTGTTCTTTCTGATTTGCAAAATTGATCTGAAACCTGATGTCATTTAGCATAACATAAAGACTATTATGCTCTGGGTTTAGGGAAGAAGATAAGGCTCATTTGAAGGTACTGTCTCTTGTTCATATGTAATAAATGAAGAAAATCGGAACTTCAGATAAGTGGCTGAGTGTTTTAACTAGGTACATATGACAGACTAGTTTCATTGAGTTAAGCTGCTTGGTGTTCCACTGGTGGACAAGATAATGATGTTTAGCTCAGTAAAACTTGATTGCAAGTGAAAATCATTGGCGAGTTTGTCGGATATGAGATCTGTCATACAGTGCTTCAGTTTCTCCAATTTCAGTAGAGCCCTTGGCTCCAAGAATTATAATATAACTGAATACAGTAACTTATTCCATGGTTTTTATACAACAGCTGACAGCAGAAGGTCAATTTCTTTTGGGAGTGCTGCCAAGTATGATAGACATTGTCGTAGATGAAGCATATTCTTCTGACACGTTGATGTCTGTCTACCAAACTGCATAGCATCACAATTCAGAAGACAATAACCCTTGTAGTCACTGATGTGAGAACCTCAAAACCCACATCAGATACTGTTCATCTGGTCAAAAAATACTCTGCTTCATCCAACTTGCAGGTTCATTACCATGTTCTGCACCCTATCCTGAGCCAGCTTATTATTTTTCTCATTGTCACCAACAATTTTTATAATAGTTGAAGAATAAGAGACCAACTTGATGTCACTATTTATTAAGTTTTATTTCACTTCTTCTGTGCTCAACATGTTTCGGACATTAATACATCCATCATCAGGAGCCTGCGACTTTTCTATTGTATCACC
>Ga0123355_10017442_pt1 | contig 11347 bp, 7 predicted proteins | sample TergutEmb28metaG_3_FD_89872 | JGI IMG/M metagenome (GOLD analysis project Ga0123355, IMG submission 89872) | Embiratermes neotenicus P1 segment gut microbial communities from Petit-Saut dam, French Guiana - Emb289 P1 | ecosystem: Host-associated > Arthropoda: Insects > Digestive system > Gut ...
GATGGTGCACATCTTTCACCAAATTCCGTTCGAAATGCCATCTGGCATGCTTTAAATGAACCTGTTTTCCAGTATTTACGAACGAGAAACCCGCGCTGTTCGACTGTATACATAGACAATAGTTTGGGCCCTCTAGCGAAAGACTCACCCTGTATTTTTGCGTACGCCTACTTATAATAGATGTCATAAGTTTGTATATTGAAGGCAGACAGGTCACAGGTCTGTAATTCTTTGGATTTTCATTATTCTCGTTTTTGCAATAAGGAATGTTACTCCTGCCGTTACCCATTCCGGTAATTAATCTCCTTCACTCAGTTTGATAAAAGATGCAGCTGTTTGCTTGTGTGTTGCTGTAAGTTGCTTAAGCCAAAAATTTGCTATTTGGTCTCTTCCAGGGGCTTTCCAGTTTAGCGTTGTTTTTAGTGCCTCTGCAACGTCTTTTTCACATACTGGGCTCCACTCCATGCTTGGATTTTGTTGGTACTGGTTTTTAATCCAGTGCGTCGCACTATTATGTTGAATTCCTTTCCCATATATTTCCCTCCAGAAGTTCTCCACCTCCTCTTTCTCTGGTGCATTTTTCACACGGGAATATGTCTGCCTGAGACTGTTATAAAATTTCTTGCAGTCTGTCCTAAACAGCTTATTTTGGTAATACTGATTTTGTCTTTTCCTGTATCTAGATAATCGTTGCGTCTTTGCTGAAACCTTTTGTTTAAGCTCTTCAATAATTTTATCCAAATTGTCTTTCTTCTCTGTGTTATATTTCTTAAGTAATCTGGTTCTTTTTATGTTCTGTGCCTTTCTGTTATCTCTTTTTATTTCCACCAAAGCCGACAGTTCCTTTCTGATAACATTTATGCTCTCTTGTATGCGTCTAACCCACGTGGGTGTTTTTGATCTCCGTGTTTCTAATTTATACTCTCCTGTTCCATTTATTTCTTCTGTAATAACCGTTGCTGATGCATAAATGAGGTGGTTTAACTCAGTAATATTTAAGTCTTTTCCGTCTAGCATTTCATCCAATTATTTATTTGCCGTTTGAATTATTGTTTTTATTTTAAACATATTTTCCAGTTTCTGTAATCTTGGTCTCTTGTCAGTTTCTATGTGTGTAACGTGATAATATGTACATTCAATTTATTCTTTTAATTTGTGAATCTGACTGCGTTGTTGATGAATTTCCGTAACTTCTTATGTTGTAGATGCTGCGTCCGGCTTCTGTTCACCATCCCTTATGGTACCCGAGTGTTCTAGCTCTTCTTCTTTTTCTTCTAGGTGATTTCTCTGACTTTCTTGCAGTTCCCTCCTTATTTCCTCGACTTCCATCTCCGTTATCTTTTTGCGTTGCATAATATAATTTTTCTGGTTCATTAGTATCTAGGCATCCACATACATTCTGCATTCTGGGTTACGTTGTCTCCCTGGTTTCCCTGTGCCTAAAAGCAAATGCTGAGACGGTTCCTAACGTTCCAAGTTGCCACTACATGCTTCTCATGTAGCCCTCCCGACTTAAATTCAGTAGAAACATGTAAAATAACCACTGCCACCGGGTGACAACCCAATTGCAGTAAATTATTATTATTATTATTATTATTATTATTATTATTATTATTATCGTCATCATTATTATTATTATTATAATATTTCATACACTTTCTTGCAATTTTCTTTAAAATGTTGTCTGCAAAACATATGGCACCATATCACTTCTCTTATTTCCTCTTTGGTCCAAGAACTTCTTTTTTTTACCTCTGTATGTTGCACTGTATTTTGGGCTTGGTGGTTTGACTGTGAGTGAGTGGTCCGCTTTGCGTAGCCTCCTTGCAGTAACTTCCCTCAGCCTTAGCAGTACTGGGTTTCCCGCTGCTCCTGATGTTTCCACTCCTGGTCTCCAAGAATAGCTGCTGTTCATTTGTGTTGTTTGGGTTTTGATGATTACCCTGTTTCTTCATCGCTGTCCCACGAGTAGCTACGGATGATAGGTTCCATTGCAGCAAAGCTCCGCTTGCCTCAATAAGGCTTTGTGAAACTGGGTTTGCCTGGTGCCCAGAGTTCACCGTTCATGGCTTCTAACCTTCCACCTCAGATGCTTCTGGAGTCCTTCGGCAAGGTTGTTTACACCTTAGATTTAGGGATTTTTTTTTTCGAGGTTTACTCCTCTAGATCGGCCATATTCCGTTTAAACAGGCCCACCTCTTGGGTTTAGTCATTCACGACGCACGAACGGTCTTGTGTGCAAAGAAGTGGATGGCTAGTGCCTCAAGTTGCACTATTGCACACCTGGGTTGGTGAAGACCAGTGCAGAGTCAAACCCATACCAATGTGTTACCTCTCCCATAACCCTGAGCCTTTACTATTATTATTTTTATTATCATCAACATCATCATCGTCCTCTCCATTATGCAGGGTATTTATACTTATATTCCTGAGACAAACTCTGTCTCTAGGGAATACAGTGTTGCAGCTATTCTGTTGTTACTATTCGTGGTGCTTATATCGTTAGTTTCAGTGTTGAATCTATTGTACTTTTACATTAGTACTTTCAGAAGTATGTGTGCAGTGCCCAGTATGTTGTTTTCTGTAGTTCCTTAACTTCATGTTTTCCTGGTATGTTGCTCACGTATTTTCTCAATGACTTTGAAATCGCCCCAGTCTCCCCTATTATTACTGGTTTCACCTTTGTCTTTACATTCCACATGCGCTGTATTTCTATTGTAAGGTCTGTGTATTTTAGAATCTTCTCGGGTTCTTTTTAATCACATTTCTGTCTCCTGAGATTGCAAACTCTATTAACATATTATTATTATTATTATTATTATTTTCTTCTGACTAACTTTCGATGACGCTCGGTTGTCACTTTAGTAGTCTCTTTACTAATACTGCCAAATGTTTACAAATATTTAACTTATTAAACCACTTGCATGCGAAAAACTTTGTCCAAAGCTCTAATTAAATCTGTAGTCAATGCATTATTAGCGTATCTTTACATTGTTATTACTTCCTCTTTCGTAATCAACCATGTTAAATTAAAAATTCCGTTCCTTGTTTTCTAGCTTCTGATTGATGGACAGTTGGCTGTGACGCAGTAACTGAAAGCTTGTCCGACTAGGCTTCTAACGATTTGTCGTTTTCCCAGCTAGCTACGCTGTTAACTTTTTTTTTATCCTTCATGATTTAAGAATTTAACACACAATATTTGCTTTTAATCAAAACCTTTATGTTACAAGTGTTTATTTTCCCACAAAATGAGAATTGTAACACGAAAATTTGTTTACTGTAGTTAATGCGCACCGTACGGTATTTCGGCATGGTATTATAAAGTCATGTAAAGGTAAAGTGATCCCGTTACAGGCCCGGTGTGGCCCAGTGTGTTGGTAGAGGTATAGCTGTACTCTTCCATGACCGCTGTACTAGAAGGGGGTGAGTGGTCAGTAGCACTCACCGGCCGCACTTTATCCCCGGGAAAGACCCGGTACCCATTTTACAGGACGCTGGGTGGACCCCAGGGCCGGTCTGAACGGGCGGAAATTCTCGTCCCCACCGAGATTCGATCCCGGACCGTCCATCCCGTAGTCAGTCACTATACCGACTGAGCTACCCGGCCCACACAAAGGCATGTAGTTACATGAAAAGTGCTCAAGAATTCATAATTGAGAAAGTTTTAGCACAAAATGGCAAGAGTTTAAGTAAGAAGACAGGTAATGTACCTATAACGTAACATTGAGACGCGTTGGTGCAACCACTGTTGTAGTGGAAAAACAGCAAGGGTTACATACTTTTGAGTGTTTGTTTGTAGTCTTAGGAATTCAACGTGCAGGGCGCATGCGCTTTATTTTCATCTGTGGCCTGTTCCACCCTACAGTATTATTCCATATTATCTCATGAAATCACGATTTTATGGGAAAAAATGTTAATGAATTTGAAATGTGTGTTTTGATTTTCTCTACAATTTTATTTTTCTGAATCAGTTCTCATTCAAAGAAGAACTGTGTGAGGTATTGTCATAAACATACATAGATCTTCACGCACAGTACCAGTTATTCTTGTGAGGATTTTAACGAACCTCGTCTTTTATGGACAAATTTTCAAAAAAAATATTCAAATATCAAATCTGATGAAAATCCGTACAGTGGGAGCCGAGTTGTTCAATTCGGACGGACGGACGGACGGCCGGACTGACAGACAGACATGACGAAGCTAATAGTCGGTTTACGCAATACTCCGAACACACCTAAACATTATACACGTTGTCAAGACGGCTGTTTCGGTCAGTTAACTGATGTTCCATAGATTCTTCGGGCTGACAGCCTCGTTAGGTGGTTGAACTAACTCACCCGAACCGATATGAAATGATTCTGTCATCGCTTTTTCGACAATACTCTGTTTTCGTAAGCCGAGTTTCCGACAATTTCATGTACACATTTTAATGCACTATATAGCGTTGGAACACGATTTTCTCGGAGTTTCTTCGGTATTTTCCCTCAGGCAATCCCCTGTTCACCGTTGCTGCTTACTTACTTACCGCCTTGCGACAGCCCTGACCAGGAAGCTCATGGTTACGTCATGAAGATAGAACGACATTACACACCCGACATTCTCTCTTCACACAGAAATTTGTGTCCTATATGTTATATGAACTAAGTTATAGGTCTTCTTAGCAATTGACCAACTTAATGCACAAATTCTTGTTTTATAATAAGTTTATTTTATTCCTCTACATGTTTCGAGCACTGTTGTGCTCATCGTCAGGAGATCAAATTGTATTATACAGCATCTGATATCGTCACACTCTGTAGGTGGCCGTCCGGTGCATAGTCCTCTCTCAACCTGCGCACCGGACGGCCACCTACAGAGTGTGATGATATCAGATGCTGTATAATTGAATTTTGACCTCTTGATGATGAGCACAACAGTGCTCGAAACATGTAGAGGCATATAATAAACTTATTATAAAACAAGAATTTTTGCATTAAGTTGGTCATTTACTAAGATTATACTGAGATGCACGTTCAGCAAAACATCAAAATAAGTTATAGGTGTTTAAAGGTGTAGGAACGAATCCCAGGCTTCAGGTCGCCCAAACGTCTAAATTTTGTACCGTGGTGCCTAGTATTTGTGGGGCCTCACTACGGAACTTGTCTGATTTCGCCCTTCTGGTGTCTACAATTTTGAAGTCTCTCCTAGGCTTTTTGAAAGTCTGTACACGCTTCGATCTGTAAACCCCAACCGCCAACGCTCACGCGCCGCCCCAACGTATATGTCTTGATGTTATGGTGGTTATATAAGAATAAGGAGAAACACTGAAGAATAAAAACCAACTAGATGCCAATTATTATTTTATTGTACTTCTTATAGGTTCAGCACAATAAAATAATTATTGGCGTCTTACTTACTTACTTACTTACTTACTTACTTACTTACTTACTCCATGGTGCAGAGTCCTTCTTGAGAAGCTAACTGGTTTGCAGCTAGTCAAGAAATTACCCGAATTTCACGGAACCCGAAAGTTCATTACCGCACTCACAAGCCTCCGCCACCCGTCCCTATCCTGGGCTAGCCCAATCCAGTCCATATACCCACATCCCACCTCCTGGAGATCCATCCTAATATTATCCACCCATCTACGCCTAAGTCTCCCTCAGTGGTCTCCTTCCCTCCGGTTTCCCCACCAAGACCCTATACACCCCCCTCTCCTCACCCATACGCGCCACATACCCAGCCCGTGTCATTAATTATTGGAGTCTAGTTGGTTTTTATTCTTCAATTATCACAATGATGAAGGTCAAACAAACATCAAAGGAGAAACACATTCGAAATGTAGCGCAGAAAAAGGTTTTTCACCAATCTTAGTATTCAGACAAATGTGCTTGAATTTGTTATGGCGAAAGCTGCAGAATGAAGTCTGCCTGAAGGTGTTATTAACCTTTTGGCGCCGGAATAATTTTTTTTTTTAAATTTTAGCACACCTGTATATAAAATGTGAATAAAACAGGAACCAAATACGTTAGAATTATGAAGCAAACTGCATTTTGAAGAGAAAAAAACGGAAAGTATATACCATGTTTAAAATATTCAGTACATATAATTGTTGAATAAATATATAAAATGCAACGTTTAGAGGTTAGCGGTGCGGTACGACCAATATAGGGGTCGTTAGGCGTCAAAGGGTTAATGTGACAGTTCCACGATTCTTAATCTTGTGCAAAAGTAACGAACGTTTATTCACAAAGAAGATAAGTTTCATGCAAAAGTCGTCTTTTACAAATCTTAATGCATCTGTACACAAATTGAGTTACACCTTTCAGTGAAGGAAGATGTGGAAAACGAGGTTTTGTTTCATCCACTTATACAAAAGTGCGATCTGCGAAATTCCCAGTACTTTTCCTGGCATCGGGGAATTGAGTGTTTATATGGGGAACGATAGGCATGAGAGCCCTGTTGTTATAGACAGGAGCTAAAATATCTTATTAAGTTGCACTCAGTTCATAAGTTAAGATGTTTAGGAGTTTGTAATTATAGACCTACTTAATATTTATTGTAAATATTGTGAATATAAAGAGGTCACCATGAAAAGTAGTTCAGAAATATCGGCTTACTCTGAGAAGTTCTAGGAAATTTCTACCACAAGAATATTCTTAGAAGAAAGTAATTTTGAGACAAAGTGATGCGGAATTTTTTAAATGAGTCGTAAGGAGATAGTAGACCTATAGGTTAAACCTCAAATGATTGTCTTCTGGCATACAAATCTGTGAATGTAACATGCTTGTTATACCGTTTCGGAGGTACGTTATGCCTCCTTCTTCACGGATTTGGGTGAGGTGGTTGCCAACACCGGAACCAAATTCAGTCACCCTGAAAGTGGAAGCAGCGGTAAATACCTTAAATCTTACACTGGACACTTGCAAAATAATTCTCACATTGTTCGTTCCGTGCATTGCAAATCATTTACCAATTCTTACGGTAACAACAAATGTACAGTTCTACTTTGAAATTCTGAGGACCGTGCATCGTGATATATTCTCATACCGTGCATCGTGATATATTCTTATACCGTGCATCGGGATATATTTTTATACCGTGCATCGTGATATATTCTCATACCGTGCATCGGGATATATTCTCATAACGTGCATCGTGATATATTCTTATACCGTGCATCGGGATATATTTTTATACCGTGCATCGTGATATATTCTCATACCGTGCATCGCGATATATTCTCATACCGTGCATCGTGATATATTCTTATACCGTGCATCGGGATATATTTTTATACCGTGCATCGTGATATATTTTTATACCGTGCATCGGGATATATTCTCATACCGTGCATCGGGATATATTCTCATAACGTGCATCGTGATATATTCTTATACCGTGCATCGTGATATATTCTCACACCGTGCATCGTGATATATTTTTATACCGTGCATCGGGATATATTCTCATACTGTGCATCGGGATATATTCTTGTACCGTGCATCGTGATATATTCTTATACCGTGCATCGTGATATATTCTTATACCGTGCATCGTGATATATTCTTATACCGTGCATCGTGATATATTCTTATACCTTGCATCGTGATATATTCTTATATTGTGCATCGTGATATATTCTTATATCGTGCATCGTGATATATTCTCATACCGTGCATCGTGATATATTCTCATAACGTGCATCGTGATATATTCTTATACCTTGCATCGTGATATATTCGTATAACGTGCATCGTGATATATTCTTATACCTTGCATCGTGATATATTCGTATAACGTGCATCGTGATATATTCTTATACCGTGCATCGTGATATGTTCTTATATCGTGCATCGTGATATATTCTTATACCTTGCATCGAGATATATTCGTATAACGTGCATCGTGATATATTCTTATACCGTGCATCGTGATATATTCTTATATCGTGCATCGTGATATATTCTTATAATAAAAACCAACAAGAAGCACTAATTTCTCAAATTTATTTGAGGAATAGAACCCTACATGTTTCGGACAGTATCTCTGTCCATCATCAGGAGTCTACCACTGTGCACACAGCAATAGGTGTATGTCATATAGATTTTTCTGACTGTTTGCTAGCGGGAACAGGATAACCTGTATGACCTACACCTATTGCTGTGTGTACAGTGCTAGACTCGTGATGATGGACAGAGAAACTGTCCGAAACATGTAGAGTTTTATTCCAAAAATAAATTTGAGAAATTAGTGCTTCTGGTTTGTTTTGTTATAAGAATACAGTTGTACTGTTACGTATTTCAGTCCCAATTAGCTCCTAGTATTACTGCGTCTGTGTCGATCATTTTGTACACACAGTGACACACATCCACGGTATTGAGACAAACAAATCATAACGTACAAGTTGCAGGACAGGGTCCAGCTCGGATTACAATACAGTAGATATTTGTAGAACTAGAAATCAACTGGCAACGAGCTTATCCATCCATTAACAACATAACAATAGACACAAGCAGCGAAGCTTACCAGACAATACTAACCAATATTTCAGCGTGCAGATCATTTGATAACACACCCACTCCCACGGAAAAGCAACAAAGACGTACTCTGACGTCACCAGTAAATATACAGTATCCCATAGCTCCAAAAACAACCAGACGATAACAGGACTCATATTTTCAAATGGTGAACAGCAATACATTAATAATTTTACATATTTTAAACTTTTTAGACACAATTTATATAATACTTTTACGAGACAAATGATCCAATTTTATGTATCCCACTGTTGTATGTAAACACAATTTGCACGTCACGCCCTTAGAGACAAACGATTTAATTTGATGTATTCCATGGATATATACACGATGGGATCCCAAAGTGTGCATAGCATCTTGTGACACAATTGACAAAATAGGCCTGAGGATGACTAATCTATAGTCGAAATATGTAGCCTTATAATTACCTTGAGTAATAAAGTGATTGTGCTGACTTACAGTATTTAATATTATATAATGAGACAATTGTGAACATCGAATAATATCATTATTTTTTACAATTTATACCGTATAATCAACAATATTTTATAACATGTTCAATACTGTAAATTTTACCTATAATTGTAAGACTATTTATTGCTGCAAGGCGTAGTAATGAGGAAGTTAGTTCGCTGATGATGGCAGCTAAGCCGGAACATGTGCGACCTAATTAGGAGTGAAATATATAATACTGGAACTGTGCAGTTATTGGTACTGCAAGGATTTGTTAAAACTTGTAAATTACTGTCTAACCTTTTAAAGCTTAGCGGTTTCTTTACGTACCACGAGGTTTAATATTAAAATTTTCTACAGGGTGCTCGCTATGTATTGAGTGTTTTGTACGGATCTCAGAACAAACAGCGACTTTTGCTTTATACATCATTAACTGAATGGTTTTTATAACCGTGGTGGGAAGTGTTTACAGCGCGGTACGGACTGATTCCTTATATAAAGTTGATTACGTTTCGTCTTTAAAGGGTTAACTTACGAACCCCAACATAAGGCGGCTCTTTATTTTTTTCGCTGTGGGGTTTTTAGAGGAAACAATGACGACGATTAGGCAGGGACATGCACTGCACTGCGGCTAATACAGCGGCTTTCGTTGGTACAGCGATTGACAAACAACAGTCCGATTGCAGGTCTTCATTAGTCACTATTTACTAGAATATTACTTATCCCTGAAGTGTTAATGGAAAATTCCGTAAAGCGTCACTTATAGGGCGACTACTGCTTTTCTGATATCGCCGACCATCTCGCAAGGGACGGCTCTGTTCTTAAGTTTGTCGGACCTGAGCCTGCCTTGGGAGTCTCTAGGCAGGATATACGAAGATGAATTAGACGTTGGTTGGTTAACCAGCATTCGATATGTTGGCGAGGTCTTGGTGATACTCAAAGACAGGCTCGAGAGTTAATTTCGGGAAGCTGTCTAGGTGTCAAGACTAGGTTTCTGTCATATAACAGGACACAATCCAGGGTTATTACTTGCCTTCTCATTGGCCATAATACCCTAAGGAGACATCTTCATCTGATAGGGCTGTCAGACAGTCGACTTTGTAGGTGGTGTGGAGCAGAGGAAGAAACAGACCCATATTCTTTGTGAATGTGACGCTTTGGTTTCATTCAGACATGTGTATCTGGGCTCATTCTTCTTGCAGCCAGAGGACATTAAGAATATAATTCTGGGAGTCAACGGGAATTTTAGCAAAGCAACAGGGCCCCCATAAATTGATACGGAGCAGAAAAGGCCAGTTAATTAAGGCCTAGGTGCATCGAGACCGTAAGGTCTCGAACCCAATCGCAAATCAATCAATGAAACTGCCTTCCTGTGCCGCTATTTCCTCAATAAAAGGAATGGTCACCATATATTCGGGCTTGTAGGTTATTCAACCTGTCGTCTTCATAACTCGTCTGCATGTGAGCGTTGCTGAAGGCATTGCTTGTGAACTTCAGTATCGCTTCTGTTACTATAAGCCGTGGCTGAGATACTTATGTCAGTTCTTGTAATAAAACCAACTAGATGCACTTATTTCTCAAGCTTATTTATGGAATAAAACTCTACATGTTTCGGACAATTCCTCTGTCCATCATTAGGAGTTTTTCACTGTACACACAGCAATGGTATATGTCATACCGGTTACAGTTACAGTTTACGAGCAGGATCAGGACGGAACTGAGTTCCGACATGAGCCTGCTCGCAAGCTGTCAGCAAAACTGTATGACATACACCATTGCTGTGTGTACAGCGAAAAACTCCTGATGATGGACAGAGGAACTGTCCGAAACACGTAGAGTTTTATTCCAAAAATAAATTTGAGAAAGTAGTGCATCTACAATTTTATTATAAGAATTTATCACGATGCGCGGTCACTTGAACGTCAATATTTCATCATTATTGATCACTGTACCTTTGATTGAGCCGTAATGAACATCAAACTCGAATGCGAACGGTGTACAGACGAAGACTTGTTTATCTGCAATATTGGATCTCACTTAATGTAACTTAGAAACGAGTCGTATGAACGAAAACGGCAGAAAACTTATAATTCGAACGTCTTATCGCACCACTGCAAAACGCTGTAACTACTCGCAGCAAGTTCTGGCGATAGCGTTACATTTCATGTATACAGCACGTTCACAGCTCGCTTTATGCGATACACGGCCATTATTAATATTCGGTTTATGCAACAAGATGCTTCGCGTCTCTATTAACCTTTTAAAGCCTACTGGTTACGTGATGCACCAACAGTTTAACATTCAACAACTGTACGCTCTGCCCACACTGTATTTATGTGTTTTGTATTTATCTGAAAACAAACAGCGAATTGTGC
>Ga0123355_10017443_pt1:0-10000 | contig 11347 bp, 5 predicted proteins | sample TergutEmb28metaG_3_FD_89872 | JGI IMG/M metagenome (GOLD analysis project Ga0123355, IMG submission 89872) | Embiratermes neotenicus P1 segment gut microbial communities from Petit-Saut dam, French Guiana - Emb289 P1 | ecosystem: Host-associated > Arthropoda: Insects > Digestive system >...
AAAAATTTTTTTTTTTTTGAAAAAAAAAAGATTTTTTTTGTTACATTTTTTTTTCCCCCCCCCCCAAACCCCCCAACATTGGGGGGGGGGGGGGGGGGGGGGGCAACATCAATCCGACTACAGGTTCGAACCACCACCTTCAGTACGAGTGTAACATATTACCCGTAAAATAAAATTCACTAGAGGTTTGTGGCAACGGTTCATTCATACTATGTTTGAATGTTTGATCTGTGCTGGACATTACCCACTATCTGAGGTATGTTTTAAGCACAGGATGTTAGGGAGTTTATTCCACCACTGTTTTAAGTTTATTTTTGGTCGTTGTGCTGACAGATTTTTTAAATTTTCTGCATAAGTTTTGTGACAACGGTTGGTGTGCTGACAGATTTTTTAAATTTTCTGCTTAAGTTTTGTGACAACGGTTGGCGTCGAACATTACCTTAACCACTAGGCCACACTGATCTGGGGAACATTTTTTTTGAACTCGTGACTCTGTCTAGGCGTTATTGTTCGTTGGTCGCCGTGCATCAACGCTGAATTAGCCATTAACAACATTTGTGTGTACGGTGGTGGTAATGGTAATATTCGCAATAAATACAGGGACTCTGTTCTTTTTTTTTTATTTTGCCTGAAATTACATAGCTGTGTCATATACATTTAGATCGCCTTACATCGGCGTTTATTGAATTTAGTTCGTATCTGATATCAAGTGTATTGTGACGAAGTATTTTTGAATGCAAAGCTAAAGTGGATATCCATAGTGTTCAGTGATCCGTGCGTCCCTGTACTTAATAGTGTGTAGAACTGGTAGTAGTGTGTTATGCATTTCGTCGTGTTGCACTTTGCCCCTTCCCGTTGTCGATATACTGGCGTGCTTACTCGTTTTGTGTCAATTGGGCTGTTTTGAAGTGAAGGGATGAAGTAGCGTGGTTCGCTGTGCAACCTTGTATTATGGTCCTACATTAATTAATATTAAAATCCTATTACGGGTTTAGTTTTTGTTGCAACTGTAAGCAGGTAGATTGGATCGACTTACTCGTCTTTATTTTTAACAGTATTGTATCATATGATTTGTCATTTAGAACATAAAATTGTTAGAGAAGCGCTCATGTAGCCGTGTTGGCCTGTAACCCAACACTTGATGACAGCAGTTGTGTAGACAACTCAACTGTGTTAATAATATCATTAGTCTTTCCAGCGGCGTGTTTAGAGGTTTTGAAGGCAAGACCCCGTTGGCTTTAAATGTAGACTACTTTTGCCAATACACGTGACTCTAATGGGTTTGCGTGTGACCAACATAATGAAGTACGATGATTCGACGAAATAACTCGTCCTTTATAACATTCGTAAAATCTGAATATACTTAGACCTGCTGACAATAGCTGTAAACTGTTCACGGATGTCAGTTTTGAATTCAGGCTAAATTCATTTGGAGAAGCATTGCATGGCCTTGCCATAGGTCAGGCTTTTCTCCTCGAGGACTTGGGTATATTTCCAGGACAGTCCATGAGGGGTGTATAGTCGACAGAGTTCCACCGGGACAAGCTTTGTCTTATTAATTGGGTGTTTGAATGTCAGTGTTACTCCATTTATGCTCCACATTCATTAATGTATAGGCAGGAGTATGGAGACAGGTCTGCGTGCAGCCACAGTCCCACAAAGACATTCCCACTCTACCACACTGACAGAAAAAAAAGTTGTGCAATAAATGTGGTTTGCGTGTAGATTGATGCTTGAGGGCAAACTGTGTCCAAGTGACATCATTTAGGCGCAATTCCTCTTATTCTGGGCCGATATCTATGACGACCCGTTGGTACATTTATTTTTAGGAAATATCCAGCTGACTCTGTTGAGTGAAATACTTCGAACACTAGAAAGTCACCCAGGTAACGGTAGAGTTGTCCCTGTTAGTGCAGTGGAGGTATATGGGGAGATGATATATAGATCGTGCCACTCATTCTTAACCTCAGCACCAGGTGGATGTGGGTGGTCACGTTTACCCTTTGTCTCCGGAGAAACAGTCCTCCACCCCACTGAATAGGTGACTAGATGGGCCACAGAGCCTGTTTGGGCACTTTAGAGAAAAGTATATTTTCTCTTCCGGGAATCGAACAACGATTCCGCAATAATGTGACCGCTAGCCTGGTCGTTAGACCGAATAACACATGTTCTGTGGAACCAAAAAGTTCATTACTGTGTTCATTTTACAAATACACCGATTTATTTAACAGCGTGTTGGAACAGAAGTGCAACGTTTCTTCAGATGCGGCTCACGTTGCATGTAATCCTTCTGAGAAAGTCATATGATCCGTGTGTGGACTGTTGTATAACAAAATCAGTTCGCGAGCGGCTTGGGTAATGTACTGATTTGTAAGCGTACAGTTACCGGAAGTTTCGGTTCTAAGGATTCAATTTATGGCTTATGGGGATATTTAGAGGTAAAGTTTCATGCTTCCCAGTTCGTGGTAATGGCTGGATATGAGTGGTTGAGTCTTTTACTCAGGCAGCTGTGAGCCCCAAGGAAAAATCCACACGGCAGCCATTGGATAAGTAGCAAAGTATGATACAATGATCATCATAATCATCACCGTCATCATCATCATTTGGCACTATAACCCTTTGTGGGTTTTCGCCTTCTCCGCCAAGTCTCTCCAAGTTCTTCTATCCTTAGCTGTTTCCTTTCAGTTTTTAGCTTTCAGCTTTTTTAGATCTTCCATAACATCCTCTTGCCATCGTTGTCTTGGTCTTCCTACTGGTCCAATTCCCATCGGTTTCCAATCTAGTACTTCCATATTTGGTCTTGCTTGGTCCATTCTTTGAATGTGCCCCAGCCATTTGATTCTTTGTGCCTTGATGCATCTCACTATATCTGCACCTTCTATTAATTTATCAATCTCCATGTTGTTTCGTATTCTCCATATATTGTCAGTATTGGCAGGACCAAATATCTTCCTTAGTATTTGCCTTTCAAAAATGCATAGGTTGTTTTCATCTGTTGCTGTTAAAGTCCAAGTCTCTGATGAGTACGTAACGACTGGTCTTATCATCGTTTTATATATTCACATTTTGTTGTGTTTCGTTGGGAATTTCGATTTTATTAGTTTTACATTGGCATAGTGTGCTTTGTTGCCTTTTGCTATTCTTTCAGCAATTTCTGTATTCATTTTGTTATCTGCATTCAAAATGAAACCCTGATAATTTAAATTTTCCACACTTTCGAAGGCAAAATTATCAATTTTTAATGATACAATTATATTTTTAGCAATGTGGCGAAGATGAAAATGCATGCCTCGTCTCAATCCCCCGTTTCCCGGCAATTATGTGACTATTTTAAAGAATCATCTGTCTAGAATAATTTTTTAGGTGTAGTTTCATGTATGCGTGTCGTTTTAACTCTGACAAATGTTTCTGACAAAATATTACATTTTGTAAAAATGTGTAACCTTAATTACATCCACTTCCCCACTCCACGAAGAACAGTGATGTGAATCTGAAGATTATACGTACGGTACAAGTGTCTTAATGTTAGCATGCGCTCTTCCCACCAACCAGGATTATTTTAAATTAATTTATACTGAATATTTGAATCGAAAAATGTTTCATGCTCATCCCTTCAAGAATTTTACGTTGGTTATCTCATACGCGGGGGACCGCGGTAGCACAGTGGTTAAGGTGCTGTGCTACAAATCGGAAGGTCGCTTGTTCGATCCCAGCTGGTGTCAGTGGATTTTTCATTGACATAAAATCCTTCCGATCGCACTATGGCCCTGGGGCCGATTCAGTCTCTAACAGAAATGAGTACCAGGAGTATTTCCTGGGGGTAAAGGCGGTCGGTGTGTAAGGCTGACGACCTACCACCATCCTGTGCCCTTGTCACGAAATCTGGGGCCTTAACTTCCTGGAACCCTCTGGGCCTGTTCAGGCCTATAATGGGACTGCTTTACTTTCATCTTTTTATCTCATACCCATTATAAAATATCAAATAATCATTAGGCAATTTGGAGTTGTCTGAGCGGATCAAAGAAAATCGGTGACAGTGGAGCTCCTGTTCTCGCTCCTAAGAGCGCGGTTGGTGCTCTTGGCGTATTCCTCGCATCTGTAATTTTGTTAAGACCCAACAAGACCTCGTACCTGTAATTATGATAATGAAATTGGACTCTTAGTTAATAGGGTTATCTGCGTAAAGTGCGACGTTATAGTTCTGCCATGAACTGCCATGAAAACTTTCAGGCTTCAGTTGGTGAACTTAAATTACCTTGTTCTGTATTTGGTAGCATATTTTTCCGAAACGGCTGTAGCTTGTACCCTCTTTCCTTACCGAAGACTGTAATGAAATTTAACACGTTGATATAATGTTTTCAGCTACGTTTTTTCTAAGTGATCGCATTGAAAAGCCAGTAACTCGGAGTATCGTAGAACTGCCACCAGGTTATGATTTGCAGAACGTTTTGGATTTAGAATGCCTTGCGTATTAACGTGTGTCACGAATCTGTTTTAGATTTAGCAAGCCGCTTGAAAAAACAAAAGACTACTAGTACTAACTAAACGAACCGTTCAAAACAACCGTTTACCGTACAGTACAATGAAGAGCAATTTTCCAAAATCACGGACGTGGAATAATAGATATAATTACCAACGTTTTATCTACGAAAACATTAATTCTTGTACCTCTGTAGTGGTTACATTGATTTGAATTGTGATTTGTTGACGGTTTGTTTATAATCAGCCTTTATTTTAGTTTTTTTGGTTTAAATTTATTTGCGGTACGCTTGCTGACTGGATGTTTATAAACGGGTTAATCATTTTGAGCATTTGCAACACACATGGCGACCCCGTCTATTCCCCACTGATAGAAGTGTTGCCGTCTTTTTTAATTGTCTCGTGTTTTTTAAACCTAACGTGTCGGATCCCCATTGTTGGATCCTGCGTCAATCTGATGGACATAGCGGAGTTCAGCTTCATGTTTTGTATTTCTTTTATCCAATGACGGAAGCAGAGCCGTATTCCGAAATGTCATGTTTGAAAAGAAACGAAACAGAGGACAGAGTTCAGTTTTTTAGTTGAACAGCACTAAGTAATGAATTATACAAAATAATTGGTATTTCCTTTTTCCTGTTAAGTGTGTTTTGTTCATGGTTGGTAAACATATAACTCTAATTAGAGCTAACACTCTGAAACAGAGTTATTGTAGAATTAGGGAGTGCTGAGTTAGTCAGTATATTTATCGTATTTTATGGTACACGAAGCCGGCTACTCGTCCATTTCCTGAGCTAGATGAATCCATTCCACGTCATTATATCTTGTTTCTGCAAGATTCATTTTATTTTTATCCTTCCGTCTACTCCTGGGTCCAAGCGTCAGTTGAGTAACTACTCGGCCACGAGCCATTGTTCGCTTGTTTTCCATCTTGCTGATTGATGTTTAAGAAGAAAGTTCTAACTGCACTTCTTTATTGCGTTTAAGTTTATCTGTGCACTTAGTACGGAATACACATTGTTTCATAATATGTGACACTAAATGCGGGGCATCCCTTCACATATCACAAGTTTTAATCCGAGATGATTATCTTCGGTGATTAATCTTTTAACGTACCACCAATCGCCATGTGATGCAAACGTCTTAATAAATTAGCTCATCTGTAGGCTCATGTTTCCAGTTCTATTGTGATTATGCTATAATACCAAGAATTATTCTGGTGTTGAGATTTCTCTGCGTAGTGTGTTTTGTGCGTTTCGTAATTGGAAATCAGTATGAGCAATTTATTCCAACCTCGGGCTTTTGTTTGTTCATTGAACAATAAATGAGTTACACATTGACAAAATATGATTCAATATACCGATTCGTTGATCTTTTGGTTGAGTAATGGTAAATATTTAATGGATAACTTTTTACTCTGTTGACAGTAACGACCAACCTAACTGTTTTCACGCCCCTAAATTAGATTTCTGGTCGTCTCTTGTGTGTCTGCCAGAATTGCCTCGCGTGACACTGGAAGCAGTGACTTTATATCGCCGTTCCTTCAAATTAACGTTCATAAGTGAATAAACATATGATAGGAGGAATAGGGAAAACGTAAAAAGAACACATCGTGAGCCAAGTTTCTCTTTCTGAGGTGGCAAGAAATGGAGATCAGTTGTGTCGAGAAGACATGAGCGTTGTTTTTCGGTCTTATTTTCTGTTGTGACGAAATGTGACACCCTACGTGCCATGACTGTCTAAATCCTTAAATGTAATTGTGCGGGGCATTCTGCCGCTGACAGGAACCTTTTCTATTATCGTCCTGCCACTGGGGAGCAGTTTAGGTTTTCCCTTAGTGTCCACCCATCTTCTGTTCGCAGCGATGTTCTGGCTGATTTAGTCAAGTATGTCTGCTCTTTCTGACTGAATCTTCTTCAGGTTTCTGAGGTATGTAGACTCTATGCTTAGTTGCTGAAGCTGTTGTGTCATGGCATTGACACGCGAATTATTTTTCCCCCATTCTTCTATTTCCGTGTCCAATACTGGGGCACATATTTTTATGGTTATTGATTTTACACTTTCCAGTCGGCCTTGTTGATCTGTTGTTTTTGATTTCCTGGTTTAATGTTAATTGACACGTTTTATAATCTGTTATAAGTTGCCTGGTTAAATCGTAAGTATACACACTCGTACAAATGTCGAGTTGATTGTGGAGTTGGCATCTTTCTCCGAAATGTCGACAAATTTTACCCACAGGTGTTTTAGAAATATCTTTTTATCTTAAATAATATGAACATGTTTACAGTGCGGATAGCCGGGGTTGCAAGTCACATGAAAGCTGCACGCCCTCTTTTTGTATGTAGATTGGGTTTCTTTGCATATAGTTTGGGGAAAGGTGAGTTGGTGTAAAATCGAAGGCGTGTTACGTGGAGAGTTCAGTGTGTGTGTGTGTGTGTGTGTGTCATAAAACTCTTTACTTTCTTATGTGAAATTGGGAGTCAAAAAGTGTTGTGTTTGCTGGTAGTTTATAAATGACATGTGCTGTGGTAGTGAGTAATGATGCATAAATTTTCAACATGAGCGCTAAAATCAATTTATTTCACCAAATTTTCCTCAGTAATAAGGTATGGAATAATTTTGGGACAGTTCTCTTAACAATGAAAACGTATTTATTTAAACAAGAAAATTGTTAGTATTATAGTTGATGCAGATCTAGAAATCCATGTAGAAGTCTGTTTAGAAGAGTGGAGATTTTACTTCTTCGTGTCGATATGTATTTACGCTAATGAGCTTCATTGTTAATAACAAGGAAAATTCTCACACAAATTCGTGTGTACACAACACAAAGAATAAGCACCACAGTTATAGATCAAATGCCATCCATTCGTGTTTTCAGAAAAATGCATTATTTGCTGGCATCACAATTTTCGACAGCTTGACATGTCGACTCCGTAGCAACATAAAGATTCTTAACGGTACGTTCCGTTTAATTGGTTGATGAATTTCTGATGTCGAAAATGATTCATAATACTAATATGTGAAACCTCTATGGTATTGTTGTAAAGGAAAATCAGTCCCATTACAGGCCCGAGGTGCCCAGAGGATTCCAGGAAGTTAAGGTTCCCAGATTACTTGACAATGGCCCAGAATTGTGGTAAGGTTGTCAGCCTTACGCACCGGCCGCTTTTTATACCCCCAGGAGTGTATTCTACTAATTCTGTGTATTTTCTATGTTTATGTCTCATTCCACATCCTACTGTCCTTTTGGCAAACGTGTGTGTGTTTATATGTGGTGTGTGCGTGTGTATGTGGTTTGTATGTGTGTGTGTGTGTGTATGCATGTACGTACGTGCGTGCGGGTGTGTTGTGTACGTATGTGTATGTATGTGTTTGAATGTATTCAACTAATCACTGGCCGAACTGTGAGCGTTTCTACAGTGTTTCATGCAAACATACGGGACTGCTATAGGTTGGATTAATAAAATCAAAAGAATTAATTGAATTTTATGAATTGCGCGTGCAGTGTAGTTGAGTGACAGGGAGTAATGAGGAAAATATTTGCATTTGTGTTACGACGAGTGAAACTTTTCTGTGCCTGTGGTGTACTTCTCCTAGCGTCGTTTGTCACATTTGTGCTATAGATGCTGACGAAGGTTCCAGTGAAGAGAGAATAATCACGACCGTTTCAGGTGTCACAATGAAGTTAGCCGACCGTTGTAATTAAACAAAAGAAGCGTTGCACTGAAAATTGAGCTTAAAATCTCTCTTAATTTTCCTAATCGGTATTGAAGAGGGGTAACGATCTTTATTCATACTGCCAGCGTAAGCTAAGCTCTGAGTATCCTATTCTGATTTGTTAATGCTCTAATATGAATACACTTTGTGTCATGGATCCAGTTTGTAGTTCCTTATCCACATTTCATCCTCACCATTGGGCTGTTTTGCAATGAATCCAGTGGTCAGTTATTGGGACTATCGGGAACCCACAGCAAGTAGGCAAATGGGTTTTCTATTTGAGCCATTGGCGTATCTCACTTGGACTATTATCTTATACTTGAGGTCATTCGCCTGGAAGTTGATTTAGATTCATTGAGTAAAATAGGTGGGTAACTATCGAGAATCTGTTGTCGTTATCTGGTGGGCATTATGAGGCTCCTCTTAGGCCTCGTTGGTTTGTTCGTAGACCTTTTAAAACCCTGTGTTATTTGCAGAGCACTTTTCAGCGAGGACATTAAACACCGTGAACAGGAAAACGTTTTGAAAGTTCGTAGTGGCCAGTTCAATATAGTATGTCGGAATTCAACTTCCGTAACTGAGTTAAACCACAAATTCTTGTTGCCCCAGAGATTCGATCCCAGTTACTTCCCGCCACGCCTCTGAGTACATGACCGTGGTGACATCGGATCGTGACTGAATATTGTCGTGGCTGTTTCGTCTGGTACTGAGTGAAGAAGAAATATCAGTTGTTCGAGCAGACCATATACCGTCTGTTCCCCTGTTGCATTGATTTGTAGACCTGTATATCAGTATCATTATTACATTTTAGTTTTGTGAAGAGATAACTTAAGTAAATGATTTAAGTGCATTATATTTATTGTATATATTCTCGAAGTGTTGTATCGTCTGCATGTTCGTCATCGTTGACTTACGAACATTGTTCTATACGCAGTGAGTTGGTATGTTTACGTTCACGTCTTTAGATATCACCATCAAACCGAAAACCAAATAAAATTTTCGCACGGCCGCCATCTTGTTGTTTTACATTCTACGAAGACGTTATTTCAATAAAACTTGCGTCCCTTTTTGCGATCTATTTACCAAATATCTTTTCAGGACCCAAAGCTATGTGGCGTTGGTGGGTGTTAGATTGCAGGAAAATGACAGCTGCGACTGTGGGATTTCGTTCATTGGCATAACGTCCATACCAAATTTCTTAAAAACTTGGTCGTAATTTTCAGACGTTTAAGTGGGAGACGCGCGGACTCATGCAGACATGATATCGAAGCCTTCTCTTTCCTTCTTGGGAGGTATATTAGACGGAATGTGTTTTCCCCTGTAACTGTACATCGTCAAGGGTCTTCGTCTTCAGCCAACCTCTGTACAACCGTGAGCTAAAATTTCTAGATGCGAATATTATGTACCAAGAACCAAACGGAATAATCATTTTACTTTCAACGTAATTTTCTGAAGTCTGTGGTCTTTTTTGTTAATTTTGATTTAATAAAGTACTGCGCTCTTTAGGGTTATTACGCAGCGAGGGGTACTTCTCGCTGAGCAAATAACCCACAAGAGTGCATTTCTCAGCTACTTCGCGACGGAAGCCTGAAATCACGCAATTTTGATTTAACGTCCGTTCTGTTGCCGTAAATTGAGTAAACTAATGACGAAACAATTTGGCACTTCTTGATTTTTTTTCGTGTATACGTCAAGTTACGCCGGCTGTTTACGAGGACCTGTCCTCGACAAAACCGTCCGATGCAGCAACTGTTCTTCAGAACGAACATTATGTTGCTGTTTGTGTTAGGCACACAATTTTACTGGC
>Ga0123355_10017445_pt1 | contig 11346 bp, 4 predicted proteins | sample TergutEmb28metaG_3_FD_89872 | JGI IMG/M metagenome (GOLD analysis project Ga0123355, IMG submission 89872) | Embiratermes neotenicus P1 segment gut microbial communities from Petit-Saut dam, French Guiana - Emb289 P1 | ecosystem: Host-associated > Arthropoda: Insects > Digestive system > Gut ...
AAGGTGGCCCGAAACATGTTGAGCAACTTATAAAGGAGAAATAAATATAATACTAAGTGACATCTAGTTGGTTTCTTATTCCACATTGAACTACGATGCATGGTCAACCACACATCAAATTTAACACACATTAAATTTCTTATTACATTTACGAATATATTTTCTGTGTAACATTTAAGTTGTATTTTAGTCCATGCTCTTAATTTTCCTATCTTTGCTTTCTTGTACAACGGTGCGGATGTTTGATGAGAAAATTAGAATTATGTAAAACAGGTCACATTAATTATCACAAACCTAAACAATATTTTCAAAACTTATCTACAGCTAGAAGTTTTCATCCTACAGCAGTAAAAGTAACGTTGTCTCTATGCATCCGATGAAGGTGCATGGGGATGTGGAGGTACAGCGCAACTCATTTTTAACCTCGGTACTAGCTGAAGGTGTGGGCCGGTTAGCTCAGTCGGTATAGTGAGTAACTACGGGCTGGACGGTCCAGGATCGAATGCCGGTGGGGACGAGATTTTCCGCCCGTCCAGACCGGCCCTGGGGCCCACCCAGCCTCATGTAAAATGGGTACCGGGTCTTTCCCGGGGGTAAAGGGCGGCCGGGTCGTGCTGCTGACCACTCATCCCCTTCTAGCGCCGCGGTCATGGAAGAGTAGAGCTATAACTCTACCCACCCTCTGGGCCACGCCGGGCCTGTAACGGGATCACTTTACCTTTTTACTAGCTGAAGGTGAGAAGTCAGTTTCACGCTACGACCGCTTTACTCGAGGGCATGGGTCTCCAACCCGCGGCTTGCCAGGTTGTGTTACTCGGCCCGAGGCTACATTTACAAATTATGCCTGCATTATAAAAAAAAAACTGTACAAGAATTTAGGCAGTTATTTATGCCACTTGCCGACCCCGGTGGTCGCGTCATCTTAGGCGTGGATCTGCAGCCGCTCGCTTGCTGGTATTACGGGTTCGAATCCCTCCTGCGGCATGGATGTCTGTCTGTTGTGAGTGTTGTGTGTTGTCAGGTAGAGGTATCAGTGACGGGCCGATCACCGTCCAGAGGAGTCCTACCGAGTGTGGTGTGTCTGAGTGTGATCTCCAAACCTCAACTATGAGGAGGCTTAGGCCCACTAGGGCTGACGTGCCACGAAAGAAAGGTATAACACTTACTGCCATTTTTCCATGTGCGGCCCCTGGAGCTGCAAACTATAACGGGTGTGGTCATTTGCCATAACGGTTTGATTCCCTGGCTATAGGGGAAAACGTTTCTGGTGCCCATTCAACAGAAGGGAGTGCGGGCCCCATAGCCGCCCTGGACGCTTTAGGAAAAAGCAAAATTATCTCTTTTCCGTGCCGGAAACAGAAGGGTAATTCCTCTGTCGCCCAGATCTTAGCCCAGTCACAGAATCTATTATGCTGTCTCAGATTTTATAATCCCATAAGAGTCTATTACTTTTTCGGCGTTTAATCAAGCATCATGCCATGAAACTACACTGAGCATCATAGGTAGTAGAGGCCAGTTGAAATGTAATGGCACACGCGCAGAAACCAGATTTCGTCTATCGGCGAAACGGATGAGTCCATTTAAATCGGTGGGAGCGTCAGTTCAGTCGACTACTAGCAGCCGAGGTGTGCGCATCAGTGGTAGTAATGCTATATACACCATGTTCCGAGGTAGTGTGAAGAGTATTGGCTACCCACTCCATTCGTCAGTTTCTCCTTCATTTCCCTCCCGTGCGTCGCCGTATGCCACAACATTTCAACTGGAGTCTACAGTTCCACGCGTTCTTAACCTTAGCACTAAATGAGGCGTGTGGTCAACGTTTTGTCTCCGGGAGAAAGAAACGCGGTACGCATTTGACGGGAAACCATGTGCGCTCTATACACTATCAGGACTCGGATTTAGAGAGAAATCTGTCTCTGTTGCCATACGTACGGTCTAGGGCTGATAATTTGAGACTTAGAAAGTGCGTAAGAAATACATGTACTCTGGATTCAGATATCCGCGTGGTGAGAGAGCAATGATCAGTGACTACTTGCTGTGCAAAGAAATTATCATCGTCTTCTTCTTTACGCTAATTTTCTTCTTAAGGAGATAAATGTGGGATTTTGAGACACCATGCTGTCTGTGTCTAAGGTGGCCCCCAGTTTCAAATTTTGAACCAGCTCTTATTAAAAAAAGGAGAAAAGGCACGAAATTTGTGCCATTGGAGGATATCTCAAGGTCACATTTTACTGCTTGCTACAGTCAGTAATAGCAACATGAAAGACGCGCGAATTTGTACGGCGGGAGAGATGCAGGGCCATTACTCTACGGTCTTGACGATCTGGGGTATGATTCCCGACAACACGAGATATTTCTTTGATACAAAACATCTGAACGGTCCGTGAGGCCCACTCAGCTTCCTATTCAGTCGGTAGTGCGGTGCTTTCCCCTTCGTGAAGTGGCCCGGGCGTGAAGTCGAACACTTACACCCATCCAGCGCCCAGATTACGAATGAGGGGAGCCATACCTCTACTCCCCCGTACGACTTCATGACGTGGACAAGGACAACTGAAGTCATTAGATGCAAAGTTGGTAACGACGCGAAATTCGGAGGTTATACCCAATATATTTGACGTAGGGTCAGTACATAAAGTGAGATTTTCATAGAAATAATAATAATAATAATAACGGATACGTAGAACTAGAAATGGATGCAATATAAGAGTGCGGTTGGATATTCTGGTAGGAACTTCTTGTTCTTAATTACACAAATTCTATTAACCTTTTGGCGCCGGAATTTTTTTTTTTTTTTAATTTTAGCACTCTGTATATAAAATGTGAATACAACATGAACCAAATACGTTAGAATTATGAAACAAACTGCATTTTGAAAAGAAAAAACAGACAGTGTATATCATGTTTAAAATATTCAGTACCTGTATTTGTTGAATAAATATATAAAATGCAACGTTTAGAGGTTAGCGGTGCGGTACGACCACTATAGGGGTCTTTAGGCATCAAAGGGTTAATTACACAAATTCTATTAATCTGGATGTTATTCATTCTTTAAATTGTTGGCTGCCATAAACACTGCACGATTTGTGACACAGAACGCTACCATACCCTGAAACGACACACGAATGCTTGTGATAGTATTCTGTAAAACCTACAGTTTTCAAACCTGCTAAATTCAACTAAGTCCTCTCGGACATTACCCGCCCAAGCACGCAATAAACAATGCTGAAGGGCCTGTGTCCTTCTTCATTAACCTTTTGGTGCCGGAATTATTTTTTAAAATTTTAGCACACCCTGTGTATAAAATGTGAATAAAACAGGAACCAAATAAGTTAGAATTATGAAACAAACTGCATTTTGAAGAGGAAAAAACGGAGAGTATATACCACGTTTAAAATATTCAGTACCTATATTTGTTGAATAAATATATAAAATGCAACGTTTAGAGGTCAGCGGCGCGGTACGACCACTATAGGGGTCGTTAGGCGTCAAAGGGTTAAACCGATGATGATTCAATACTCATATTCTTCAATTTGTGTCTGTCATCATATCAGTCCCTAGTGATTCGGGGTTTTATTGACGCGGGTGATCGCTCAAGACGACTTTAATTTCGGAATTATGCTGGATACGTCATAACTAACTTCATATACCTTCATGAATAATGATAGAGTGCCACAAAACCGATTCGTTCTGTTCTACATTAACATATGCCTTCAGTAAACTTATCTGTACAGTTTTTACTTATTCTAGTATGGGGTAATTACCGCGAAGAATAATGTAAATGGATTCACTCATTACAGACTTCTTCACATGCTCCAAGATTATGCAGCATATGGCGCACTTTCTACAACCGTGAAATAAGCGATATGATTCCATTCACCATGTACATTCTTGCAAATGTATCGACACTCGTGCAGTGGCTATCTGAATGATCAACACGTTATTCAGTTCACAGACATGGAGGCTAATTAGTGAGCCTACATGCACCTCTAATATCATTAGCGTGTAGTCACCCAAGCTTGTTTCTAATATTGTAAGAAGAGAGAAGCGTGATTTATATTTGAAGGTGATTTCTGAAAGTTATATCGACAGACGTGCCGTCTGTAATTGTCACAACATGTGTATGCATTACTGTGTCAACAGAACTCGTTTAAATTTAGTATCTGGCGTTTTAAGAATTTTCTTGATATTCCTTACTGAAAACATTCGGTTGAGCACAGCTCTTTTAGCGGTAAGGACTGCATGAGGGAAAGCACATCTCTGGCCCTACAGACTAGCGGTGAATCCTCTCGCTTCGCTGTGCTGACCCATACACAAAATTAAGAAACGCTTTGGCAGGTGAGCTACAAAGCGCGCAGCGATTCTAAGCAAAATATTAAGCCTTCATAAAATGTGGAATATAACAATTTTGAAACATGTTTACTTAATGGTCTAGTAACAATACTGGAGCAGTCACTACTCGGTTCTGTTTAAGGCACACGTTCATATACCACGCATGCAGAGCTCTACATGTCATAAATCGCCTCCACGAACTGACAGCATGTCAACCTACACACGTGTCTATTACGACTTACTTCGTATAATTTGCAAATAAAAACTTTAGCCTGCTAGCTTTTGTCCCCATTATGACAGAGAATCATACAAGGAATCCTAGGTACTGACCGTAGGCAAGGTGGTCCCTAAGAAGGACGAGGCCGGCCCGGTACCGAAGGAGGGTGTTGCTGGCCTTTGTATGTAGGTGAGGAATGTGAAATACAAACTTGGCTAATTGACTACTTGTGTGATGAGGAAATCGTTCAACCGGTTTTGGCACCACGGCCCACCCGCGACAGGGCCCCCACAGGGGTAGTTCATCCAATATTAGGTGCCTCCTGCTAAATCTACGTGCGGCCACGGAGCAAAAATTTCCAGCATTCATAAGCATCCCAGTGTCTTAAATCATAGAATAAAAATGCGGTTTTACTTATTGCTATTTTGCGACACTGTTAGAGTTCCGGAATATATTCGTAGAGCTTGAAATAATAGGAAGGCAAGTGCATGATGTAATGGAAACAAATCGTGATCATTTACTTGTATATCAGTGAAAATAACTTGCAATATATTTGAATTAGTCGGATGTGAATTATTGTAAATACTTTAGGCAAATACGTACGCACCCGAAATTTTTAACTGGAAACAGGGTTGACTCTGAGGCTACATATATTTTGTGTTTGGTTTTATAAAACGTGTTAAAAAATTAAGTCATAAATAGAACTGTAAAATAACACGGCTTCAACTGCATTTATATGCATACAAACATAAGTACGTATTCCAGAAGTTACTCATACGATTTCAGTCATAAAGTTCAACATTTTTTGTTTTGTTTAGCTTCGTCTAAGATATCCGAATTTTTTAATTTTATTTTCAAAATTCTATAATTCTGTTCGTCAGCAGATGTCAATGGCTGATTCCTGCTCAGAGATAAATAACGTAAAAGGTTTGTGTCATAAAAGGTAAAGTTCACCCTGTAACAAGCCATGAAGGCACAGGGGGGAGTAGATGTCTAGCTCTACTCTTTCTTTAACCTAGGCGTTAGATTGTGTGGGTAGTCAACGCCACGCTCCGGCCGCTTTACCCCGGAAGTGATCCGGTACTAATTGTATAGGGGGCTGGGTTGGACCCAGGGCCGATATGGACGGGTGCGGATAATCTCGCACCCACCGGGATTCGATCCCAAGACCGTCCGGACCGTAGCGAATCGCTATTCCGACTGCGCCATGCCGACCCATACCATCGTGTCCACAGAATCCGTGTTTTCTTCAATTTCAATTTGAGCTGGAGGGGGCTGCAGACTGGCAGCCCTTACTTGGGTGCGCCCTTGTAGAGAATAAACTGAAATCTGGAAATCATTCTGATATAAAATTAAAATAAATTGAATATTTGCAAAGGTTATGGAGGACAGCAATGGTTTAGTCGATGTACTATCATGAGAAATCTCGGACAGAACAATCAGGAATCCCTGCAGAGATTCGAACGTAACCCCTGCCGAATAACAGTTACGAGATCTACCGCTTCAGCCAATTAGCTAGGCGGGTTTGACAGATGAACATAATAACTTGACTGGCTGATTAACATTTGTTGTCCCTGAACAGGTCATGACGGCATATCGGGGTGGGGTGGGGGCAATACAATATATCGCCCCATCAGTCAGTCTTAAACGCGGCACAACAGTAAGGTGCGTGTTCAGCCACACGCCCCAGCCGCTTTACCTAGGAGAATTTGCGCCCACTGAACAGGAGGTTGAGTGGATCCAGAGCCGGTCTGGACGATGTGAAGTACAAAAAATCTCTTGGGCCTGCCGCTAATCCTCGAGATTCCTCGGTCGTCCAGCCCTCAGACTGGTCACTACACCAACTATGCTACTCGACTCTTAACCAACTGACTAACTACTACAATTTCCATCACAGACTTTGTTGCGCCACGTTAAGACGAACGTGCATTTTCCTTACGTGCCACCTTACAAATATTCAGTACGATATCATCATCACCATCATCATAATGCCATCACGGACTTAGAACTGGTGTCCAAATAAAGTATGATATCACAATTCAGCAGTCTCTGTAATGGTGATCCCAGGTCCCCTTTCCCTGCTGCTTGATATTTCACAACAGGGTGCATGAGTCTGAATCTGTCTGTTCTACGAACATGTTGTGTCCGTTTATTGTTACAGTTGTTGATGTTTCCAAAATTTGGCTGTGTTTTTAAGTCCTCTACAAATGTCCTAATTTCTTTTGTGGTCGCACAGCGTGTACTTCGCGGTGTTCCTAAAAAATTTCACCTCTTTTGCTGTGATTCTAGATTTGTCTTGTTCAAGGTATGTCCAAATTTCATTGCCGTTTAGTAGGGTTGATATTGTTAATGTGCTTTACAAGTATATTCGTAGTCTGGTGTGCTTCCAGCCTTTCGAAGGTTTTAGAGTTTGTCTGGTGTGTCAGTAAGACCTCATAGTATAGCATGGCAATAATGTTACTGGAGTCACCTTGCTATATGCACAGCAAGAAATGAGCACAACAGTTACGTTCAGTGCCGTGACCATTAGAAGCATTTTCAAGAAAAGATCCTATCTGTCTACTTATACGATTTCCTCTCTCCTCCATGCATGCTATATGCTTCGCCAATCTCATCATCCCAGCGTTACGAGGGGAATATAAAGTCGTAACTTTGCAACAATTCGTGATTTGCCTATAATTATCTGAAATTTCAAGCTGTGAACTCCACGTCATTGAAGTCACACAATCACTGTCGGCAACCCAGCTTTTTTTTGTAAAGGTGGCGAACAATGCGCGACCTTTCTGTGGCAATATTGCCCCCTTCTGCGTAATGATCCAGTCCCTGTATTTATTTCTCCAAAATTATTTAAATGTCTGTCATTAACTAGTCGCGTCTTTCATGGGTAAATACAACTTTTCAAAACCCAGGTCTTCGCTGCACGTGTTCTGCACACCTGGTATAGTTTCGCAACTCTGGAACTCCACAAAAGGATCATGACTCAAACGTGGACACGGGTCAGCAGTTATCATAATCTCATGTGGGTCTTGCAGTGACACAAACCATATCTTAAAAACACCTATGTTTTCCCCCAGAAATCTCCGTTTTCACTTGTGTCTCATCACAATCTGCGCCCTTCACTGTTCACCGGTTTCCGCGCATGGATACGTCCTTGGTGGAAAAGTAAGCTAAATTTCAACCTGCAGTCTCAATGTGATGGACGAAAGGAAGAAAAAGGCGCAGTGACGCCATTTCCGGTATGCATGCTTCTGCGTCTTTACATCGTTTGCTTTCGCTGCTTAGGGTACGATTCCGCTAATGCAATTAGCCCTGCTGCACGCAGCAACTGTAATCGTTTGGTACGGTCCGGTACTGCGTCGCTGCGCGGTGTCGCATCCGCCCACTGCAGTGACTACTCTGGGCCAAGTCGTTTACAACAGAAGGCTCTATATATATCTTAACGTTAGAAGCCTTTTAATCTTGCGATTCGCCGCGGCTGTGCGCTTATTAATTGCAGTAACGCCCCCTAGACCTCGAAGATTTCAGAGAAAAGCAACTACGTAAACATTTCTGAAATGTCAAGAGCAGATCAGGCTCGTTTACAATTCAAGTAACTGATTAAATTTTAATATTATCCTTTTGAAAACTGTCAAAACAAAATGAATTTACTTACTCACCGGCCGCCTTTACCCCCACAAAATGCTCCTGGTACTCATTTCGGTTAGAGGCTGAGTCGACCCCAGGGCCATAGTGCGATCGGAAGGATTATGTCAATGAAAAATTCCAATGACACCATCTGGAATCGAACCAGCGACCTTCCGATTTGTGGCACAGCACCTTAACCACTGTGCCACCGCGGTCCCCACTTTTATGCTGACACTTCCCGATAATCGAAAAACCATTGCTCTGTCTGAAGTTTCCAGGCTTCGCCCGTTTGTCTTTCTGATAAAGAGAAAGAAACATTAACGTAGAGATGAGTCTGGAGTATTGGTGGAATAAGATTGTCAAGGGAGAACAAAGAGCACTCGGAGAGAAACCTGCCGCAATGTCACTTTGTCCACCACGAAGCTTACAAGGACTGACGAGGGATCGAACCAGTGCTTCTGCGGTGAGATGCCAGCGTTTGAAGACTGTCGTTCCTCTAAATTATAATTAAAACCTCAGTTCGTACCTGACAGTAAACGGAGTCCGTCTCGAGGGCTGCTTCTTCTGGGATATGTTGCTGCGTCATCGGGCAATCAGTCCCCAGCGTTTCGACGAAACACAATGCCTTCTAAAGTTCGGAAATCGATGACCCAATGACGCGGCGTCATAGCCCAGAAAAAAGAGTTCTTAGCCACACCGGCGTAAGAGACTTCAAAGACTCGGACACTCCGCCTCCGTTACAGGGACCATTCGGCTAATGACGTTAGGGAAACAATCGCCGGCACTTGTGAGAATCATATACCTTAAAACCTGTGAAGTTGGCCATCGTTCCAAGTTGACCACCTGTCACAGCCGGCCACACATTTACGGAACCGTCCCTACAATATTATGCGCGTCTTTTCCTCCCTCATTCCACGACGGGCTTAGGTTAGTCGCCAGGCTCGTCTCTTTCTGTTACAACGTGTACTTTTGTAGCCAAAACAGGAGTTGTGCGGTTATAAGTTGAAAGATCCCATAATTATCACACACGCTGACTCACTGGCCAGAAATCCCTCATACCGCGCTACGTGGAGCAGATATTGTATGTCGGCTATTCTGCAGGGTTGCCAATTGCGTGGTTTACAAAGCTTGAATTTTATGGATCCTATTTTACGAAAAGCAATAAACGAGCGCTCATATTTATTGCTTTTATATCCTGCCAGGTCTTTGCCTGTAACATATTAGTTCAGCAGGATAATATTAAAAACTCTGGCTGTCGGCTGAAATCGGGATTTCGTAAGACAACTTTCGACGCAGGCCTTGGTTATGAAGTAAAGTGTAGAACGCCATTGCCCAAATGGATCGCGAAATACGATAAGACCTTATGATTAGCAGCATAGATAAACGGTCTACGACTGCCCCCGCGACTGGATAATCAAGCCTCCATAAAATTATTAGCGATGTTACTCCCAGATTACGTTATGGGAGACTAGCATTCTGCCTTATGTCAGATGAAAGGAATGCGTCCGAAACAACCTACAATACCTTTAGCTATTCTGAATGTCTACCCCCACACCCCTCCGGGCCAAGGGGGCCCTACTAGTCGCGGCATCTGCAGGGGCCTTAAATACCCCACTGCCTATGACGTCTTTCTACGTCAAAAGTGGCTAAATAAAATGCGTCATGATCATTTGTGCTGTTTTAAGTGAAACAAAAAGCAGTGACTGTAATATCGTATTGATACTTCTTATGGCACATTACTTTTCCAGCAAGGTTTATAGAAAGAGTCTGGGGGACGTTGCACAAATTTACAAATTGCAGCACTGGTACGATCACAATTATGAACATAGAATTTCAGAACAAAGTAAATATTTTGGTATCCGTATTTGTTTGTTTGTTGGTTTGTTTGTTTGTGTAGAATTACCAGATTGAGGTCAATGAGGTGAATGGAATATGCTGTACGCATTGAGGAGACGGGTAAATGACATACAATCATATTGGCAGAGCAACAACGTCAGTTGGCAGCGAAAATGCAACGTTTCTTAGAACTTCTGTGCCCTCGTTATCAAGGAATGATTGCGATACAGACAACTCTGCGTACGAACTCCTTGTCTGTCGCGTGCCTGTCTTATTTCCATTCGAAAATCTCTCCACCATTATGGTAAGTCTCTATGGCGAGACTTGATACTCTTGAAATCGTCGTGTTTGGATTAATTTTGGTACGAAATTTTTGAAAGAAGTATGTTAAGAAGACAAAAATCGTAGCCACTAGCCGTTTAGGAATTATACTGTAGGCACGTTTCAAGTAGCGTTTACGTTTTTAACGTGTTTGGTAATGAGCAGCAGAATTTCAACAAAAAAAAAAGCGGAGAATTTCATATCAGTCTTAGCGGCTATTATCTTTTCATGAAGGCAGATAAAGGAAGTAGTCCGTTATATTTCGGTGAGGATATCAAACACATGCAGCTGAACTGTACAGAAACAAGCAAATGGAGAAATTAATACAAACTGAATGGACATGAATGAAGATGTAACTCACACGAAAGTGTCAACGCTGTACAAATAACATTCTGCATTTTTTGACGTTTTGCTGACCTTGCATCTAAGTATATTTATCTCAGTAATTAACCAACGTGATGCACAAAATTTTTGTTTTACAATAGGTTTATTTCATGACTCTACATGTTTCGAGCACATGTGCTCATTATCAGGAGGTCAAAATTGCATTACACAGTATCTGGTATCATCACCCCTATAGGTGTGATGATATGAGATAAAAATTCTGTATGTTTCTGGTGATGGTATATCAGAATTACACTCAATAATTTTGTGGACCATTCCCACCCATCTAATGTATTCAAATTTAATAAAATACCACAAAATTAATGAGTATAATTCTGTCTAAGGAAAGCAAATGTTTGAAATTTAGGTAGGCACGTGGACAACATGCCGATTCCAGTGGCAGCGCGGTCTAAGGCGTAGGTCTGCGGCCGCTCGCCTGCTGAGATTGTGGGTTCCAATCCACCGGGGGCATGGATGTATGTCGAATGTGAGTGTTGTGTGATGTCAGGTAGAGGTCTCTGCGACGAGCTGATCACTCTTCCAAAGGAGTACTACCGACTATGTTGCGTCATTGTGTGTGATCTAGAAACCTCGTGAATGCGAAGGTCCTGGCCTCACTGGGGGGGGGGGGGGGG
>Ga0123355_10017446_pt1 | contig 11346 bp, 6 predicted proteins | sample TergutEmb28metaG_3_FD_89872 | JGI IMG/M metagenome (GOLD analysis project Ga0123355, IMG submission 89872) | Embiratermes neotenicus P1 segment gut microbial communities from Petit-Saut dam, French Guiana - Emb289 P1 | ecosystem: Host-associated > Arthropoda: Insects > Digestive system > Gut ...
ACAAGTCGTCAGCTCCTGAAGATGGGCACAAGGTGGCCCGAAACATGTTGAGCAACCTATAAAGGAGAAATAAACATAATACTAAAAGTGACATCTAGTTGGTCTCTTTATCCACATTATATTTTCTATATTCTAATGATTACGTTTTTAGGCTATATTAATATAATGTGGTATTTATTTCTGGTGTTAGTGTTAGTGATAGGGTCAACAGGGTGTATTACTGTTTGTTACTAAAACTGAGACAATTCCCAAAAAGCAAGGCATTTTTGTATTTTATGTTTTATGTCTTATATTACATGTGTCAGCCCTGATGATGACCTAAAAGGTCGTAACACGTCGCTGTATTAAACAAACACTTAGCTGTTTCACTATGTCTTACGTAACCACTAAGATGTATTACTGTGTTGCTTCTCGTATACAGGTTGCCTTTCTCCCATTCGGCCTCCTGATTGACTTGTGGCGCTGGGACGTTTTCAGCGGAAAAACCAACGAATCACAATGGAACGCTCACTGGTGGGAACTTAGGTGAGAATTTCGTCCGTCATTTTCAATGACAGCAGACACCTAAGTTGACTACACCGGACAAGGCCAAGGTCGATACAAGCACTGCGGGCGGCACAACCGTATCCACAAACAAACAGGGATACGTTTTATACGATTTTAATTACTTTATGTCGCCCGAAGCTACGCTATGATTTTTTTTTTAGTTCAGCAAGACTGGAAGGGACTGCCCACCATTCTGACGGCTTCGTCCTTCATGAGATAAAGAGACGTATGTGATCCCCGTTTGAGGCGCTTGTGATGAGGGAGGCACAAGTGGGTTGTAGTAACTAACTAGGCAGCAAATTACACAAGCGTACGTCTCTAGTACGATGGCCCGTCACTAGAATATTTCCTAAATCAGTTCCTTCCTCTATTCACCCTCACAAGTCGCCCTATGATTCATCTTAAGTTATATCCCATTTCCATTTTGGCATTCCAAATAAACGTTCATATAGGAGTTCCTACTGACATTTGGTATGCTTTCCTCTCCTCCTTCCTAACAATATACCCAGCTTACCGAACACCGATTCGTTCCACGACATTAAAATAGGGTACCAGATAAATATTTTTTTTTTAAGATGAGACATCCCCGTTGGTGTTAACAAATCACACGTATCTGTATTAAATCAGCCACACACAGCACTAGATGTTGTCAATTTATGGCCACCTTCTTATCCTATACGGGGACCGCGGTAGCACAGTGGTTAAGGTGCTGTGCTACAAATCGGAAGGTCGCTGGTTCGATCCCAGATGGTGTCATTGGAATTTTTCATTGACATAAAATCCTTCCAATCGCACTATGGCCCTGGGGTCGACTCAGCCTCTAAAAGAAATGAGTACCACGAGCATTTCCTGGGGGTAAAGGCGGCTGGTGCGTAAAGCTGACAACCTTACCACCATCCTGTGCCGTTGTCATGAAATGTGGGAACCTTAACTTCCTGGAACCCTCTGGGCCACTCCAGGCCTGTAACGGGACTGCTTTACCTTTATCTAATCCTATACATATTCCTTCCTGTATCGACGTTAATAAAAGGCCTGATATCTCACAATTACAGCCGAAACTTGTAACCGCGAATATACTGATAAAATCTAGTGCTGTGTGTGTGAATGGTAAATACGTGTAATTTTCGTTTACATTCTCAGACTATCCCACAAAATTTCATCACGATTCCTTTCAACTACCTCGTAAGCTAAAAGTCTTCTAAAGTGCAGCTAACTTGTGTGTCGACAGGGAAGATATCCAAAAAGTGACGGCTCCAGTGCCGCGGTCGGAGGCGGATTTCGATCCCGGAGCGAAGTATCACGTACCAGCTAGCTCTCAATACATCTCGTAAGTAATGGAAACTTTTTCTTTTCTCTCTTCGTCACTCCTTACGCTCACCCTTCCGTCTTCCTTCATATCCACACACTAAACGCCTTACCTCCGTCTGAAAGCTACGTTCTTTCCAAATTTACAAGGTAGTATATCACAATTTCTGACGCCACAATTCTCTTTATTCTTCATGTCTTCGAGTTTCCCCTCATTCGTCGTCACTGCCTTCTCTTATACGTTACATTCCTACATATGCGAGATTTCAGGCTTCGATGAAGTGTAGTTGAGGTCTTCGCTCTTCTGGGATGTTACGCGCCGTTGGTTGGTAGTCACTGTTAGCTACTAACTACCTAACAACGCTGCGTAACATCTCAGAAGAGCGAAGAGCTCAATTCCCATGTAGCAATTTTTCTTACTTTAGCACTATGAGAAAGGTGGCTACGACTGTCAGTCACTGATTCTGCTGAGTTCGTTTACAGCAAGACGTAAACCTTTTAAAAAATTGCAATATGGGTTAGTTTCTTGAATTAAATAAAATTACGTTTCAAACTTCTTACATCAGAAGAGATAAAACGTGTATTATTTAAATAACCTTCTTTTCTATATACGTATCTCATTCCATGGAACAGAGCTCTTCTTCTTCAGAAGCTAAAAGTCGCTCAGCTGTTCAACAAAATCCTGTTCTTATATGAAACCCGGGACAACTTTAACATATCTTCGGCCAGTTTAATCCAGTCTCCGTCTTCACAACCTCTTTATGTGGTCAGGAGATAAGTTTAAAAACAATGAATCTCAGAGAAGTCAGTTACAGTACCTTCTCAATGGGTCCTTTAAAGACAGCTGTAGTGACCGAAGAGTCAATAATTTGATGACTATAGGTAAGTTAACTATACGCTGCATTAAACAATGATAAATAACCAGTATGTTGCTAAGTCACAGCGTTGTTATTCTTTGTTTCTGGGTTTTTGAAGAGAGTTGCATTTTCGTAAAGTATTAGAAAATTCTTTGTAAAGATGCAATAATTTCCGATACTAAGAGAAGAGTATAGGGTGTATAGGGTCTTGCTGGGGATACCGGAGGGAAGGAGACCACTGGGGAGACCTAGGCATAGATGGGTGGATATTAGGATGGATCTCCAGGAGGTGGGATGTGGGTATATGGAATGGATTGGGCTGGCCCAGGATAGAGACAGGTGGCGAACGCTTGTGAGTGCGGTAATGAACATTCGGGTCCCGTGAAATGCGGGGAATTTCTTGACTAGCTGCAAACCAGTTAGCTTCTCAAGAAGGACTCTGCACCATGGAGTGAGTAAGTAAGTAAGTAAGAGAAGAGTACAAATTAAGTAGTTCTTACCACTATCACATTACTTCCTCTGTCTTAAAAACAAACATCCTCTTAAAAGCACCTGCTTTCAAATACCGCGATCTGCATCCTTCCGTAGGAAGTAACTCACATAAAGAAGCAAAATAACTACAGTTTCTATATTAATAGCTGTCCAAAGAGATGCAACACAAAGCAGTCTTTTACGCTCATGGTTCCGTGTATCGTAATTCAATGTTAATAAAAATCCAACCACATGCAACAGTATGCAGATATTTATTTACTGCAAAGTCACTCTACATGTTTCGGGTATCAGAGCACCCATCATCAGGAGTACTAAAAACTGTAACCGCAGCCTCCGGTACAGGTCATAATACTGGTACAGCTACTTCCCTTCAACGTGGCCTGATCAGGGCACGTTGGAGGGAAGTAGCTGTACCAGTATTATGACCTGTACCGGAGGCTGCGGTTACAGTTTTTAGTACTCCTGATGATGGGTGCTCTGATACCCGAAACATGTAGAGTTACTTTGCAGTAAATAAATATCTGCATACTGTTGCATGTGGTTGGATTTTTATTAACACAAAGCAGTCTATTTGTTATTCTGCAAATTCACTGTACATGTTTCGGGTGTCAACCACACCCATCATCTGGATTACACAAAACTGTAACTACATCCTCCGGTATTGGTCATATTTTTTTTTTTGCAGCTACCTCCCTCCAACGCTGTAGGGAGGTCACTGTACAAAAAAAATATTACCAGTACCGGATGCTGTATTTACAGTTTTGTGTACTGATGATGGGCGTGGTTGAACCCGAAACATGTACAGTGACCTTTCAGAACAAAAAATAGACTGCTTTGTGTTGCATCTCGTTGGACAAGTATTAATACAGATCAGCGATGAACGGAACCACAAACATAAAAAACTACAGTTTCAGCTACCGTAACATTACGTGTATGACTATCAACCAGGAAATCAGCAAAATATTCACTGACCCCACGCCCAAAGTGGACAATTTAAGTCTGAAACGCACAATTACACAAAATTCAAATTCATACTACCAACCCAAAATTATCTTCAGTCATAGGATTTAACAGACTGGGTAGCTAATCACTGATACGTTTCTTGTCATGTCTGAACAATCTGTGTTTTAAAAAGAAGCTTAAAATCTATATAATTTTACAGATACTTTGTAGCACACATCCTGCAGTTTCAATTTCTCAAGTCACTGTGCTTGGCTGCTGGGCAGTATGATCCTAACAACGGTAGCAAACCTCTACATAAGTGTGATTTCTACCAATCCCAGGAAGCCGGAAAAATCTTGAGGTGAGATCTGAAGTTCCGATTTCCATTTATAAACTATACAACTAACAATAACAAACTGTTCTAGAACTACAGGCTTAGGCCTATATCAGACCATAATTCTACGTGTTATGTACAGTACACACAACCGTACCTCAAGCACAACATACTAGTGTATAGACTAAGCATAAAATAAGTACTGTTTTTGCGTTGAAAATATGTTCAGTATAACTTGCAACTTTGCGTGTTGAAACAGCTGTCATATATTTGTCTTCTAACTTTACAGCAACAACTTCCACAAAGCCGTCATTTATTCCATTTAATTCGCCATTCTCTTTGTTTCTGTTTCTCCAACATTTATTCTTCGTCATCTACAATGTCTACGTATTTTGGAAGAATCTTTCCGGATCAAATTTCATTTTAGTTATTAAAATACTAAAATACTTTCCCTGACTAAAAGTGTGGTTGTCTGTCTATCTTGTCAGTGATGGCCTGAAGCTTGGAAGCTCCCGCCCTTGGCAGGATGTTCTATCTGTAATGACCGACGAACGAGAACTCAGAGGGTCAGCACTGCTCGAGTACTTTCAACCACTCCGCGAATTTCTGCAGAAGGAAAACGGCATGAAATTCAAGGCAGCCAGTGGCAAGGCAAACACCGAAAGTACGGATCAAACAATTCCCATTGCTGTTGGCGCTGTTCTTCTAGGAATTGTTATCGTAGTCATTGTCGGTTATATCATTTTTAGAAGGCGTGCAGCAAAGAGAAATGCTACTGCTTAAATTTTTAAAATTTATAGTTTAAGAAAGGAAAAACTGTATTCAGCAAAACTGGCATGTGTAATATATGCACCCAGGTGAAGCTACCAACTTACGGTGTATTGTGTTAGGACAGTGCATTTCCTGATCACACATTCAATGCTTCACACTAATTAAGACTGTATTTTAAAATTCAAAATTCACAAAAATGTCAATGATCCTGGGGCAGATTATCTACAACTTTAATATCGCATTTTTAAAAATACAACTGGACAAATGCTCAAGAAACTTTAGACGCCAGTACTTTTTTTTAAGTTACCTCTATACTTTATGCTGTAAGTATCAAATAATCATACGTAAAAAGAGCCTATCATTTAAACAAAATTGTAAGTTACAAAACGGCAAATAAAATTAGCTAATCATCATCATTGGCACAACAGTCCCTTTTGAGCCAAGGCCTTCTTCAGAAGCTTCTGCCAGCTGTCCCTATTCCTTGCAGCATTCCTCCAATTTCTCTCCCCCAACTTCCTGGCATCTTCCGTCACACCATCTTCCCATCTTAGTTTCGGTCTGCCCCCCTGTCTTCTTCCTTCTACCAGTGCAACGAGAACTCTTCTTGCTCCTCGATACGAGTAACATGTCCTGCACATTTTAATCGATTAATTTTAATGTATGTTACTATATCACTTTCCTTGTACTGTGTACTACGTACATAACTAATTGTATTTTATTCTCCATTCTCCGTTTTCACTTGTAGGTCCAAAGGTAGCTCTCAAAATTTTCCTTTCAAAAACTCCTAAAATAGCTTCGTCAGATTTTGATAATACCCATGTTTCAGAATCATATGCCAACACTGGTCTGATCAAGGTCTTATATAATTTTATTTTATTTTTTATGGATAAGAAGTGAGACCTAAATTGTCTCTTCAATCCATAAAAGCCTTTATTAGCCATTAAATTCTTTCTTAATTTCTGCAGAATTGTTATTATTAACATTTATAAGGGAGCCCAAGTACGTAAAACTCTGTACAGCTTCAAAATTAAGATTCTTAATTTGAAAACACCTCTGTTGATTTTTACTTTCTCTTGTAGCCAAATACTTAGTCTTTTCTCGTTTATCCTTAAACCCATTTCTCCAGCTGCTCTTTCAAGTGATAGAAAGGCTTCCTTTAATGCCGTTCGGGATCTCGCTATTATATCTATGCCATCAGCATATGCCAGGAGTTGGACAGATTTATAAAATATAGTTCCACTCGTCTGTATTCCTGCATTCCTTACAACCTTTCCCAATGCTAAGTTGAAAAGGAAAGAGGCCAGTGAGTCACCTTGTCTAAGGCTGTTCTTTGTAGTTATTAAGTCTGATAAATCAGATTGAATTCTGACCTGACTTTGTGTATTTTCCATAAATTAGCTAATGGAAACCTTATATACCGCATGCTCAGCAACACTGTCTCGAAAATAATTACCTCTGCATGGAATCGCTTGAGGTTGCTATGCCCCAATAAAACCCTTGTGCAACCTACATTCTGAACTTCTTGTTCCAGGAGCCATGGCACGGCAGATGTACGAAGCATGACGTTATGCATGTCGAAAAATCTGTCCTACCTAATTACAACATACTTGGGCTAACAGCAGCGCATGGCGTTGGAACGGCAAGCAAACTGTTGTGCGCAAATTTACATAAAACCTCACAAACCAGTATTTAATTAAGCATAACCATTTAATTTCTTTCTTACTCTTTCTCAAATATTTAACCTTTTTTCATCTGCACTGCCTGCAAAGGTTTTGGGTGAATTTTCCGGAACAAATTTTATCTTTTTTTATTATTTTCACTTATTCATAATTTCCTGGACTAGAAGTGCGGCTCTCTCTCTATCTGTCAGGGATGGCTTGAGTCTTACACGTTCCCGCCATTCGACGAAGCTATGTTCGTAATGACCGATAACAGGAACTGAAAGACTTGGTATTCCTCGGACACCTTCAACCGCTCTAAGAATTCTATTGTTTTTGCACTACAATATTTTTATTTCATTAAAACATATTTTCCTTTAGACATCTGATGAAAATTGGAATGAAATGACAAGGGCGCAAGTTTATTTAGGTTCATATTTTATATGCTGCAGTCACGACGAATGGTTTCAATGCTGTCAAAACACACGACTGGAAAAGCAATATTTTCGTTACAATGACAGGAAGACTAGTATATAATAAATTAATTAATATACGTCAGCACAACAATATTTATTGGATCATATAGGCTACATGTTTCGACCTGTTAACAGGTTATCATCAGGCCTCCAGCAGAATAAGTCAAAGGTGCTGTTAGAAAATTGGGATCCCAATATCTTGTACAGTTGCAAACAAATGTAAAATCCGGTACTGGATTAAATGTGATAATACATTATCTAGTTAAAACAATTAAAATTAAAAATAAAAAAGGGAGACTAGGTTTTACAATCATGCGCCTGTGTACGTTACACTAAATCGGTACCACTTTGCACTCAATCCCTAACACATAATTAAGACGATACAATGTTCTCTTCATAATTTTTAATTAACTTTGGAAAAAAATCGGTCAGATGCCCACAGTATTGCTTGCTGCATTGTACTAATAACGAATGCATGCCTGTAAATTAAATATGCGCATACCATAGGATACCAAAGTGGCAAATTTAGGAATTGATTCTTAATTATAATACTTGAGTTCATAGTGACTAGAATACGAAATATTATTCCCGTACATACAGTATAGAAATAATCAACCGACAAGAAATTTTATCCATGACAATTTTCACACTTTTCATTCATAAAACTTAATTACATTTGTATATAATAACGTCAAATCTTATAACACAAAAAAGTGTCAGTATTTATACGCCAAAAAAACATTGTCTTTCAATATATATTACAAAGACGCTCCATGTCAATAAATCTGTTCAAAATGTTTATGGCATTTCATTGTGTGAATTAAAAAAAAAAACCCCAAGAAATACAGTGAAGATGGAATGTTAAATGCGGAAATCAATGCTTACGAAGCATAAAACGTTAGTTTTTTTTTTAATACATGTTCCTATACCAAATAAACTTTCCTAATTAATTCAGTTTGTACGAATACACAGTGTGTGCCACTCGCTACCGAACCCGGCATTTCTTTAATAATTTTGCCACTAATGAGGATATTGCAACGAAATTTGAAGCGGACTACAGACACATTCCTCTTCACTTCTCACGCAACGAACGTACTCCTGTTCAAATTTCGTTGCAATATCTTCATTGGTGCTGCATTTATTAAAGAAATGCCGGGTTCGGTAGCGAGTGGGACACACTGTATATTCGGCCCTGATTATTTTTAAACCTATTTCCTCCTTTCAGCGCTGCAATACTGATTTTTGGTTTTTTGATGAACATGTGACCCTTCAAGAGTTTATGATTCTAATAACAAAAATTCCGTTCGAATACACAAATAAGTAAATATATGCATATATATATATATAGAGAGAGAGACCTCCATGTTTATATTGCACTTATGTACACGGCCCTTGTGTACTGCAGTAACAGTATTTTAGGGATTCCTTTGACAACGTCCCCTTTTTTGCATGACTTCAGGAAACACAGACTAGGCCTGTTAGAATTATGTACAATTTTGATTATACCACTCAAATACATACTGCGACAAGTACAATGTTCTTACTTTAGAAATACAAAATTCAGTTTCTTTTAGTTAATGACAAACTTTTCGGACTAAAACATGAAAAATTCCTGGGAAAAAGTAATCTATAAATGATAAGAATTCAAAAGTGGTGCCTGTGTGTGTGTGTGTATTCCCTTATCTTTTTCCACAGAACACCTCTCTTATCTAGACGGTCCGAGATCGAATCCCGGTGGGGACGAGATTTTCCACCCTTCCAGACCGGCCCTGGGGCCCACCCAACCTCCTGTAAAATGGGTACCGGGTCTTTCCCGGGGGTAAAGTGCGGCCGGGGCGTGCTACTGACCACTCACCCCCTTCTAGTGCCACGGTCATGGAAGAGTAGAGCTACACCTCTACCCACCCTCTGGGCCACACCGAGCCTGTAACGGGATCACTTTACCTCACCCTTTACACCTCTCTTATATCCCATACTTCTGGCTTTTTAGCCTTGTATCATACCTCATTACTTATGCTAATACTGAAACAAATTATTCGAGCTTGCTTGTCTTCGGAAATGAAACGGGCCTACGAGACCACCATGACGTCTGAGAGTCCAACACTTATTTTCTGAACCACTTGGCTAAATTTAACAATATCTGTTACAAGAAATATGACATTATAGACCTATCACGGTAAAAATTTGTGGTTTCCTGTAATCAGTACTGCCAACAACGCGAACGAGAGAACTTGTTAAGTTGGAAGCGACGAATCTTAGTTCAAGTGTCCTGTTCGGGATATGGACAACAAGCTCGGGAAAAAACACAACGCTAGACTGTCGCGAACGAGCCTATATTCGACTTTCCGCCACAAGATGGGGTTCTCATTAGTAATCACTTTAATTTCTCATCTGGCAAAGAGGCATCACACAAGCACTCCACCAGAATGACAATGATGTCACTCATTAATCGTGCAAGAAATGTCTGAATCATTCAAAAACTTATATTTGTTTGTTAAATAAAACAAAATACTAATAAGGGTGCTATACACTCTCAGTTAAACTGAGCGATATTACTGTGTGACATCATACCTTATGGGAAAACTGAGTAAACTGTGCAGTTTTGACACGCAATAGCGCAGGCCTCAGAACTGTCCTTTCCAGTCGTCTTTCACATACAGAGCTGAGCAGTTCACTCAGGGAATCCCACATACATTCAGTTCAGTTTTTCGTGCATTTTTTACACAGTTAGCCTGCACAGTTTAACTTAGAGTGTATGGGGCCCTATACGAAAAGCAAATACATCGAATATAATTTTGAAGTGTTTCAGAAAAATATTACTTTTAGAAATTTGCAAATACATTTAGAAGATCAAATCACAATCTGTCTTGCGCAGTAGTTTCCAAAGGTTTGTACTTGTTTTAAGGTTGCGGCAAGAAGCGACCATCGTTAGGGCACAGACACATAACATTATTATCGCGATAATCCCGGCCAGAAAATAACTTCACAGAGTCAGCTAATTCTTCAAAATACTGAAAACCACTTCAAAATTCTACGAGCCACAAGGGTGCCAATAAGCCAGATCTATACGGAGGGCTCACAACTGTTAGGTGCCACAATAGAATATTTAGTCATCTGGGTGACCTTGGACCGGGATTTTTGCGCCCCTGTAAGAACACTTCATATTTAATTGCACTGCTACTCCATTACCTTCCCACACAGTTCGCCCCACAAATGTGGCATTTATCCCACGTGGGACAAGTGTCTGTATGGCCTGTTGATAGATACCTAGGTTGTTTGTTTTTAGACATCGTGTAACAAATGTTTCCACATCGCGATCAAATTTCACTGGTGGGGGGGCCTTCAGGATTTTGTTTGATTCAGCGCTGGAAACAGCAGCAGCAAAGTCCCCTTATATTACACAAATTAGATGTAGGTGCTCTACTGAATTACAAACTACGTAAACTCCTTCCCACCGACCCTGGCATAAAATGTATGCATGGACACGTGTATGTGTGTACGTATTTATGTACGTACATATGTACGTGCCCTGGGGCCCACCCAGCCTCCTGTACAATGGGTATCGGGTCTTTCCCGGGGGTAAAGTGTGGCCGGGGCGTGCTGCTGACCACTCACCTCCTTCTAGTGCCGCGGTCATGGAAGAGTAGAGCTATACCTCTACCCACCCTCTGGGCCACACCGGGACTGTAATGGGATCACTTTACCTTTACCTTTTTTACATATGTACGTACGTGCGTAGGTAGATAAGAACATAGGTAGGTACGTAGCTAGTCAGGGTAGTAGACAGAAAGGTGGGTAGGTAGGTAGGTAGGTAGGTAGGTGGGTAGGTAGGTGGGTGGGTGGGTAGGTAGGTAGGTAGGTAGGTAGGTAGGTAGGTAGGTAGGTAGGTAGGTAGGTAGGTAGGTAGGTAGGGAGGTAGGTAGGTAGGTAGGTAGGTAGGTAGGTAGGTAGGTAGGTAGGTAGGT
>Ga0123355_10017447_pt1 | contig 11346 bp, 9 predicted proteins | sample TergutEmb28metaG_3_FD_89872 | JGI IMG/M metagenome (GOLD analysis project Ga0123355, IMG submission 89872) | Embiratermes neotenicus P1 segment gut microbial communities from Petit-Saut dam, French Guiana - Emb289 P1 | ecosystem: Host-associated > Arthropoda: Insects > Digestive system > Gut ...
CTTAAGTAACTTCTCCATGAGACTTGTTATTTCCTCCCTGATGATGGTCCAGAGGTGGACCGAAACATGTTGGAGATACTAGGAATCGAATCGAGACACGCACTGTAATGGTGTTTTAAGGTGTTTTAATAAACAAGTGCAATTTGTTGGTGTATTTTTATCAATCTTAATGTAGAAACAATATTGAGGGGTGGGGGTCTTTCCCCAAAGTTAAGGCTATGCCTGATTGGGTTACACATAGAGCTTACCTACACACAAACAAACCCACACCTGAGAATTAGAGTACAATCAGTAGTTCAGGAATTCACAGTAATTTAATTCAGTATATGGATTATACAGGAACAAATTCATGCCTTGGTGGCTGCTACAAATATTACATCTGGACAGCCTGAGGTAATGTTCACAGGCCTGAGTAATAATAAAAGGTGGCAGAAAACTGCTGGTTGAATATTTAAGAGTTCTGAGTCAGTGGCGTGAATCAGTGCTGGTTCCGAATCTTAGGTCTGTTTATTATATAAGAGAGCACTCAGCCAAAGTGTGCAATACAGCAGTGGGAGAGCTCAGTCAGACACTGACTGGGTTATGAGATGGACGATCCAGGGTTCAATTCCTGTCAGGAGCAAGAGACTAACCCATGCCTGAAACATCAAAATTGGTTTGAGGCCCAGCAAGCCTCCTATTCAAAGGGTACTGAAGGTTCTTTCCCTGTGGATAAAGTGGCTAGGACATGAAGATGACCACTCACATCCATCTAGTGCTGAAGTTAAGAATGAGTGGAGCTACACCTCTGCACACCCTTCATCCCTACATGATATACACAGAGATGACTACTTTTTACACTAAATCCATCTGGCAGATTTTGTTTACATTTTCAATGCTCATCTAGAAACTGTGTGTGAAAACATTTCTGAAAGTTTGTTTGTTTTTTGGGGGCTAACATCATCTCACTGTGTTTGTTCAATGAATGTTAATTGACCTTCTGATTAATACAACACTAAAAATGATTTGATATTCATTTATTCATCACATTCACTACAACGTGTTTTGGCCGGTAATTACAGCCATCATCAGGCAGTGTGACAATAATACGAAAGGTTATAACTGAGACAGATGTCTCCTGTTTCTACAGAGCTTTCAGTTACTGACATGCAGTAAGAAATAAAGGAAGAACAAGCATTAAATATCTTCTGTACCACACAAACCAGCAAGAAACCACCTTTTGTCATGAATGTATACAGTACACTTTCATTTGCTTACAACTTTCCTGCTCTTTTAAAATAAAAATATTATCTCAAAAATTTTGTCATAAGATAATGTCTTTTACAACAAAAATGGAAATGACAAATTTTAGTGATCACACCATACCTGACTGTCAAAGTGACCCATGTCATTATGACACCGATGTGACTTTGAATCTAGAAAGTCTGTGATGAGAGGCTGTGCTAACTCCTGCAGAGCTTTCAACATGACATTGTTAGCAACCATTTTTATGATAAGCCAATCTGGAGAGAACACTTCTTGTTTCACCAGGTCTCGAAACACCAAGAAGACTCGCAGAAGGAAATCTTTCTTTGGCTTGCGTTCTGCAAGCTCCTCCCACAACCGTTTATAGTGAAACTCATCCAGCAGCTGGAGCAGTCCAATGAGACAAGCCACCAAGCAGCCCTGGAAGAACTCCATGCATCAGTTTTGTAAGTCCAATATCAGATGACACAAACCCTCATACACTCTCCACCTAATATTCCTAAACTGAAGAAATAAAGTAGACTGAGATGAATAAATCACGCACTGTGCACGGAATAAAGGAGAAACACATAACAAATTATGGTTGGAAGAGCTCAAGTGAGACAAGGTCACAAATGGGAGGATAATATTACAATGCATGCTTAAGAAATATGTTGTGAAAGTACTGATTGGATTGAAGTATCTAATGATAAGGTACAACACTGAGTTGTTGCATGGTGACAAAACTTTTGATCCCAGTAGAACAGAAAGCTTCTTGCCCTGCTGAAAAAGTACCAGCTTCTAAAACAGATGATGGACAAACAAGTTAGTCACTATCAGCCATCAAGACTAACATTATGAAGATAACAAGTAAGGAAATAAAAAATTCTAGAAAAATCTCTATCAAAATTTTTCATCATATGATTTGAAGATTTTATTACAGAATGCTGTCAACAAGCTGAGTGTCTCAGTTAGGTTTTGATAAGCATTAACCTTTAACCACCATGTGCCCTATACAGAGGATGGGCATACAGCAACCCTCCAGAGAATGTATTTTATATATTTATTCAACAAATATACTTACTGAATTTTTGAGACATGCTTAACAATCCGTTTTTTTTTTCCCCCCCCTCTACAAAATGGCGCACTAAAATTTAAATGTCCAGCTCTGGGGCCAAAGGGTTAAAGATAGACACAGTTCCTTCAACCCCCAATTTTTCCAGTCTTGCCAATTGCTAAATATTTCACAAATGTCACTCCCACGACTAATAGCAGATTGCCACATTAACACCAACTATCCAAAATCTTACCAGAACAATAGCTGAGCGGTCTATGATGATAAGAACTGTCTGTATGAGCATGTCCAGTGTTGTAAGACATAAAATCTCTACATCATGGTGTAGACAGTTATTCACCTGAAACACAACAGTATGCCTCATAAACTGTTCATTCTCCGAGTGTTTGTGACAATCATCAGTTCATAACATAATCATGATGGATACTGTCAATTTTTTTGGGTACATGTGACATACATAACGCATCTGATTCCTTCAAGTGACTAGTCTGTCACTACATTAACATCAGTTTACATTCTACAGAACAATGCATACCTATAACAAGGACACAATGACAACATCTACAACTTCTGTTTGATTAAACAACAATGAATTTCTTCCTACAGAAGAAATGTAACTATAATACAGCCTTGGGTAAGAAAGGAGAAATGGAATATCTGAATTTTTACACATTGCATTAGTGGATATACAAGACCACATGACAATGTACTCAAAACTGAATGTACCACAACAAACACAGAAAATTTATAGCAGACATCAGATTAAAATGTTTCCACTGACAACCATTTGTCACCTCTGAAATCACTCCACAGGTCAGGTACAAGCTGACAAACCCTTGCTCACCAACAAGTGGCAGTTCAAAATTTTATACAGCAAATTATAATGTGATTGTTTTCAATTTGTGGGTTATAAGGATGCTTTACATGCATTATGGCAACCCACTTTCCGAGTATGATTTGTGAGAAAAACAAGACAGGCAATGTATGTATAATGCAACACTGAAGTATGTTTGTGCAATCATTTTTGCTGTGGAAGAGCAATAAGTACCACATATTCTGAGTGTGTGTTTGTAACCTTAGGTATCCAGCATGCAATGTGCATGTGCCATATTGTCATCTGTGCCCTGTCTGGCTCTGCCATATTTTTCCACGTTATCTCATAAATGGTACGATTGAAAAAAAGTTATTGAACATAAAATGTGTATTCTGATATTCTCTACAACTTTTGTCTGCAACATTTCTCATTCTAAGATAAATTCAGCAAGATATGATCCAAAACCTATATTGGTCTTAATGTAAAGTACCCATTATGCTTTACAGATTTTAACGAAACTTGAATTTTCTAGACAGATTTTTGAAAAGCACTACATTATCAAATTTCACGAAAATCTGTCCAGCGGGATCTGAGTTGATGCATGTGCACAGACATACAGATGGACAGACACGACAAAGCTAACAGTCACTCTTCACAATTTTGCAGACGCACCTAAAAATGTACCAAAAATTACTACAAATTAGAGCATAGTTGCCTGAAATCATTTGATGACATATAGCACCACGGCACACACACACACACACACACACACACACACACACACACACACACACACACTTCCTTTACTTGAAGTGGACAATGCTATCTTTCAAACCAATACACCCAGCACCTCACCTAAAAGAGGGCATCAACAATATTCATCAGTTAGCAAATGAATTCACTACACCTTTTTTATTACACAGCAGAAGCCCTACACAAGACTTTAAATTGGCTGTTAATATCATTACAGTTGCAGAATAAGTCTTCTAGGATGTGAGACTGTGACACTGGGCAAGCAGTTTCCTGCTACACACCCTGCACACTGTGTCACAACCCAGAAGACTCAGATCTTCAGTGAAACCGCTGTGTAAACTTTAAATCTTTTGTCACTAAATTCATATGGGCATGGTCACTGTCAGTGAGTTGTGAAATATGAAAAATTTGATCACACAGTTCGTAAGGATGAGAACTCCCTGTTCTATACAACACCCCGACACTGTGTGTGGCATCTGTGATATTAAAAAATGTTTCAGTCGCATCTCTGTCACTGCCTCACCTTCCCCTGCTCCTGTGCCTGCCGTCGCTTGAACAAAAAGCTCAGGATCTCGCCCAATATCTCTGTGCACAGGCGAAGCTCATCACGGCGAGCCAAATGGATACGGAGGTGCTTACAGCTTGTCGACAGCAGCAAATTACGAGACTCTGGAACGCAAAGTTAGCTTGCTGGACTGCGGCAGTACTTCATCACATAATTCACACACTTTCTTTCAAACTTACTGTAACTTGAGACTGGGGTGTGTCATTTACAGGAGGATTTATGAAAATATTTTGTCACAGAAAGTATCACAGTCTATTTCATCACGAAATACATGTGAAATACCATCTCCAAAACCTGAGTAGATCTTACATAGGGTTATGTTGTAACAAAATACAACTTGGATATGGGTGAGACACAAAATTATATTCAACAGTACATGCAGAGTAGAGTAGGCAACAAGCTATGCAGACTGTTTGGTGACAGAAGGACTAGATGCATGGATACATCAAAGTAACTTCAATTGGACAAGGGCGCATCACATTAAGTCAAGCCTAGAAGCCTGTGACCAATTTCCTCACACAGACTACAGCATTGTCCAGTAGGAATCAAGGCCAGTCACAGCACTTGTCAGACTCCATCCACTAGCCCTACAGGCTCACACTCTACCGTGACCTCTAGCTTTGTGCTGACATATGATCTCGGTCAGCTGGGTGTTGATCATATCAGAACCCTGATAATGGAGACAGCCAGTTTTGGAAATGATGGCTTATTAACACACAATGTTCCTGTTCATTCTTCATGTATTTACAAACTCTGTGTTCATGTATTTCTCATTAGTTTCTATGGTACAGCATCTTGTCTTACAACTCCTGCATGACTGTAATGTCACACCACACAGAATGTTGCATACACCATGAACTGTGCAATACACATCTTCCTGCACACCTTACATGCCTGTTCAACTGTGCACAAACACGTTACCTGGTTGGCTGACTACATAACACAGTTTGGGCCACCTATGTATACAGCACCTGATATAATCCAGCTTAAGAAAATAAATCTATCTAAAATCAACAGTACCCTTCTAAAATGTCTGCCATTAAAGTGTTGTTTAAAACCAAACTGAATCAAAACAGGAATGGGACCCATATCACATGCTGCAATTTAACTTTTATTTTCTTTATCTCAGTAATTAACCAACTTGATGCACAAAATTTTTGTTTTACAATAAGTTTATTTCAGGCCTCTATATGTTTCAAGCACAAGTGCTCATCATCAGGAGGTCAAAATTGCATTACACAGCCTCTGGTATCATCACACCTATAGGTGGCCGTCTGGTGCACAGGCTGAGAGAGGACTGGTTGGAATGCAGATGCATGAGACGGCCACCTATAAGTGTGATGATACCAGAGGCTGTGTAATGCAATTTTGACCTCTTGATGATGAGCCTGTGCTTGAAACATGTAGAGGCATGAAATAAACTTATTGTAAAACAAAAATTTTGTGCATCAAGTTGGTTAATTACTGAGATAAATATACTGACATGCACGGTCAGCAAAACGTCAAAATTTTATTTTCTTTGTTACTTTAATTTTGGGGCAGTGTAGCTGCAAATAGGCCTCCTGTACCAGCCCTGGATAATGGATGAATATAGACCGGTGGGAGAATAATAAACGACACAGGAAAACTAGAGTACTTCGAGAAAACCCTGTCCCAGTACCACTTCATCCACCATCTATCCCACATGAACTGGTCCATGATCGAACCTAGAACCCTGAGGTGCGAAGTGGCAATTAACCACCTCAGCCATTGCAAAGTCAAACTAGAAACTGTGTATTTTTACATATTTGACATTCACAGGGCTGTGTATCATAATATATTTCTATAGCAAAACCAACTAGATGCACCAACGTATCATATTTATTTTATTCTGGAATGACACTCTATATGTTTTGAATGGTCTGTCTGCTTGCTAGCAAGCAGACAGCAGTATCTGTTTGACATACGCCTGTTGCTGTATGTACAGTCCTGAACTCCTGATGATGGATGGAAAGACCGTCCATATTATACAGAGTGTCATTCCAAAATAAAATAAATTTGATACATTGGTGCATCTAGTTGGTTCAACTATAGAAATGCATTATTACATATTTAAACATGTGTCACTTTGGATTTGTACTACTGCAATAACAACCCGTCACTTAAGTATGTACTCTTTGTGACAGACACACAACACTGATTTAACTCACCATCATCAATGAAGAGTTTACTCGTCACCAAGTTGCGAATGGCTGTCAGTTTGGCCTGTGTAAGTTGAGGTGGTAATTCTCTTGGTAAACTTTCCAGCATGGCTGTTGCCAATTTTGTGATCTTCAGAATTGGTAAGACATGAATCAGCTGCTCATACACAGCACTTATGCTGTGCAATAGGGCAACCTGAGTTACATGCGAAGCAACACATCTTCATTAGAGAGTTTAGTTTCTGTAGGTAAAAATGCAGAGTGGCTACAAATTTGCTGATGATTTGGAAAACTTCAAATTTTCTATTGACAACAGAAACAGAAAACCTGCTTACCATAAAACAGTCTTCCAATATTCAAATTTTTTTTTCTTCCATGCATAAGTTCATACTTAATACAGAAACCAGAATGCTGTTGTGGCATTCAACCAGGACACAGGGGTGGGGTGAAAGTTTGACAAGGAGACTGTTTTGTAAGAAATTAGTTTTGCATATGTATTACTGTAATGCTATCATTTCAGTGTCATGCACTAGTAGAAAAATTATAAACATATACACACGAGATAAAATTCAATATTTGGAGACTGCTTTACAGGAAAAGATTTTTCTGTATGTGTTCTGAATAGAAAATTACATTTCCTACAAACTGTGTGATAATTTGGTGCCACTCTGCAGTATAAAAGTTAAAACATGAAGAAATATAATTACAGGGCCACAAGTCTGAAAATAAGTGATGCCTTTTGAAATTTGTGTCCATTCAGTCAATCGAAATGCTGCACAGTATTCAATGCTTCCAGCAGCCTACAAGGGGCAGCTGCATTAGTAACACTGCTTCCCTCTGGTATCAGTTTCGTCCTTGCTGCATTCACATCATGCAGTCTGTGTCTTGCTGTTTTCATACATCTTACCGGGAAGTTATGGCAAGGTAGCAAAACCTTTAGTGAAATTGTGCCACACCGTGCATAAAACTGGAAGTGCCGGTTGGTAACAAGATGACTATAACACTTGGGTACATGCAGTAACAGAACAATTGTAAAGAATGCAAACAAAATCAACTGTTTAGTAAACAATACAGTCATTTATTATTTTTTATATGCTTTTCTTACTCTGTAACTGGGGTACAAAATACACCGCCGGTCAGACAGCTCAACACTAACATGCAATATTATGCAATTCAGCATTTTCCTTTCATGAAACACACTCTGTCAGCTCAGCAGGGTCTGTGCTGACAGGTATAGATGCTACTCTCTACAAATAATCCACCCAGCTGTGAGTAAGTCACATCCCAGTTGATGTGTTCTGTGTAAGGTATGTGAAGAGGCCAAATAAAGAGTTCAGAATTCATTGTGTTCTTAGAGAGGTTGAATAAATGGTTGAAAACCGAGCATACAGCATGATGCAACACAGCATAACCAGAGAGCATCATTCTGATGATTGAAATTACTGGTAATGTTTGGTTTTCTCTAAGAATAAAGAAACAATTGTTCAAAGAGGTCACTGAGTGGTGCAAGAATATATGTGGCAGCCTGTAATATGATGGGCACACACGACTAGATCTAAATAGCATTTGAAAAATATCTGCATCACATTTTCTAAGAAACAACACAAACCACAGTCCGAAGATCAAAGTCTTCTGCGGTGTGATGCCATGTCACTGGACAAGTAGTTTCCAATGTTTTGAAGGCACTGTCTTCCTTCCACATTCGAGGAACTGCTCACCCAACAACACAGCATTATATCCCAGAAGACCTGACACTGCTATGAGAAAATCATATCTCATAATCTGTCGATGCACTGTACCTGTGTTGGCAATATGATATCACTAGACATTGCCAGCATGTTGTTTAGTGCTGTAAACACATTATAGAGGTCCTTCTTAAAGCTGTCTTCATATTGGCCACCAGTTGCTCGAGAGAACAGAACACGAGACTGAATGATGAACTTAAAAATATATTCCAGCGAGCGGAAGCACTTCTGGATTGGCTCCTGCTTGTCTGTGGAACTCACCCAGTCAGCACAATGCTGCACACTACTCAGTAGTCCCCTGAAACCAACAGTTCAGCTAAGTATACAATCAGAAAAAATTTCACCTCCTGAACCACAATGGGGACCCTCTGTAACTGAAACTTATTAGTTAACAACATACTGAACAGTCAACAAAAATACTTCTGTATGCAGTTCTACTTTGGACCTGCAGCTACATGTTTTGACTCATCCGTCAAGTCTATGTGAGCATACACTGTACACAGTCTCCTCTTTGTGACTCTCTAATATGCAGGCAGATGACGAATCACCAGATGAGTTGAAAACATGCAGCCAGCGATACTAAGTGGAACTGTAATGAAAATAGTTGTGCTGACTGTGCTTTATTAATTTGTGGATATTTAAAATAATGGGTGAAACTTATAAATTTGTTTATGCTGGTCATAATCAGTATCAAATAATGTAAGCTATTATCATACAGTAAAAATTAACCTCACCTCACAAGCATAAATTGTGAATAAGGAAATTGAATATTTGTATGCCCAACTGTAAATAGGATGTACTTTTTTTCCCAAGGGCAGTGTATACAAGTATTTTTCATGTGATCAAATCAAGAAGAATGAGATGAGCAGAGCATGTAGCACATATGGGCGAAGAAGATAAGTGCATGAAGGTTTGTGGGGGAAACCTGAGACAAGGAGACCACGTGGGAGACCTACGCATAGATGGGAGGATAACATTAAAATGGGTCTTCAAGAAGCAGGATTGGGGGGGGGGGCCATGGACTAGATTGATCTGGCTCAGGACAGGGGTAGGTGGCAGATGCTTGTGAATGCGATAATGGACCTTAGGGCTTCATGAAAGAGGAGAAATTTTTTCACTAGCTGTGGGCATGTTAGACTCTCAAGAAGGATCTTAGTATAATCTTAGCAGCTGACCAATTTAATACACAAATTCTTGTTTTATAATAAGTTTAATATATTCCTCTACATGTTTCGAGCACTGTTGTTCTCGAAATACGTAAAGGAATATATTAAACTTATTATAAAACAAGAATTTGTGCATTAAGTTGGTCAATTACTACGATTATACTGAGATGCATGGTCAGAAAAACATCAAAATCTCATGAAAGACTCTGCCTCATGGAGCTAATTAGTTATTTAGTTAATCTGTGCATGTAAGTGGACAATACTTGAAAAACTATATTTCAGCTGAATGAAATCAACAAGCCCATCCTGTAGTTATCATGGTAATGTAGAAGTATTGAACATACTTATACACCAGTGCAGCAGCGAAGTGACCTTTGATGTAAGCGTCCATGACAGGCTTGAAATGCTCAAATTTGCTATCATCTAGGAGACTGAAGATACTGACCTGCAACAAAAACAGGCACACTGTAAAGCATGAATAATTAAAATATAATTCACCTTTGGTAGTATAACACAAAAGTTAACCATCACTAATAGCAAAGCATGCCAATGTATACGGCTCAAAGACAGCAACAGCCACCTGCTATCCTCAAGACATATTTTCTTAAAATCACCTTCATTTTATTATTACATGTCACTCTTACATGGGGGAATTGTGAAGACATTTTTACAACAAACATAGCATTGTAAGTCTAAAATGAATACATCTGACAGGGGGGACATCAACAAAACATGTCACTATATTAGATGTTCTGTTAGGCTCAATTACTTCACTGCTCTACGTCTGACATATCCAGTATGCCATGCAACTAGTAAGCGGTGGCTGGCGTAATGTTCCAGTGGAAAACAAATTTGCGCTACAATCATAACAGTTCAATATTGGGGGGGGGGGATATAGAGAAAAGAACAGAACCAAATTTTGAATGCATAAGATATATGACCTTAATTATCCTTTGTACAAAATCTGGAGCTTCAAGCATTATGTAACTTACTAATACGTGGAAGACTAGTCCTGAGTGACTTGTGGAGTTACCATCTTCTGTGGAGAACATAGAGAACAGAGCATCAAGCACATCCTGCAGAAATTTTACCAGTTCCTCTCCATTGAGCCTTAGTACCCGATTTAGTGCTTCTTGAATCTTTTCTGGGTGCTCTTTCCACTGCAGTAATGATAGCAAATCCACTGTGAAAATCACAAACCAGCAAATAAAACACAAAACTGAATCACCAGTGATTCTAATGACACACATGTAAAACAAATGACTATTTCACAACAGTAAGAGTTTCAGTCTGTCTACATCAATCCAAAGTATTGAGTCTTCATTTCAAAGTTGATGAAGAAATGTGACAAACTCAGCTGTTGAATGGATTTTCTTCTGACATACTTGCATATCCTGCTGAAGTTAAACATCACGTTTTGAGGTATTTCAAATTAACGTGGAGAAGAAACACAAGGTATATATGAGCATGAAACATTACAAAACTAATACAGTGGACAAAAATTAAAAAAAAACAGAACATCTGGCAAGAACAGAAAGCATAAACCCTAAAGGAGATACAACAGCATGGCATGTGTTAAGCGTGAACAACGAAATGATCCATTTCAGAACTTTGAAAATAAAGAAACAGAATTAGATGACAAATGGGGGAAAAAACGCATGCGCATGCATGCGCACGCACACACACGCGCGCGCGCACACGCACACACACACACACACACACAGAAGGTATAGTATAGGTGCAAAAAGTTGGTACTGATTCTTTGTGAAAACCTTTATTTTGAAAAGGAATTCTCAGAACAAAATGTCCCCTATAAGTTGGTGC
>Ga0123355_10017448_pt1 | contig 11346 bp, 13 predicted proteins | sample TergutEmb28metaG_3_FD_89872 | JGI IMG/M metagenome (GOLD analysis project Ga0123355, IMG submission 89872) | Embiratermes neotenicus P1 segment gut microbial communities from Petit-Saut dam, French Guiana - Emb289 P1 | ecosystem: Host-associated > Arthropoda: Insects > Digestive system > Gut ...
CTAACTTGGTGGTGGTGGTACGCGCAACAACTCTACCATTGCAGGCGTATAATAGTCAAGACAATTTGCTATATCTGATAAATTTATACAAACACAGCCGGGGTGTTCCCACACTATTCTTGAACGTACATTCATTGGGTGGCCACGTACAGTGTCTACATATCTTGCAATTTCAGTTATGACTGTGAAAATATCTCTGGCAGTTGCGCCACCGTTGGAAACCGTGGTAGTAGCACGAAATCTATCTTGTGTAATTAGATTATCCGTCATTTCAAAAGCTACTTCAAAATTCCAAGTGCGGGCGAGAAATACGTTAAAATACGGAGACAGATTATCTCGCATATGTGGCAACGCGGCAGCGGTTAGAGCCGCCTCTTTGTTCACGGTCAGCGGACTGGCACTGGCATATATTTGTGCATGTACTTGGCCAATAATATCGTCACGATTGTTTTCAAAACCCTGTTTGAGCAAAAAGAACGCCTGCTCGTTGCCGGCAACAGCTAGATCATATCTGCCAACAAAATCAACATATCTGGCGGTAGTTTGTCTGCTGCCAATAGTGATATATAGCACTACGGAAATAGACATAAACATTGCCATTGTTGCTATCAGAACCATAAAATATGCTTGGCCTTTACGGTTCATATGGTGCCTCCAAACTGTGGTTAACCATGCCAAAGGCTCGCCCAATAAGGTTTTGTTCGCTGTTCCAGACCGCAACTATTATTGTCGTATTATGGCCTGTAAGCGGCGCAAGTTCATTATGCAAGCCAATTATGGTTGCCGGTGCGCCGGGGGAATATAACTCCGCATTATTTTGGCCGCGAAACCAAACACGATAGTAGCCTACATCGCGCAGCATGAAAACTGGATGTTCTTCATCGTTTATCAGAGCGTCGCGTGCGGTAAGCATTATTTCTTGCGCTACAAGATGTCCACGATAATAAGATTCCGCATATTCCAAGTTGCGCCCAGACTGCAGCAGTGTTGGCAGTACGGCCACAAGTGCAATGGCAAATAATGCAAGCGCGAGAAGGATTTCTATATAGGAAAAACCGGCGCGGCTCTTACTCATTGGAACACACCTGAGCATATAATACAAAACTAAACCGCCCACAATTTTGCAACTGTACCATACCAGACCTTATATTTTCAAATATACCTGCGTCCAAAAGGGTCTGTCTGTAGTCTTCTACATCTAAGATATTGGTAACGTAACCTTGTATCAAAATTTCTGCTTGTCGATAATACAAACGTGAAATAGTTGCATCTTGCGTAATAACTTCAAACCACAATGTTTCGAAAGATATTGGGAAATTAGCCGCATAGAAGTCATCAAAGTTTTGCATAAAGGCAATTGTCGCGTCAAGTTCTTCTGCAAGTAGAAGCTGATGGTCGTCAAACCCGACAAGGTCTGAGATTAGGGACTGTGAACGGCTTGCTAAAGTGCGCTCCTCAATATTTATTGCCAAAAATGCAACGCCGATACATAAAAAAATAGTAAATTGCAAGCCTACAAGAAAAATTTTTTGCCTGCGGGCTTTTTTATACTGCCTAATATGATGTGGCAACAGGTTTAGTTTGTTCATCCCGGTTTGTATCTATTAGGTTTTTCTACTTGACGCGCACGTGCAATGCACAGCGCGCAACTAGACACATCTTCTGTAACGGTAGAGCCTGCGGCAATAACCGCACCTTCTCCTATGTTGACCGGCGCAACCAAATTAACATTGCTGCCAACAAAAGCACCGTCGCCAATAACTGTGCGATGTTTATTTTTGCCATCATAGTTGGCTGTAATTACGCCGCAACCGATGTTTACATTTTTACCAACACTTGCGTCGCCAATATAGGCATGATGCGCCGCTTTTGTGCCGTCACCAAGTGTTGATTTCTTTATTTCCACAAAGTTACCAATCCTACATTTGCAACCTACATTTGCATTTTGGCGCAAAAACGCAAAAGGCCCAACAACTGTATTTGCGCCAACAATTGAGTCATACAAAACACTTTGGCTTATATATGTCCCCTCACCTATTATTGAATTTTTCAATTGTGAGTTTGCACCAATCGTGACATGCGCGCTAATTTGGCACTCACCTTCTAATGTAACGTTGGGACAAATTACGACATTCGATTCAATTTCTACGGTATCATCTATATAAACCGTAGATGAATCTATCATGCGCACACCATTTAACATATGACGGGTATTTATGCGATTTTGCATATGCTTTACCGCTTCAGATAGTTGAACCTGCGTATTTATGCCAGTGAACACAACCATGTCTGCCTTCGAGTGAAGTACCCGTACGTTATGACCCGCGTCACGCAAAATTTTTGGCACATCTGTAAGATAATACTCATTTTGGCTATTATTATTGCCCATTTTAGCAAGCCCTTCTCTTATGGCGCCACCATTGAATATAAAATTGCCGGTATTTACCCATTCTGTAAATGGCGCCCCGGATTTTGCGTCCCTTGCTTCTACAATTTCTTGGAATAGTCCGTCGGCGTCGGCATAAACACGGCCTAAATCATCAGCTTTTGGGCTGTACCCCGCCGTAACAATCGCAACCGAATTTGTTTCATTGTAAAATTTTTCAAGTTCACGAATAAATTCGCAAGTGACAAGCGGCATATCACCGTACAATACAAGTACGTTGTCATCGTCATTCACGCGCTCCATACCTGCCAATACGGCATGACCCGTTCCAAGCGGTTTTTCTTGCACGGCAAAATGAAGCTGCGGATACACTTGGTCTAGCTCCGCTTTAATATCCCCGCCATCGCTGCTGATGACCACTGTAACATCTTCAATACCAGCCGAAAACACCGCTTCAACGACATACCGTATTATTGTTTTGCCCAATATTGGGTGTAGTAATTTGTGTAAATCCGAACGCATTCTTTTTCCTTGCCCTGCGGCTAAAATAATTGCTTTCATCTAACACACCTCCTATATATACATGATATACAGCAGAGATAATTTTGTCGAGTATTTTCAAAAAAATAAAATCAACTGGTACGATTTTCGTACCAGTTGATTTTGATATTTGAATACTTGTCAACTTCGACAAAATACGCTAATATGTAGTACAAACTCATTTGAAAGGCGTGTTATATGAACACACGTAAGCAACATTTAAAACCTTGGATATCAATAACAGTTGCTGCTATAATATTTGTTTTTTGTGCCCTAAATCCCTTATGGTTGTTAGAATACAGAGTCGGCGATGCTGTACACCAACGCTCGCGAAATGTCAATTCCGAAATAGTTATTTTTGGAATTGACGAGTACACTGTTTCGCAACTTGGCCCGCTACACAATTGTGATGTTCAATTAGTTGTAGAAGCAATAGACATATTGAATAGCCACATGGTTTACAAACCTTCGGTAATTGCGGTATCTAATATAAATAACCAACCATTTCAAAATATTAACAATGTAGTATTCGGTTCTCACGATGTTATAATGAACCGAGATGGCGTTATAAGAGAAGTCATTTTGACAAACGCTTTTGCCGTAACAATTGCAGAAATGCATACAGGTCAAAGCGCGGCGGATATAACCGGGGGGCGCAACACATCAATTATTCCATATGTAGGGGAGCCCGACACTTTTTACAGGCATTCTTTTGTTGATATATTTTCCGATGCATTTGACCCATCGCAATTCGCAAATAAAATTGTACTGATAGGCCCTACAGATATGGCAAATAATTTTGCCATACCAATTTCCCACGGCACAACCATGTATGGCATAGAAATTCAAGCAAATGTTTTGCAAATGCTTTTGGAGGGCAGGTTCGTACAGCATGTTTCCGAAACAACAAGCATTTTGATTATTGTGCTAATCCTCTTACTTGGCATGTTAATTGGCCAATTTCTTGACATCTATGCATCTTTAGCTATTTATGTTGCTACCGGGATTGGCTACTGTATCTTAGCTATGCGCATGTTTGACCAAGGTTATATGTTGCCGCTCCTCCTTCCACTGACGGTTCTCGCGCTTATTGGTATTTACCAATTCGCGTATCACAATATTCAACTTTCGGCAGAAAGAATCAGAATTCGCGCCTCATTTAAAAAATACTTGGACCCAAAACTAGCCGATTCACTTATATCAGACCGTAGTATTGATACCGAAGCCGTTGGCAAAAAACGCGAAATAGCTGTATTGTTTGCAGACGTACGCGGTTTTACGCAAATGGCCGAATCTTTGAGAGAAACTCCTGAGCTAGTAGTCGAAATTTTGAACGACTTTTTAGAATTGACAACCACATCTGTTTTCACCAATGGTGGCAGTGTAGATAAATTTATTGGTGACGCAACAATGGCGGTATTCAACGGCTTTGCCCCGCAAAATGACTATATTTATTCTGCCGTAAAAACCGCGTGGGATATACTTCAAAAGGCAGAGGAAGTATCTGCCCCAATAAAAAACCACTTGGGAATTAACCTTGCCTTCGGCATTGGTGTCCACTGCGGCGAAGCCATTGTTGGCAACTTGGGCCCGCCATTTCGCAAAGACTACACGGCGATTGGCGATATGGTAAACGTAGCCCAACGTCTGGAATCAAATGCAAGCCGCTCAGAAATTCTTATCAGCAAAGATGTTTATGATGCCCTCGTTGGCCGTATAGAAGCAGAATCCGTAGGTGAAATGCTACTAAAAGGCAAAAGCGAATCCGTTGAGGTATTTGCTTTACAGGGTTTTGTATAAAATAAAATATAGGAGGCAACAAGATGTTATGGCGTAAAGAGTTTGAAACAGGAAATTTAGATGTAGACGGTCAGCACAAAGAAATTTTCCGTCTAGTTCAGCAAGTATTGGATGCAGACGGCTTTACAAACAGAAAAGAGAAAATTGAAAGCGCAATGGCTTTTTTAAGCGATTATGCTGTCCGACACTTTGCAAGTGAAGAAAAAATCATGCTAGAGTCGACATATCCTAAATATGTCCAGCACAAAGGCCAGCACGATGGATTTGTTAAAGAAGTAGTTGCGTTTGTTGAGCGTTTCAAAAAAGAAGGCGACACCATTTCTATAAGCGAAACAATCAACAATTTCGTTATTGCTTGGCTTAAAGAGCACATCATGGATAGCGACAGGGCAATGGCAGAACATTATAAAAATTGGGAAGCCGCAAAGTAAGAAAAATCACAAAAAGAAGAGCCATTGCGTTTGCAGAACGGCTCTTTTTTTATGTTCCGAAAGTCATGCTAATATCACCACAATCAAAATCAATCCAAAAAAACCACCGACAGTGGCGCATATCCCCCTAAATCCTAAATTAAAACGAACACCAATGTTTTCAAGCCTCGCTATCACTGGGCGCCCATATCGTGTAATTAACAAACCAACGCCTAGGCTAATCACAAAAATTAATATTTTTTCAGCATAACCCCAAAAACTGACATTCAAATCAAAGTCAAAAAATAAATTCTTACTCCACTCGCCAAATATGCCAAAAGCCAAACACAATATCCCCAGTACAAGTACAACTGCTTGCTTCACGTTATCGCCCGCAAATTTTACCAGCATAGGCTTGCCACGAAACATACCTGCATATTTTAAATATACCAAAATTGTGCCCAAATTAATAACGACCATAGCCGCAGTTAAAAACACTCCGGCCTCCGTAGCCATAAAATACTTGGAAATACTGCCGTTAAAAAACGGCACGCCTATGATACCGAAAATGGCCAGCAATTGCGCAACAGTCATAATTTTCCCGCTACGCCCACTGTGCCACAGGCCGCTAATTTTACTGACATCCCGTGTCTTATATGCCTGCGAAATCATACCTGCACCAAAGAATAGCCCAGCCTTAAAAAACGCATGATTAACCGTATGAAACAGCCCACCAGCGTATGCATAAACCACGCCCATATTCAGTGCAATCATAATAAGCCCAATTTGCGCAACAGAACTATACGCCAGCATCAGCAAAATATCCTTCTGCGCCAACGCCATTATTACACCTAAAATGCCGGTAACAATGCCTAAAACTACATAAAATTCTGACGGAATAACTTCACCAAAAACTCCTTGAATGCGTACAAACAAATATATGCCGCCCTTAACATGCAGTGCCGACAAAATTGTGGCAATTGCAACAGGCGCTCGCGGCACAGTAGAAGCTTTTACAAACCAGCTTGACAGCGGCAACAGTGCGCATTTGAAAACAACTGCCGTCATAAGCAACGCATACGCCAGATACACCTGCATCGGTGGCAATGTTGCGATTACTTCCGCAACTGCCTGCATATCCAACCTGCCCGTTACCATGTAAATATAGCCTACGCCAAACAAGTAGAACTGTATAGCAACGACGTTCGTCATCAAAAAAATCATGCCGTCGTAAATGCGCCTGTTATTGCGGTCATACATAAGAAGCACTGCAACTACAACAGTTGCTACTTCTGCAAGAACAAAGACATTGAAAAAATCGCGGGTCAAAAACAGCCCAATCAACGCACTTTCCCAAATAAACAGCAAAAACCAAAACAAATTGCTGTGTTTATCGTTGATGCTAAAAATTGCCGCCGCCAAAAATATTATTGCCGCCAGCACAACAAATACCGCAGATAAAGTATCTGCCATAAGGGATACACCCAAAAAACTACGGAAATTACCCACATTGGTAACAATCACGCTACTATTGTGTGTCTGGTGTAACAGGTATATGGCCCCCAATACAAACAGCGACTGCGCCACAATGGCAATTATCTTACCAACTCTGGCAGAAAAAAAATACAAGAACACGGCTATTAAAATTGGGGCAATTACATAATAAGTCAGCATTTAATCGTCTCCAAGGATTTCGGTATTTTCGTTACCGACGGCTTTTTTTACGGAGTCCCAGTCGGCGGTACGGTACTTTCTAAGCAAAGTCATAAGCATTGTGATATTAATTGCGGTAACAGATAGGCCAATGACAATGGCCGTTATCATAAGCGCGGACGGCAATGGGTCTACCAAGTTGCCATATTCGCCTAAGTGGCCGGCAATCGGCGGCAATAACCCGGCAGAAACACCAATGCTTAAAAAAAACATGATTACACCGGTTTCCATCAGCACAATAAAAATTACCGACTTAATAATATTTCGGCTTGTTATCACGCCAAAAAAGCCTAAAAAAAACATGGCAATTGCAGCTATTTCTACAATGCTATTTATGCTCATCAATTAAACCCTCCATACGCTCTATTACTATAAATCGGTAAAATAAAATTACAAACCCACACGTGACCTTTAATCCAATCAAGATATTCATTATCACAAGATAATACTCGGCGACAAATGGCAAATAGGTAATTGCGTCCGCAAAAACCACGAAAATTGCCAACACAACGGATATGAAAAAAATGCTCTCTTCAAATTTCATAACCTTGTTTATTGGCAAATCGTAAATATCGTAAATCAAGTATCGACAAATAAAAAACGTTGCAACCGCCAAACCACCTTGGAACCCGCCCCCGGCTGTAAGATGCCCGTTGGCGATTAAATAAATACCAAAAAGTATAATAATGGGACTTATAATCCGTATAGTAAACACTGCCATGCCGCCCCATCGCTGTATTCTGCTGCTGCGCCCGCCCGTTACCTCGGTTATGTTATAGGCAGACATATGAATTACCGCTACCACGGATACAACAAGCATTAAAGCTTCAAAAAGCGTATCATAAACGCGATAGCCAAGATAGATTGCGCCAATGGCATTTGTTCCGCCAACATCTTGTTGAAAATATTGGATATACTGCTCCTTTAAATATGTATCTGCATCAACTGTTGGCAAAAAAGCGATAAAAACGCCAAAAAGACCTGCCGTAAGTACTATGGCAGGGATGTATTTTATCATTTGTTTCACGCCGCCAAAGTTTGCGCCGCGCTTGCGAGCCCAGTCAATTACGGCACCGCCGCGCTTCCTGTAGCTGTAGTACCTTTCGAAGCAAACGATGAAAAAAATTGTTGTGAATGCAGAAATCGCCGCCTCTGCCATAGCAACATCTGGCGCGCCCAGCAAAAGAAAGCATATCGATGTGATAAGCGAAAAAATGCCAAAATATATAAACACTCGAATTATGCTGCGTTGTTCGATAATCATAAGACCAGCGGCAACAAACCATGCCATCAGCATTGCGCAGATAATAACTACGCTACCCATTTATAAATCTTCCTCTTCTTTGTTTATACTACTGGAATCGTCATCTTCTTTTAGCTTATGCCCTGCCGCATGTGCCGAGCGTGTCAAGATATGGGCAACCAACGGGTTCAATATAAGCAAAATAACGATAATAAGCACAAGCTTGCCTGTAAAAAACGAAATACCATGTCGTATGGCTATTCCAATTATGATTGTAAGCATTCCCACTGTGTCAATTTTGCTGGCAACCAAAATTTCTGGGTAAAAATCCCGGAATTTGAAAATGCCGATTATGCCAAAAGCCATAAATAACAGCCCAGCACCGATTACAATATTACTTATTATTATTTGCATTACTTGCTCGCTTTCCTACGGGTACGCTTGCGTTTAGGTTTTTCTTTGTTGTCCTCTTTGTCTGCAATAACCCTATCAGACATGAAATTTGCCAAAAAAATAGTGCCTATGAAACCGCATATCGCATAAATTATGGCAAAATCTAAAAAATACGCAGTCCTATGAATTGAGGCAAACACAATAATCATTAGTATTATTTTTGTTGTAATAAGGTTCATGCCAAGCAACCTGTTCCAAATGGACGGGCCTTCGATAATTTTTATGATGTATAGGCCGATGTATACGGCTAAGATTAGTTGGATCCAAATCATTGTTCGCTCCTACTTCTGCGCTCTAATGAGCCACTTTTCTAAACGGCCTTTTATTGCATAATCACGTTCTTTGTCCGTCAACTCGTCGTCGCCTTTACCTTTTAGCCATAGTAAAGTAAACTCATCCCCATCCAGCTTTACCAGTACGGAACCGGGGGTCAGTGTTACCGAGTCTACTAATATTATACGCAGCGACTCATTTTCTATTTCCGTTTTAACTTGAATGATTTCGGCCTGAGCCCCGGTAAAAATTAATTTTATAACATGAAAGCCGGCCACGTACACCTGCCAAATAAGAAACAGGGGGTACATAGCCAGCTTATAGAAACGTACATTGGTGATTTTATCCATTGGCAACGCACGTTTGCAAAAAATTAGCGTGGCGGTGCTTACAATTAGGCCAGTCGCTATCGTAGCCACCGTAATGCTTTCCAATAGTAAAATCCAAACGCATGTTAGTGCCAAAACAACAAAAATGACTGTCAAGTAGTTGCCTCCAATGTATTTTATAAAGTCACGCCATCTTTGAAAATGGAAATTTCTCGATAGTCGTTTATTTCGTTTCTTACTTGCGTGCCGCTTGCCACGTCAATTATATAATCGAAAAATTGCCCGGCAAGTTCGTTCATATCAGTGTCTTGCAGTAAAACGCCCGCGTCAAAGTCTATCCAGTTGGCTTTATTTTTTGCAAGGGTGGAATTGCTAGATATTTTCACAGTGGGCACCGGCGCACCAAGCGGTGTGCCGCGGCCGGTGGTAAACAGCACAATATGGGAACCCGCGGCCATTAGGTTTGTTACCGCAACAATATCGTTGCCCGGCCCTTGTAGTAGGTTTAATCCGGGGCGTTTTACCGTTTCACCATAGTCCAAAACATCCACAACTGTGCAAATACCACCCTTTTGTGTACATCCTAAAGATTTTTCTTCTAAAGTGGTAATGCCACCCTCTTTGTTGCCGGGGGAAGGGTTTTCGTAAATCTCCTGCCCATGCCGTATAAAATATTCCTTGAAGTCATTTATCAGCGAAACGGATTGGTCGAACACGCTACTATTTACGCAACGGTTCATGAGAATGGTTTCTGCACCAAACATTTCTGGCACTTCTGTTAGAATGCACGAACCACCGGCCGCAATCAGCATGTCGGAAAAACGCCCCGTTAGTGGGTTGGCGGTAATTCCGGAAAAACCATCCGAACCGCCGCATTTTAACCCAACAATAAGTTCACCAACGGGTATTGGCTCGCGCCTAAACCCGGCGGCATAGTTTACTAGCTCGCCTATGATTTTTACGCCTTCGGCAACGTCGTCCTCCACGTCCTGCGTGTTTAGAAATTTCACGCGGTTATCGTCCCATGTTCCCAAAACTTCTTTAAACTCGGCTATGTGGTTGTTTTCGCAGCCAAGCCCCAGCACTAAAATGGCGGCAGCGTTTGGGTGTTCTACCATATTTGCCAAAATACCTTGCGTATATTTGTGGTCATCCCCAAGCTGTGAACAGCCGTAGGGGTGTACAAATGTGTAAATACCGTCTGCTTGTGGGAATTGTGCCGTTGCTTGCGCCACAATTTTTTCCGCGATTTTGTTTACACAACCGACAGTATTTACAATCCAAATTTCGTTTCGGATGCCAGCTTTGCCGTCTTCGCGCCTATAACCCATGAAAGTTTTTTGCGTGGAGGTTGGGGCAGGGTCGGTTAACTGCGGCACGTATGTGTATGACTCGATACCGCTAAGGCCGGTGCGTAGGTTGTGGCTGTGTACGTGTTGCCCGGGTGCTATTTTTGCGGTGGCGTAGCCAATTGGGGAGCCGTACTTTACTACGGCCGCCCCCTCTTCTATTGCGGACAAAGCCATTTTGTGACCGGGTGGAATTGCGTCGGTGGCCGTTACTCCAAAAATTGACTCACCCATTGCAATTGCTTCAAGGGCTACAGCGATATTGTCCGGCTCGTTAATTTTTACTGCATTGTTTTGTTTTAGCATGGTATTTTTACCCCCGTGGTTAAGATTTCTGTTACTTTTTCTGCGAAGCCGGGCAGTTCGTTTAGGTCTGTATCCCAGAATGCTTTATTTGCGCAAGTTTTTGCTACAAGTGCTTTAATATCGCCCGTACCCCACGCGTCTTTGAAGAACTCCAGCACATGCATGTCGTCCATGATTTTGTATTCTTCACCGCCGCGTTGGCCAATTAGTGCGCCGTCGCGTATTTCCGTTCCTTTGTAAAATGCCAGTAATGCCGCAAACGAGAATGTTAAATCTTGCGGGGTTTTGTTAAAACGTTTGTAATATTCCAAAATAGATGGCAACACACGCGCTTTAAATTTTGATACGGAATTGAGTGCGATACTTAGCAGCATATGCTTAATATGCGGGTTAGCGAACCTGTCAGAAACCGCCGCCGCAAATTTTAGTAAATCGTCTTTGTCAAGGTCAAGGGTTGGGATAATTTCATCGTGGATGCCACGGCGTAAATACTCAGATATTTGCGGGTCGTCCATCATTTCTTTTACAGTATTTTTGCCTGTGA